>Ga0208974_1000472_pt1 | contig 16564 bp, 16 predicted proteins | sample GreLakmeER15MSRF_FD_187699 | JGI IMG/M metagenome (GOLD analysis project Ga0208974, IMG submission 187699) | Freshwater lentic microbial communities from great Laurentian Lakes, MI, USA - Great Lakes metaG ER15MSRF (SPAdes) | ecosystem: Environmental > Aquatic > Freshwater > Lake | place: Great... | reverse complement strand
ACTTGGGTAAACGTCTTATAATTTAATCTAAGTATTTGTTGCTCAAGGATCTTTTGGTAATCACGAGAAGCAGCATCCTGATTAAGCATTTCATTCTCACACCAAATCTCAAAGACATTTGGTTTTATACCACGAATGATTTTATACTCTTTGCCATTAACTTCAAACTCAACCTCAACTAAACAACCCTTACCATTGATAGAGTTAATCAGCTGACCTTTGTTAACATTACGAAAGGGTTTACCAAATAATGAAAAGCACAATGCATCTAAGATTGTGCTTTTACCCTCACCATTCTTACCGATGATTAAAGTAGTTTGTGATTTGTTTAGTAGAACCTTATTAGGTGAGTTGCCAGTAGAAAGAAAGTTCTTCCAGCTTACACTTTTAAATACAATCATTCAAATAATTCCCTTTGCATCCATTGTCCAAAATCAAGTTCTAATTGCATTAGATTACCTCTATGTTAATCGCCTCAGTATATAAGCCACGCATATATGACTTAACTTTTTCTTTATCAACATCGGTTTCAATTGATTCAATATAGTTAGAGAGAACAGAAACTGTATCTTCTAAGTTAATCTCTTCATTGATTTCACCTTCTTGAAATTCAGAAAAGTCTTCCACAATTTTAATTTCGTGGCAACCTTTATTATATAACTTCTGAATGAATTTGTCAAATTTATAAAAGTCAGTCTTTTCCAAAACAACTAATTTTATATACTTGTCTTTAAGTTCTAACTGATCAAGGTCGATTGGCTCGACTTCTTTATCGGTGTACTCGAGTCTTTCGAACATTCGATAAGGATTTTCAACGAAGTCGAGTTGTCTGTTAGTGAAGTCGAACAAGTGGAATCCTCTGGGATCGTTATAATCCTGCCAAGTAAGTTCGTACGGATTTCCCAAATAGTAAATATTGCGGTCGTTACTACGATGGTGATAATGACCACTAAAAACCAAGTCAAACTTATTGAAAGTTTCTGCAGAAAATCCTTCATGGGATTCCATTCCTCTATACATTGCGAACCCAGCGATCTCAAGATGCCCCATGCATAATGTAGCTGTGGTGTTCTTTATTTCATCAAGACTTTGCGTATAGTTTTCAGGACAGATCCACGGTAACATACAAACCTCAAATCCATTTACATTAATGGTTTTTGGTTCATCAATGACTTCAATATTATTGTACTCAGCCAGTAACAAATCAGGAGAATTTACTTCATTAGTGTTTTTAAAATAAGTGTCATGATTCCCAGCCAGCATATAAACAGTAATGCCACGCTCTTCCAATTTATCGAAGAACATTTTCTTGGCACGATCGAGAGCATAGAAGTTGACATATTTACGTCTATCAAATGTATCACCAAGAACAAGAACAGTATCAATACCAGATGCGTCAAGAGTAGGAAAGAAAGTGTTGTCATAGAATTTTTGATAGAAATCTAAAAACGCAATACTATCATTACGAGCACCGAAATGCTGATCCGTGATAATAACTACCTTCAAATGAAACCTACCTTTCTATTTCCAGCTTTACTCATACCTTCAGTCCTTTGATTAAAAACTTCTGCGATAGAATATGTGTCTTTAATTTCTGGAAGAACAACACCCAAGCGTTTGGCCAATTTCTCAGCATCGCCATATGATAGATTGTCAAAGGTAACAATATCAAAGCAACGACCTGGACGAACCAATGCTGAATCAATATCACGGATAGATGGTAGGTTGGTAGAGAAAATCATTTTCTTACCTTTGGTGGTTACAAGACCATCACCTACGTTTAGGAATCGGTGCATCATTGTGTTACCATCACTGCGAGATTTTAGAAACGCATCAGAATCTTCAAGAACCATTACGTTATCGTCACTCTCAATAAAGCGAGCGAAGAAACCATCTTTCTCAAGGATACCTGAGTCATAAGATACAATGGCTGATGAGTTTGTGTGAGCCAGCAGACCACGGATAAATGTGGTCTTACCAGTTCCAGGTGGACCAATCAACAGTAGGATATTCGCTGAGGACGCCATGTAGCGTTCATAATATTCACCAAGTGTTTCTTCACCAAGGAATGGATACATTTCATCAACTGGAAGACGATCACGATTCAATGGCACATTAACAGAAGCACCATCGCTACCGTAAACCCATTCGATATGAGAAGTTACAATATCAAAGTGAGCCTCAACCATCGCAACGATTGCATCACCAAAGTCAGCATCGCCATAAGCACGAACAGTAACAGTATTACTATTTACGTCAAAGCGGATGTAATTGTTTGTATCGCGTTCAATGATAAGACCATTAGAGGAATTACCTTGGACATGTAAGTCTTTCTCAAATCGTTCTTCAGCCCACGTTGCCCACTGCTCACGATTGCAGAGAACAGTAGTATCGCGATGAATGGTACGTTGACCTGCTTCAACACGACGCTTCAGAATTTCTGAAGTAATTAAGTCATCAAAGTCACTAACACCTAAAAAGATTTTCTCGTTTGTATTTTCGTTCATAATTTTATTCAAGTCAAATTGATTATCAGTTGTATCCCAAGCAAATTTCCTGAGAATTCGTTTACTTATGCGTTTCTTGTTCCTGCGTATCGGAGGATAGTTGCGATAACTCACTCTCGTTCCCCTGCTCAATTCCGCTATCCAATCCGTTATCGATCGTGTCATCTATCACCTCATTATCTATAAATGCGTTCAATGTATTTTCCATTTTCTTCTTGGCAGCTTTTTCTTTTTTCCTGCCGATGAAATCATCAAACGTGCTATTGTTTTGCATAAATTCAAGATAAGCATTATGGAATTCGCCAGTCTCATCATGTTCTTGAAGTTCAAACATTTCAAAGGGCATGTTCTGAATTAACTTACCTTTAATATAAGATTGTTTCTTTTCTTTGGCTATGCGTCTTAAAAATGCGTAGTAAATAATTTGTGTAAAGTAAGCGAAAGGATTGCTTGATTTAGCAGGATCAAAATTATCTATATACTGAATACAGTTTTCAATCCCATCAAGAATCATATCATCACGATACGAGTAGTTAATAAAATTCGGTTTATATGATAAGTGCGTTGCGATCTTTAAGATGCACTCACCGATATAGTTACTAATTATTGGCTTTGGTAAACCATTCTCTTCAGCAAATTTTACTTTTTCTTTCATCTCAACGATTGCTGCGAGAAAGTCTTTATTGTTTACGTAGTGAGCCATAGCATTTATTGCTTCCTTAAATTTATCAACATATCCATAGTATACCTTATATAAAGAAAAAAGGCAAACTTCATTTAACTTGCATTTTGCAGTTATTTAGATTTGCCTTTCTACTCATACATGGGTATAATAAACCATGTCGGGTTTGATATAAGTGATTAGTGCTTAGTATCGTTTCCTTCAATGAACCAACCTTCTGATTCTTCTTTCTCCTCCACGGAGATCCCAGTAACATTCTCAAGCATTTGTATTCTACGAATTGCTTCATCTCCATCTCCCCAGTCCAAATCCTCAGCACGTTTCTGTGTTTGTAAAGCAGGACTCTTTTCGTGTTCTTTTACAATTCGAAGATAGTGGGGAATCATTGTAGCCAACAGTGGTTTTATAAAGATTACGTTTCGTTTCTCAATGTCAAAAACATTGTCACCTGTAAATTGGCAATAAGGATGAGCAGTAACGTGCTCTCTACCTTCACTTAGAACAGGTATAGTTCTGATAATCATAGGATCTAATATTTGAATATGGGTTGCGTCTTCTTGTTCAAGAATACCCATGAGTTGTTCACCAGTGCTTAGTTTCAACACTATATACGATTCGTTATTAATTAGCATAAATCAACCTCGACAAGTTTGATTTTAAACTCTTCTTCAGCGTAAGTTTTATAACGCTCTGCTGCATGATTAAGCGTATGATTCTTCCAAGACTTCCAATGCAAGTCATCAGCAAGATCAAATAAGTTACATGTAGTTTTACCATCTTTCAATCTTAGACCACGACCAATACTTTGCAAGTTGCGGATCTTGGATTTACTTGGCGATGCAAAAATGACATTCTCGAGAGACGGTATGTTGATGCCAGTGGAGAATGTGCCAAAACTAGCAATAATAATAGCATCGCTTTCACCTTCTGTGATATGACGAATTGCTTCTCTGTCACTTGTTTCAGTGCCTCCATAAACAAAAAATATTTTTCTTTTATCGTGAACTTTATTTTTAATAAGGTCGTAAAGAACTTTGCCGTGCTTTTCAACGTATTGAAAAAGAACAAGCGTATTACCTTTAGAATTTACTGCCAAGTTTCGGATAAACTTATTTCTTGGTTCACAAGATACAAGCCAATCCATTTCTTCTTGGTACGTGTTGTTTTTTCGCCCTTTACGAATCTCTTCATTATACTTCAGTAGTACACACATGATATTTAGTTCAGCAAGTTTTCCACTATCCATTAACTTCTTAGTAGTGGTGACCCTATGCACTGGACCAAACATACCTTCAAGAACTAATTTATGAATCTTCTTGTTATCTAACGTACCTGTTGTGCCAATACGATAACGAATCTTGTCCATCTTTTCCATAACTGTGGTAAGAGACTTCGCTTTAAATTGGTGGGCTTCATCACCAAAGATAACATTGAATTGAGAGAACCAAGATTTTGGTTGAAGATAAACCGACTGCCAAGTTGTAATTAAAACATCCTTGGTTATATCTTTAGTAAAACCAGAGTAGAGTTTTTGACAGTGTTCTTTAGTTGGCCAGTTATTTACAGTTGAGTAATCTTCAAAGTCTGTGAACAACTGTTCAACCAATGAGGTTGTTGGAACAATAATAATGCACTTGCGTCCAGCGTTTAGATGCCAACGCATAATTGAATAGATGATAAATGATTTACCAGAAGCAGTTGGAGAAAGTAAGAGTGTGCGTTCTTTAGCAACAGCAGTTGTCATTGCTTCAATTTGATAATCGCGAATCTCAATTTTTTCTGGTAACTCTAATGCAGTAACAAAATCTTCTAGATCAGTTGTCTTTATATCATTGATCACTGATACGGTGTTAACATATTCAACTGCGTAACCATTACTTACAGCAAACTGTTCAACATAAGGAACAAGCCCAAGGTAAAGAGTTTTACGAATACCATCATATAGACGCACCTTACCGTCCCACAGTCTTGCTCTGAACTGGGGTGTAAAGCGAGCACCTGGATATTCGTATGTGAAGAAGTCTACTAATTCTTGCTCAATGCTAGAGTCAGAAAATATGCGAACATAAACTTCATCAAGTTTCTCAATCTTTAATATCATTACATTCCAGCTAGGAATTTCTTCCATTCTATATGTGATTTAATTTGCCAGTCTCTTGCTTTGATTTGACCCATAACTGACTCAAGAAAATAAATCATTGTTTCAAGGTAATCGATCTTAACACGCATTACATTTAATTCAGTATCGCCTTGTAGGAATTCATCCATCTCATTCTTGAGTGGCTTGACACCTTGCCACTGTTGCCAATCTAGCGCAACTAATTCATCACGTGACAGTTCACCACGATACAAACGAAATTTATTTTTACGGAGGATGTTATAATCAGAACCCAACTTAGTGTGTTTGAGTTTGATGTTGACAAGTAGTTTTAAATACTTAGCGTGAAGTTTGGGGGTAGCGGTAGTGGTTTCACCAAGATAGTTATCATCTATTTGGCAATCAATATCCCACTGTTCTTGCAATTGTTCTATATTCATAATAACCTCAAAATAACATTATACTATAAATCTGCAATAAAGTCAAATTAATTATGCAAATCTATAGAGTCCGAATTTAAATGTTGCACTACCGATAAGATAGTTAACACCATCATTAGTTGAAGCAAATGTAAGAGTTTCTAAAGACGTTGGGAAACAATCAAAAAATGTAACGCTTCTAACAGGGTTGTTGTTAGAATCTAATATTTGCAGAGTAGCATCAGATAAGTTCTTTGCAAGTTCACCGTATGCAGTTTGATCATTGGCAAGCAAAGTTGTGTATTGTTCATACGATTCTGGAAAACCCAAAGCAACAATCCAATTATAAACGATGTTATAGTTTAGCATATCCTCATCAATCAAAAACTGAATCGTCAGTGGATCATACGAAAGCGTATCTCCAGGTAACGGCTGAGTTGAGAATGGCGTGGAGAAAGTAGGTTCGCCTAACATAATGCCAGGAATAACTGCTTGTTGGCAAAAGAATGTGACCCCTGGAACTTTAGATATACTAAAGTTAAAGCCATTTGGCGATAGAGGATTAAGTCCAGCTGGGATAGATATTGTCATATTATTATTTAGGAAGAAAAAAAAGGGAGACCCGAAAGTCCCCCTTTAAAATACCGCTTCTATGTCGGCTTAGTAGCCAACCTAATATTACATTAGGTTAGTAACTTTTACGCGACGGTAGTAGTAGTTCTCGTTAGCAGTTAGACCGCCAGTACCATCCAATGAAACGAATGGGTTAGCAACCATGCCATAACGAGTCTTGAAACCAATCTTTGGTTGGAAGCTGTTAGGATCAACAGCACGAACCATTTGGAGAGGTACGTATGGGCAGTAGAACAAACCAGCATCAAACGCTGACTGACCTTTGTAGCCAACAACGAAGAACTGAGTAGCAGATACGTTTGAAGTATATGGGTCAACATAAACTTTGTACTTGCCATTTAGAACACCAGCGAAAGTAGTAGAAGTATCATCTACGTTCAAGTTATTCTTACCAGACAAGCCAGAAGAGTAATCAAGAACACCAGCCATTGCTAGAGCAGAAGCAACGTCAGCTGAAGTGATGATAAAGTTACCACGACCACGACGAGTTTGTTGACCGATAGCATTGGCTTCACGTTCGATTTGGAACATTAGACCTTTGAATTTCTCAACAGACCAACGACCATTAGAGTCAACGTCAAGGTCAAAAGTACCAGCAGTAGCAGTACCAACTTGGGCACCTGGCTTTGCAGTGTTGTATACAGTACGAACAACTTCACGGTTAATTTCAGCAAGGATCTCAGTAGAGAGAATGTTGCTTAGTTCACCTTCAGCGTCAAGACCATGAACAGCTTTCAAGTCTTGTGCTAGTTCAACTGAGTATTCAGCTTTCAAAGCACGAGTCTTAGCAGTCACAGAAGTCTTTTCGATTGAGAAAGCCATTTGACCGAAAGAACCGTCACCAGTTCCACCTTGGCCAAGACGCTCAGCTGCAGAAGTAGCCAAACCAGTACCATTAGTGTCTGAACCAGCAAAGGCTGCAGCGCCAGAGTGAGTACCAGTACCAGCGAAGTCTGTATCAGCTTCGTTGAACAACGCTTCAGTACCACCTTGAGTGCTGTAACGTGATTTCATCGCGAAGATCAAACCAGTTGGCTGAGTCATTGGTTGTACACCAGCGATATCATAAGCGATAAGTTGTGGCATTGCACGACGAACCAAGCTGATCAATACTGGGTCAAACTTAGCGATACCGCCAGTGTCACCGTATGAACCAACAGAGTTAGTTGGAGCAGTTTCGAATAGGGCTTCTTGTTGCTTGCCCATTTCGCGTTCTTGGTTTTCTAGAAGAACAGCAGTTACTTCACGCTTGTAAGCGGATTCGATTGGAGCAGAGCCTTCGTGATTTAACACGGGTGCCCATTTTTCCATTAATTGTTTGCGATCCATTTTGGATTTCCTTTAAATTAAAATTTATTTATTGTTGAGAGCTGATACGTAAGCAGACATTTTAGGATCTACTTTCTTTGAGCCAGCTTCAGTAATTACTTCAACTGGAGTATCAGTTACAACAGATGTTACACCTGATGTAGTTTTAGTAGTGAAATAAGATTCACGTAAAGTCTTGACTTTAGTTTCATAAGTTTCAGCATCATCGAAAGTTACTTCAGCAACTAAACCAGCAAACTTTTCAGCTTCTGTATCAGTCAAGCCTTCGCTAACTGTCTTAACGATTTCATTACGCTTTGCTTCGCTAACTGTTTTAGTCAACTCAACATTGGCAGCAACTTGCTCGTCAATCTTAGATTTAAGATCACTAATGTGTTCTTCCATTTCGCCAAGTAGGTCATACTTTTCTTCTGGAACATCAATATAGTGTTCTTCGAATAGTCCTTTCAGACCATCAACGAAACTTTCTAATATATCAGACTTAATACCACGCTCAAGGGCGATTTCATTCTGTGTCATCCACTGCTCAGCAATATAGCCGAGGTATCCATCAACTTGTTCAACAATACCCTCAATTTCTTCAGCAACAGTAGTAGCTACTTTTGCTTCGAACTCTTCTTCTAAACGAGTAACTTCAGCAGTTACACGGGACATAACAGCAGCTTCGAAAATCGTAGCAGCTTTAGTCTTGAATTCTTCAGACAGATCATCAGCGCCAAACATAGCGTCTAGATCTTCTTTCATACCTTTGATAGCATCACCTTTGCGGACAACAGCTTGGTCGCCAGCTTCTGCGCTGCTGTTAGCTGGGTTAGACTTTTTAGAAGTACCACCCTCAGCTTCTTTTTCATTGTCCACGTTATTGCGTGCATTATCTGGGTTTGGTGTTTCACCACCATTTGGAACTGCATTACCTTGGCGAATAACAGCTTGGTCGCCAGCTTCTGCATTTTCTTTAGTAGATTTACTACCACCTTCGGCACCTGCTAACTTGGCTTCGTCTAATTGTCTCTTTTTAGACTCAGCTAAAATTTCAGCGATTTTTTGTTCGATTGACATCTATGTTCTCCTAACTGGATAGTTCTATGATTTATTTATATTTTATCTGATTTTACTCAGAAAGTGTTGGAAAGCCTGTATCTTTGCTTCCTCTAGATTTCTAGAAGAAGTTTTCTTAATGAAAGATCTTACCTCTTCAATATTTTGCTCCACAAACTTTCCATCAACAAATGTCCATTCCTTACCTTCCATAATCCCACGTACATAAGCATCGGGGGCTGAAGGGTCGGCGACGATATCTGCTGCAGTAGACAGCATGAAATCATCCTGAACAATTTGAACACCTTCGTTGTTAGTCTTAAGTGAACCCATTGCTCTTGAAGACACACCAAGGTTAGCGCCACCTTCTAAAAGACCTTTAGCGATTTGACCCATTGGAGTATCTAAAATCTTAGCACGACCAATATAGTTCGTACCTTCTTTACGCAGAGAAGTAATCATATGTGATACGCGATCAAGGTTAATACCTGGACCTTCTGGATGACCTAGTTCACCGTATGCACGATTCATTTCAACTGCTTCTTTTAAATAACGACCGACTTCACGATCCATTGTACTTTCTTTGTACATACGACCATTGCGGTTAGTAATTTCTGATTGAAGGAAAACACCTTCAATAAAGTATTGCTTTGGCTTACCTAGTTTTTCTTCAACGATTACGTTGGTAGTGTCGAAGACTTCTCTAATTAGTTTCATGATTAGACCTTATCTGGAGAACCACTAACAGTGGTAGAAGCACCAACACGAGTAACGTCGTCGTAAGCACCATAAGTAGCGTCTTCAACTTTAGTAGCCCAACCAGCAAGTTTACGTAGAACTAGATAACCAGTTGACGCAGCACCTGTTGTGGTGATAACAATGTTAGAAGTATTCTGGATGTTATCGCTAATATGATTTTGTGTTAAGTCTAACACTATTGCGTTTTCTGGCGCAGCTGCTAAAACTGTAACACTGTTTCTTACAACTGTAACACCAGAAGTTAGCAAACCTGTTGCAATAAACTTAACAATGTTTACTGTTGGAGTTTCAGAATTACGTGCTTGGGTAGAAGCAGTTAGTGTAGAGATATCAATAGTTGCGGCAGTGTCAACTGAACTACCTTCATACTTAATGATAGTCTCTAAGTTTGTATTTCTAATTATTGTGGTTCTAGTGGCAGCCATTTTATTCCTCTATTTGTTCAAGCACATGAAAGAAGTTCTCTTTTGACTCTCTCATATACTCGATAATCTCTATTTGATTACCTAATAACTTATTTAGGATATCTTGCGTATCTTCGTTTATTGCAACGGTAGAACTGTCAGCAAGCACGTAGTGAAGTTTACCTTCTACAACTCTATCAAGTTTATTCAATGAACGAATTTTTTGAACGACTGGATCAAGACTAAAAATATTAGAAGAAGCAAGTTCTACGTATGACTCTATTAATGTATCAGTAACTTTAATATCGTGATATTCTTTAATAATACTAGCCACAGTGTTTTCCGAAATTTCTTGATATGTATCTTTTGTGATCTTATCGGCTAGTTGGTGCGTATCGTAATCTTCTTTAATATAATTTCTTGCTTCTTCAATCGTTTTAAATTCAGTATTTAAACCATTGATTAAAATCTTACCTTCTTCAGTCAATTCGATTAACTGAAGATAGGATCTAACACTTTCAGTAATGTTAGACTTTCTAAGAGAAGATTTTAATTCGTAGTATTTCATTCTTCTTCGGCTGTTGGTTCTTCTTGTTTAAACATTGTTTGTGCAACATTAGTGCGCATATCTTCTAAACGATCAGAAATCTTTTCTGCCATAGCAGCGTTAAACTCAGTTTCAATACCTGTAGCATCTTTGTTAATAATTGCTGCTACTAAATCTAATGTACTCATAATATCTCCTTATTGACCATTTGGTTTTGGCGCATCAGCAGTTGGTGCTTCAGTAGCCTGAGGTGCATTTGCTTGTAGATAGTTCTGTTGAGCAGCTTGCGTAACACCAGCTAGAACACCTGTGCGCTCGGCATCATTTTGGTGTTCTTTCTCATCACTATCCATTTGCTCTTGCATCTCATTAATTTCATCTTCAGTAAGTTGAAGAACATTTTTACGAACCCAATCCATAGAGTAGAATCTACCTAGATATGGTTCAATCATTTGTAAGGTATTAACACGACCCAACAAAATCTCATTATCCTTTAACTCAGCATAATGATTGTCTTCAACATAATTATAACGAATGTCTTGCTTAATTACGTCCCACTCTTCAGGACGAATAATATTTTTAGCTACTAACTGAACATATAATGCGTCAGTAAATATTGTAGAAAACTTAGTGCGAAGTCTTACAATAAACTTATTAAACTTAACTTCATCGCGACTAATTTCTTGAGCACGTCCAATACTAAAGCCACCATCTTGTTGTAGGCGACCGATTGGTACATTTAATGCACGATATAGTTTCTGTTGGAAGTATTCAATGTCTTGGATCTCACCAAGATTTTGTCCACCTGGAAGTGTGGTAATTTCAGTACCCTTACCACCTTCACGACGTGGCATCCAGAAGTCTTCCATCATTGACAAGTGGCGACGGTCATCACGAACCTCGCCTGTCGTTGCATCATAAACAATCTTGTTACGGAACTTGTTCATAATATCGTTAACGTATTGCTCAGCCTTCAGCTTTGGAAGGTTACCCACGTCAACATAAAAAATTCTGCGTTCAGGAGCACGAGAGATACGATAGATTACTAGTGAATCTTCAATCATCTTTAACTGGTTGGTTGGCTTAATCGCTTTGTGCAAATAAGACATCATCATACCAGTATTAGCATCCAAGAAACCAGATGGAGCATAAACAACTGAATCTAAGGATAACTTAACACCTTGTGTTGTTTGCTCAGTAATACCTTTGTCATTGTAAAGATAGTATTCTTGTACTTCTTTAACAACCTCAACACCTTGAGGAGTTCTTGACTTAACTACATTTTTAATCCTACGAATCTTACGTGGATCAATGTAGCGTAACTCAACAATTCCTTGCTTTAAATTCTTATCATCTAATAGTACATGATAGTAAACACGACCATCAACATACCAAGAACGGAAAATCTCATGACCACGTTCAGCAAACTCTAACAGTTTTAATACTGCATCAAATTCAGCACGAATTTTTTTCTTGATAGCATCAGAAACTTCAACATCATCTAGGTTAATAGTAACTGTTTGATCTTCCTCATCATATACAATTGCTTCGCTAACGATATCTTCAATGGCACCATCACAGTCACTGTAAGTGGCAACTTCACGATAACGACGGATTAGGTCGTTTTCGTTTTTAATAACACCATCTAGATCCATGACCATACCGTAGTAACCGCCAGCATTTACGCCAGTGTTAACTACGGTTGATCCATCTTGAGAGTTAGGAGCGACAATACTGTCTAACTCCTTCTCTTTCTTGCGCAATATCTCAAATCCAAATAACTGCATTATATAAAACCCTCAGGTTGTTTAATATTAAAGTGGGAAGCTACCAACTGGAGTATCAATAGAAACATTAACTCCAAATCCAGCAGCAGCACCAGTAGCAGATGTAAAGAAGTTGTATTGGAACTCTACATCGAACTGTTCAATAGCATTTTGTTGTTCGTAATCTAAACCGATTGCAGAAACAGTAGTTGGGAAAGCATCAACAAACTTGTAAGTCTTGATGATTGAACCACTACGATCTAATTGATGAACTTGCAAGTCAACTTGGTAGTCTTCAGGATTAACACGACCAGAAGTAGTGTCATAGTTCTGAATACCAGATTGCCATTGCTCTAGTGCATTACGGATACCAAAAGTAGTATCGTTGTAAATAGTCACAGTCCATGGTTGGAAAGTACGCTCACCAGCAAAGTTCACTGGGCGACCACGATAAAGAACACCAATGTTCTCAATAGTAGAAGCAGGTAACTGAGCAGCTTTACACAAGAACTGTGCACGCTGACCAGCTACTGGACCAAGTGTAACGTATGTTGGGAATGTTAACTCAACACGGAATTGATTTGGGCGAGCACCGCCACCCAACATCTGCGCTTTAAAATCAGCAATATTTGCCATTTATAATTCTCCTTAATTCTTTCTATATTTATCTATTATTAAGCACCGATTTCAGTAAAGCTGATAGAAGAACGAGCAGCGATAAAGTTCAGAGTAATAAAGTTAATAGAACGATTTGGTTTAACGAAGATGTCAGCAACGAAGTTATTAGAGTCAATAACCTCACCTGTGTTGTTTGTACCATCACAAACAACTTTGAAGTCAGTGATACCACGACGACCTTGTACATTACGTAAGAATGGTTCTACTAGGTTACGGAACTGGGCTTGAGTAAAGCTGTCGTTGAATTCAAACAACTGGAACTTAGCAGCAGTAGCAATTGCTTTTTCCATAACGATAAACAAACGACGTACGTTAATACGATCGAAAGCAGATGGTTTAGCAAGCAATGTCTTGTCACCGAATAACACAGTACCTTCACCTGGGAAAGTAACAACTGGGTTAACACCAGCTTGATACAGAACATCACGATCTGCTTTAGTTGGGTTAATAGCCAATTTAACTACGTTCTTGATTTGACCACGATTTAGACCACCTGGAGAGAACCAAGGATCATTAGTGTTATCAGTACGAGCACAAAGACCAGCAACGTCACCATTTAACGGAACGAAACGGTATACGTCATTGTAACGATCATACTGGTATTTGTAACCAGAATCCATTACAGCGTATGAAGTGCTTGGTAGTAAATCACGGTATGCTTTGATAGCAGTAGTAGCAGTAGAACCAGAGCCAGTGATAACTTCACCAGTACTAGTATTCTGTGGAGATACAAACGCTACGCAATCAAGACGAACATTACAGATGTTAGAAATAACATAGTTAGCAACAGTAGAAGTTGCAGCGCCAACTGGAATCAAAGAGATATCGTAAGTAGCATCATCAGCAAACAATGCCCATGCGTTCATTGTATTAGCATCACTAGTTGCTAGATCGTCAACACCACCAGATAGTGAGCGAGCAATTGGAGCAGTTAAGTTAGCAAAAGTCTTTGCTGCAGCAGTAGTTCCCCAGTTGGTACCTTCAGTTGGATGATCCATCCAGTAAACATACGCAGAGTCAGTGTTAAGCACATTCTTGTAATAGTTAGTTGAACCATTAGAAGTCTTAGCATCTGATGCTTTAGAAAGATACGCATACTTTTCTAACACAGTATTTGGTGTACCAGTCCACAGACCATCTTCATCGATAACGATTACGTGAACTTCATCTAGAGTACCACCAACGCTAGTAGCGAAAGTAGAAGTACCTGGAGCAGTATTAAAGTCATCTTTGTAAGCCCAAGTAGAGTAACCAACTGAATCACAGATAGAAACTTTTAGAGAGTTACCTAGAGCACCTGGATACTTAGCAGCAAATTCACCAACAGTGCCAGCACCAGTAGAGAATGAGGCGATATAGTCAGTGCTATTATTAATCTTAACACCACCAGTTGTTACAGCAGCAGTAAAAGCAGCATCAGAGCCAGCACCGCCAGAAATAGTAACTGTAGGAGCAGAAGTATAACCAGTACCAGCATTGGTAATAGTTAAAGTAGCAAGGATTGTAGAAGCAGCAATAGTAACTGAACCGATAGTAGCACCAGTACCAGAACCTACGTTACCAATAGTGGCAGTAGGAGCAGTAGTGTAACCTGAACCAGCAACAGTAATAACTACAGCAGTAATTACACCGCTGGCAACTGTAAGTGTACCAGTAGCAGTAACACCACCAGCAACCTGAGGTGCGCTAAAAGTAATAGTTGGAGTTGTGTAAGAAGTACCGCCAGCAGAAACAGTTACCGCAGTAACAGCACCGCCAGAAAGAGCAACAGTACCAGTGGCATTAATACCACCAGCAACCTGAGGTGCGCTAAATGTTACTGTTGGAACTGATGTATAACCAGAGCCAGGAGCAGTTCTTGTAGCAGAAGTAACAGTACCTGATAGAGAAGCTACAGCGTTTCTTGCACCAGTAGCGTCAGCACGAGCAACTAATAGCGCATTAGTATAAGATAGGAAGTTTGCTGCAGTAAAGAAAGATTTAAAGTTTCCGTCAACTGGCTTACCGAAGATAGAAACGAGTTCATTCTCTGAGGTAACCTGAGTTGGGGACATAACTGGACCCCATTGGAAAGCACCAGCAAAAGCACCACGACTAGTAGATACTGCTGGAACGATCGCTGAAAAATCTTTTTCTACGACTGCAACGCCTGGAGATAATTGGAAAGGCATTGTAATTCTCCTTGTTAATAAGTTTTACTTTTAGACAGAAATCTTGTCTACCATTTATTTAGTTTTTCTTGGTTTTCTCAAAAATTAAGTGGTTCTTTATCGCCATTTCCATCATCATAGAACCCAAACGGAGTTAGTTCATCTTCAATCGCTTGAATCTGCTTTTCGTACATAATAGTTCTTAGGTTTATGTTATTTAGGTCTTTAAAATATGGCTGAGTTGTCAACCAACCGAAAAGAACTAATGGCATAACTAAGTCATCGTGATAACCCTCATCTGCTTCATATGATCCTTTTTTCTCAATAAAAGTAGAGATTTCCGAGATCGTATCCGCATCAGTAATTAATAATTTATTTTCTTCGACTAAAGACTTAAAGTTGTGACACCCAATTCGTTTAATCTTCTTATCAGTATTGACACCTAGTTGAGTTTTACCTCCACCGAAACCAGCACCGACATATTGCCCATTTGTTTGACGATTAACGAACAGGATATTCTCGTACTCTAATTCATTGTACAATATATGGGCAACTTGTTCGCTTACATTTATCTCTAGCAAGAGATATGCTTCATTATATTCTTTACCTATTTTGTATAAGACATTAGGATATAACAAAGGACTAATGTTGTTGCTTCTATATTTTGCAACAACACGATATGGAGACTCAGTAATATCAATCACTTGGAATGCTGAATAGTCACCACCAACACCTTTGGCTACGTCAGCTACTAAACAATATGTATGTCCAGCAGATGGTCTAACGTAAACATCTAATCCATCTTTCTCATGGATTCTTGGATCTATTGGCATCTTAGCAATAACGTCTGCCGAGATTAAAGTTAAACTAGAACCAAGGAATTTACACGCAACCTCTTGGTTATATTTAAGTTCACCAAGCATTGCTTTCTGTTCAGCTGCCCACTTATCATCACGACCTGGAATTTCCCAATAAGGAATAAACAATGGCGTAAATCCATTACGATTATTCTCAGCATCTGTCCAAAACTTCCAGAAGTGATTATATCCAAGTGGCGTAGAACTTAGTAGAATCTTTGTAGTTTCACCAGCAGAAATAGTTGGGTAAACTGAAGTAAAGAATTCTTCCGCTACGTTGTTTGGAATAATTGCAGCCTCATCAACGTATAACATATTAACAGACTTACCACGAATACCAGAAGTAGATGTGGCAGCAGTGAAAACTTTAGAACCATTTTCTAATTCGATATCACCTTTGTTCCAAGTAGTGACACCTTGTTGCATCCATAGTGGTAGCAACTCGTACATAGTTTGATAACGATTTAATACTTCTCGCGCAGCAGTTGCTTTGTTTGCCAAGATCGCTATGGTTTTACTGGCTTGGAATAACGTATACCATAAGATATATGCGGCAGAAGTAGTTGTCTTACCTTGTTGACGACCTTCCATAAGAATGATACGTCTGTTATTATGCATAACATGTAACTTATTCTTCTGGCAATCATATAACTTAAACAGTTGTAAACCATGATCAAGAGTAACAATATAACAATAG
>Ga0208974_1000470_pt1 | contig 16601 bp, 20 predicted proteins | sample GreLakmeER15MSRF_FD_187699 | JGI IMG/M metagenome (GOLD analysis project Ga0208974, IMG submission 187699) | Freshwater lentic microbial communities from great Laurentian Lakes, MI, USA - Great Lakes metaG ER15MSRF (SPAdes) | ecosystem: Environmental > Aquatic > Freshwater > Lake | place: Great... | reverse complement strand
TAAATGTAGAATCAATAATTAATAACAGAAAGAAATGACAGATAAAGAAAAAGTAAAAATACTATCTCATTGCTTTGATGAAGTAATATGGATGGCTATAAGATATGCTGATGGTATGATTGGGGGAGTGTCCTTTGAATCAGATTACCTATGGGATTTGTTTCATAAAGCAAATGAGTAAGTTGTTATAAATAACAATTAATAAATATAAAATGACACCAAAAGAAAAATCTAAAGAGCTAATGGATATTTATTATAACCTATTCAGCGTGACTCTAGAGAATAGTATATGTGAGTACGAAGCATCTAGATGTGCTTTATTAGATGTGGAAAATACAATAGAGGCTCTCAAGTTTCATAGCTGGCAGAATAGAAATGAAATAGAATACTATGAAGAAGTTAAACAAGAATTAAAGAATTATGAGTAATATACTTTATGATATGATATTAATGGAGGCTGATAAGATTAGCTTCTATAAACAAAAAGACCTGGAGCTATTCTACAAGGATAAGTATGGTAACATAGTTCCATTGGCGCACCCTTACGATGATAACGTACAGGAAGTACTTAAACAACTCCTTAAAAGAAAGCGTATGAGATACTTTCTTACCTTTGCCGAAGGATTAGATTTAATAAATGAACTTAGTAAGTCAACTAATAGGCTACTTACCTTCTTCGCTCAGAACATGGGTTATGACAATAAGTTGAAGGAATGGTCTGTTAGAGATTTACATGGAGCTTTAGGTACAGACATGAAGTTCTTAATTAAGTCACTTAGAACGCTATGTGAGAAAGATATTATTAGATTTGTAGTCGTAAAAAATAAAAGAACATACATGGTTAATCCAGTTTACTTTTACAGGGGGTCTATAAAGAGTCTATTTATAACAACTCAAAAATATGAAAAAGAATTTCCACAAAGGGGATTCGATCTAAAAGAAATAAAATGAATGTAATTAAACATGCTAAGAATATCCATGAGATAAGATTAGAAGGGCTTAAAGCTAGGGTAGCTATGCTATCAGATATACATTGGGATAACCCTAAATGTGATTGGGATTTATTAAAAAAACATCTAGACTATTGCGTATCAGAAAACATCCCTATTATGTTTAATGGGGATTTCTTTTGTTTAATGCAAGGCAAGGGAGATAGAAGAGGTAATAAGAGTGATATACGACCAGAGCATAACAACGCTAAATACCTAGATAGCATTGTAGAAACCGCTGTTGAATGGTTTAGTCCATACGCTCATCTAATGACTGTTGTTGGATATGGTAATCATGAGTGTTACCGACCTGATACAGAGGTGCTTACATCTAACGGATGGAAAAACATAAAAAAAATTACGCTAGACGATGCGGTAGCCACATTTAATGATAAGTCTATTTATTTTGAAAGACCTAATGCTTTAGTGTCAAAGATGGCTGATAAACTAGTTCATATTGAAGGAACATATACAAAACAAGTAGTGTCTGGTAAGCATGCTGTCATGTATAATGACATGAGAAAAGTTAATGCTGAGGATATTATTGAAATGAATGATTTAGATTTTCCACATAAAAGAATCTTTAATAATGAATTGGCGTATTCTGATAATGCAATGATAGAATTAATAACTTGTATTGTTATGGATGCTACTATTGTAGATCACTCTAAATATAATCCTACGCACACTAAAAAAAGAATACAATTCAAAATAAGTAAGCCAGAAAAAATAGAGTATATAAAATCTGTTTTAGAAAGGTGTAATATACCTTACACTTTTAAAGAAGCGACTAAGAGCGGTATAAATAAATTACAGCCTTACTATATTAGAATTTATGGAGATTACGCTAGAGATTTATATAAAGAATTAGAGGGGGTAAAAGAGCTTCCTATTTGGTTCTCTAATATACATGAAGAAAATTTCAAATCTTTTTTACATGCTTTAGAAAGAACTGATGGACATAAAGTTAATTCTAATACAATAGAGTGGACTACTACTAATAAATCTGATGTAAATGTAGTTCAAATGATGTGTGTGTTAAATGGATGGAACTGTACATTTAAGGAACAAATAAATAGATCTGGATTCAGTAATGGCAAACTTCAATACCATGTTAGAATTTCTGAGGGTATAGTTAAGAATAAAAAAGCAAAAATCCATCACGAAGAATATAGTGGTGAAGTATTTTGTTTGAATATGCCTTCTGGATGTTTTGTAACTAGAATTGATGGTAAAGTTGCTTTTTCTGGAAATACATCTATAATAAAATGGCAGGAGACTGATATACTTCAAAGATTTGTTGACTTACTAAATTATAAGAATAATACTAATGTTTATACAGGGGGTTATGGTGGATGGCTTATTGTTAGATCATTACTTCATGGAACATCAAGGTCTTGTATAAGGATTAAGTATTTCCATGGTTCTGGTGGCGGTGGCGTAGTAACCAAAGGAGCATTAAACCTTACAAGGGCATTAGAGATGTATGAAGGATTTGATGTATTTACCATGGGCCATATACATGAGAATAGCTGTCGTAACGATGTTAGAGATACTATTGACCATAGTGCTAAAATTGGATATAGAAATGTATTGAAGGATATTCACCTTATGCTTACTGGTACGTATAAAGAAGAGTATGAAGATGGTAGTAAGGGATGGCATGTTGAAAGAGGTGCGCCACCTAAACCTGTTGGCGGCAGAATACTTACCATTGACTATAAGCAGATAAAAGTAGATGGAGATAAAAAAGTACTTAAACAAGTTGACAGTCATAAATTTCCGCTATGAGAATAAATGCACAGATAGAAGAAATGTGTGGCGTAGTAGAGATGTATCTCTTCGTTAAGAAGCAGGTTACTGTTAGAATTGTATTTAATGATAAGGAGAAGGAGGAACATCACATTCAGCTGTTACACCAGGCTTATGATGTTGCTGTAAACTTCTTTACCTTTGGTAGATAATTTTTTTATATCTTTGACAAAAATTGATTATGAAAGATAAGTATTGGGCTTCTAATCCAGATAAGAATGGAAGCTACGTAGATAAAGGAAGAGTAGAGGGGAGACCTGCTGCTGCTCCTACTTTGAATGATGAAGCTGCCACATCGAAGGTAACTTTTAAGTTACAATATAAGAATACTAAAGATAAAAAATACTGCGACTAATGAAAAAAGGAAATGCGTTAAAAAAAGCTATGATGTCAGAATACATGGGATCTGAAGCTGAAGAAAAGTACTCTTCTAAAAAAGACAAAACTAAACACGAGAAAGGTGAGTCTAAGAAGATGGAAATGAAAGAAAAGTTTATGTCTAAATTTAAAAAGAAAAAGTAATGGATAAGCCTAAAAAATTAAAAGAATTAGTAGCTAATGCTTATAACAAAGCTACAGGCAGAAATGTATCTACTGTTTCTTCTGAGTTTGACGGTAAAGAAGTTCAAGGAAAACGTATTGAATCTAGAGGAGGTAAAAAAGTAAAAGAAGTTTACAACATGCCTGGAGGAGGAAAACGTGTAGAAAAAGAAAAATACAATATGCAAGGAGATGTTGTTTCTAGAAAAGTTAAGGACACAAAAATTAATCCTTCAAATGCATCTATAAAAAGAGAAAATAGAATTGAAAAAAGAATTGAAAAATTAAAAAGTAAAATAAAATAAAATGGCAAATTTAAAAAATTTAATCGGTAAGGCTTTGAATAAAGCAAAAAGCTCTAAACCATCTGATGATGGATATAAAACTAGAGTTATTAAAAAAGGGATGACTCCTAAGCAAGGGATGGAATATAAGTCTAAAGAAACTAGTGAGTCTATTAAAAAAGGTTTTAATATAATTAATGAGAATAAAGTTAAAGCATCAAGACCAGGATTTAATCCCAATGTTCCTGCTTCTGCTAAAACTACTAAACCAGCTCCTATTCAAGCAGCTAAAGAAAAAAGAAATAAAGAGCAAGCTAAATGGAATGATCCATATATAAAAGGAGATGTTCAAGGCAGTTCTAATGATCCTAAATATGGTGGCGGTGGACCAGGTGGAAAATGGGTTGAAAGTCCAGCTAGAAAAGAAGCTAATACCAGAGAAGTTAAAGAACTTACTCAACCAGGTGGATTAAAGAAAAAACTAACTCAGTTTGAAAGAAGTAGAGGTAGAAGCAGACAAGAAAAATTCAAATACGATTAATTATAATGCTTAACAAAACGTCAGGCATAGATCCTAAGCTAGTTCAAAAAGCTTACGAAAAAGCTAAAGGAATGAAGAAAAATAAGAAGAAGTCTGATAAAGGTTATTATCCTTCTGATAAGATAGCAGATAAGCAATTTGATGCTACAACCAGAGATAAGGGATATTAATACGCCCCCTTGTGATGAGATAGTCATAAGCCTAAGCCCACTAAATAAGGTGGGCTTTTCTTTTGTCACTAATATTTACTAAATTTGTGACATGAGTAAAAAAAATAAAGAGGTACTCGAAATTCGCACAGAAGAATGGAAACCTTCACATGCTGAATTTGATTATCCACAATCATTTGTTAATTGGATAGATTCAATTAATAGCGGATGGCAGAATAAGATTTATCACGAGCCATTTGAAATCTACTGTAGGCAAGCAGACCTATGGCTTCAGGATTATTCCGACATACTAGATTACGACACAGAAGATGACCAGATAGAGTGGCTTCTAAGAGAGATACAGCGATGTAAGGATAATACCTTATACTTCTGTAATAAGTACGGATATATCAAAGAAGATAGGTCTGAGAATGGTATGCTTTCATATCAAGCCTGGGATGCTCAGAAAGTATTACTATTCCTATTCGACTGTGGTTATTCGCTCATGATTGGTAAGGCCCGACAGATTGGTTTTACCACTACTATGTGTCTAGCAGGAATGAAGCGTGTAAACTTCAACAAATCATACTTCATTAAGTTTGTTACTCACTCTAAAGATAAGGGTGTTGAGATATTTAGGGATAAGGTTAAGTGGACATACACTAAGCTACCTGATGTAATAGCTCAAGAGGTTAAGAACTGGACTGACCAGGTGATGTCATTCGATAAGAAAGGAGACAAGAAAGGTAGGGAAGATGGTGGTGCATCACGCTTCCAGGTAGATACTCCAGCTGTAGATGCTATCAATGGTGGATCTCCATCAGCTGTATTCATTGATGAGATTGGTTTATTTGAGATATTTGGTGAGATGATGAGGGAAGGTAGGCCAGCCTTATTTAAGTACAATCCTGATACTAAGAAGATGACTATGCAGCAACAGTTCTTAGCCTGGGGTACAGGAGGAGAGATGGATAAGGGAGGTTCTGTATTTGAATCTGAATTTAAGATGTGTCTTAAACAATGGAAAGAAAAAAACTATGACTATGGTATTATACCTCTATTCTTTAATGCTTACGCAAGGCGAGGCGTTAATGATGCTCACATTAATAATGAGAGAAAGGCTTATTTGGCACTAGAAGGAACGAAGAAGGGCGAAGTAGCCAAAGTTCAGTTCCATCAGCATTATCCTATTACAATAGATGACATGTTTTTACGTAAATCACGTACTTTAGTACCTATTCACACCTGTAATCAGCGATTAAATGACATTTATGGTATGGATAAGCCACTAGATTACGGATTCTTTGAGCCTATACTAGATTTTAGCAGGCCAACACCTGATTTATTGACTGAATATAAGATTATAGGAGCTAAATGGGTGTCAACAGGCTCTAGGGAAGATGTATCTACCTCAGCTGTAATCATTCATCACCCACCAACAGGGGAGAAATGGAAGAATAGGTGGTATCAAGGTACTGACCCCATCAACTCAGAGACAGGACACTCCATGATGTGTAGTGCTATATGGGATTCATTGACTAATTCTGTGTCCTCTGTGGTATTCCATAGGGATAGGAAATTTAAACAGACGTATCTACAGGTGTTATTACAGAGTTTATACTACGATCAGATAGCAAGGGGTGGTGTTAAAGAGCTTGTGGAGAATAACATAGGGGATATGCATGTGGATTTTCAGGAGATACATGGATTTAAGAGTAAGTTTACTGCTAACGCTCAGCTTCCAGAGTATTTTCATACGCATGGAGGGAAATGGTTTGGTATATCGAACAAGGCTAATACAGCACCTAGGATTATCGCTAAGTTGGAGGAGTTATTAGAGGCTTACATGTATAACATAGATATTCCTTGGTTCTGGGAACAATTAAAAACTTTTGTAGAGAAAGATTTAAAGAGTACTACTAGTCACAGGCAGACGAGGTATCAGGCAGCTGATCCTAGATACGATTACGATGACAGCATCTTCGCTATAACCTTTGCGTATATAAATAGTATAGCTCATGCTAGATATGAGCCAGAGAATATAAAAACAGATGGTGGAGTAGCTAATGTGGAGGTACGTTATATTCAGAATAAAGAGACAAATTATAGAATGAAAAAGGCAAGAGTTGATAAGACAACAGGCAAAGTATTAAAAATATTAGATTAGAATTTATCGTATATTTGTAGAAATTTTAAATTAAATAAAATGAGTCAATTAAATGTAAACGTAATAGCACCTTTAGGATATACAGGAACTCCTTTAACAGGAAATAATAATTTTGTTCAAGTAGTAGATAATAATGGAGACACTGTTGTAGCTGTAAATCAATCAATATATTCACTAGCAATAGGAGGAGATAATGGTTCGGATGTAGGTCAATGTATTAAAATAGGTCGTTCTGCTGGATTTAATATCACTTCAAACGTAGGTGGTGGATGCATTGCAATTGGAGAATCAGCATTGTCCAATGCTAGTGATACAGGTAATAATTTAGCGGTTGGTAATGCATCACTTGATTCTGTAAATGGAACTACTGGGAATAGTAATGTTGCAATTGGAACAGGATCAGGAGCAAGTATTACAAGTGGGAGTAATAATACATTAGTTGGTCATGGATCAGGTGTAGCTGTTGTTCCTCTTACTGTTGGCATCAATAATACTATTATTGGTTATCAAGCGTGTACTGCTGGTGTTAATTCAAATAATTCTGTAACTCTTGGTAATTCAGCAATTACTACATTACGTTGTGCTGTAACAACTATCACATCTCTTTCTGATGAGCGTGATAAAAAAGACATCAAAGATTTAAGTACAGGTTTAGAGTTTGTAGAAACTCTTAGACCAGTTGAATTTACATGGAACGATAGAGATGAGAATGGAAAGCGTGATATAGCTGATTTCGGATTCATAGCACAAGATTTAAAGAAAGCACAAGAAGATGCTGAAAAAGCAGAAGTTCTTAAACTTGTCTACGAAGAGAATCCAGATAAACTTGAGGCTAGCTATGGTAAACTTATACCTATCCTAGTTAAAGCTATTCAGGAACTATCAGAAGAAGTTAAACAATTAAAAAATAAATAATTATGAGTCAATTAGATGTAAACGTAATAGCTCCATTAGGATATACAGGGCCTACTCTACCAGGAGATAATAACTTTGTTCAAGTAGTAGATACTACTGGAGATACTATATTAAAAATACCTGGAAATAATAATGCGGCTATTGGTAAAGATGCTTTAAATTCTAATACCACAGGAACAAAAAATATAGCTATAGGAACATCAGCTTTGCAAACTAATACAACTGCTTCAAATAATATAGCTATTGGACATCAAGCAATGCAAAATTCTACAGGAAATAAAATTCAATCTGTTGCTGTAGGCACTCAAGCTTTACAAGCTGGAGCTAGTGGTAGCGTTGCTATAGGTGATACTGCTGCCGCATCATCTACTGTTGCAATTGTTGCAATAGGTAATAAAGCTTTACAAAGTTCTACTGGAGCATCAAATACAGCTATAGGTAATTCAGCTGGAATAAATGTAACAACTGGAAGTGATAATACTTTTTTAGGAGCTGGCTCTGGAGCTGGTAATACAATAACTGGAATTGGAAATACTTGTTTAGGTTCGGCTACTGGTGGATTTATTAATACTGGAGATAATAATACTTGTGTTGGATATGGCGCTCAAGTATCTCAAACAGGAGCTTCTGATGAATTTATATTAGGGAATGCTAATGTAAATATATTAAGCTGCGCACAAACTACAATCACATCTTTATCTGATGCAAGAGACAAAAAAGAAGTGGAAGAATTGCTTGTTGGATTAGATTTTGTACAAAAATTAAAGCCTGTTAAGTTTGTATGGGATGATCGTAACGAAGATGGTAAACATGACATTAAAGATTTTGGATTTATAGCACAAGATTTAAAAGCTGCTCAAGAAGAAGAAGGAGTTGCTGATTATCTTAAATTAGTTTATGAAGCTAATCCTGATAAATTACAAGCTAGCTATGGAAAATTAGTTCCTATCCTAGTAAAAGCGATTCAAGAAATGAATGTAAAAATGGAGTCTTTAGAAAAAGAAATATTAACTTTAAAAAATAAATAAAATGCCAATTGAACAATTATCACATTACAGACGAGGTGGTTCTGTACTTGAAAGAAACGAACAATTAATAGTAACAGATATTGCTAATATCATAGCAGCTGTGAACGAAGGAGGAACAGGAGAAGTAGTAGGAACTAGTATATGGGCTAATGGCTTTAGAGTTGTTGGTTGTATAGGAGAGAATATATTACTTCCTGAGAACTCTAACTTAGAATATACAGGGCCTTTGTCAATCTGTGTAGGATATAGTATAACAGTACCTGTAGGTACAACTTTAACAATTGTTTAATAATTAAAATAAAATAAAATGAGTCAATTAAACACCAACGTAATAGCTCCATTGGGTTATACAGGTCCTAATTTACCAGGTAATAGTAACTTTGTACAAGTAGTAGATACTACTGGAGACACTGTATTAAAAATACCTAGCGGTAACAATATAGCTATTGGTAAAGATGCTTTAAATACCGCTACAACAGGTCAAAGAAATATAGCTATTGGTACTTCAGCTGCTTTAAACGCTAATGGAAGCGATAATATAGCTATAGGAAATGAAGCATTACTAAGTAGTCCTGGCGGTGGTAATGTTGGTATTGGAAGGAATTCATTAAGAAATCTAACTACTAATTCATTTAATACTGCGGTTGGAAATAATTCACTTGTTAATGCTGGATCGGTTACAACAAGTGCTGCTTTTGGATCTGCTGCTGGATCTGATATAACAAGTGGTAATAGTAATGCTTTTTTAGGCTCAAATAGTGGTGCTGGATTTAGTTCTGGTGATTTTAATGTTTTTGTTGGGTGTCAAAGTGCAAGTGCTTCAAATCTTCAAACTGGTAATAATAATATTTTAATAAGTGGATGGTTTGCTTATCCTTCTAGTGTTAATGTAGATAATGAAATAACATTAGGTAATTCACAGCACACAGTTCTTAGATGCGCTCAAACTTCTATCACTTCATTGTCTGATGCTAGAGACAAAAAAGAAATAGAAGAACTACCTGTAGGTCTTGATTTTGTTAAAGGATTAAAACCAGTTAAATTTGTATGGGATGATCGTGATGAGAATGGCAGACATGACATCAAAGATTTTGGTTTTATTGCTCAAGATTTAAAAAAATCTCAAGAAGATGCTGAACTAGAAGATACTTTAAAATTAGTTTATGAATCTAATCCAGAGAAGTTAGAGGCAAGCTACGGAAAACTAATTCCTATTCTTGTTAAAGCTATACAAGAATTATCAAAAGAATTAGAAATATTAACTTTAAAAACAAAATAAAATGAGTCAATTAAATGTAAATGTAATAGCACCTCTGGGGTACACAGGTCCTAATTTACCAGGAGATAATGGATTTGTTCAAATAGTCGATGTTAATGGAGATACAATTTTGAAGTCAACAAATGAATCGTCTGTTTCTTTAAAATCCTATGCTATAGGATTTGAAGCAGGGGATTCTCAAACTGGTTCTTTAGCTATTGGCACAAGAGCATTAAAAAATGCGACATCTGTAAATAATACAGCTGTAGGTAATTTATCTCTTCAATCAGCAGCATCTAATTGCTCTGCTCTTGGTACTGGAGCTGGAGCTTCTACCACAGCAAATAGTGGAACATTTGTAGGGTATAATGCAGGAGTATTAGCTACAACAGGAGCGCAAAATACTATTGTAGGCTCAGAAGCTGGATCTCAATTAACTACAGGTCAAAAAAATGTATTTGTTGGATATAGAGCAGGAATTGGAAATAATGGGTTTCATATTACCACAGGTCAAAACAATGTTCTTATTGGAACAAATGGATATGATACTGTATCAACATTAAGTAACACAATTATTTTAGGAGATGGCTCTACTACAACATTAGCTTGTCAAGCAACTACAATTACATTTTTATCTGATGCTAGAGATAAAAAAGAAATTCAAGAATTTCCTATTGGACTTGATTTTGTAAAAGAGTTAAATCCTGTTACATTTACATGGGATGACAGAGATGAAAATGGAAAACATGGAGATAAAGATTCAGGTTTTATTGCTCAAGATTTAAAAGCTCTTCAAGAAAAATATAATTTATCGGATGAATTAAAACTTGTTAATGAAACAATATCTGAAGATAAAATGTTTGCATCATACGGAAGATTAATTCCTGTACTTGTTAAAGCTATCCAAGATCTTTCTGCTAAAGTTGAAGCATTAGAAGCTAAATAAATAAATAAACTATAAACGATTAAGCCTCTCTTACGGGAGGCTTTTTTATTTTATATCTAAAGCATACTGAGCTATCAATACCTTGCTCTTATCGAATCCTATACCTTTATTCACCCATAGTATTCCATCATCAGAGTTTACTTCTTTAGAATATAGATTTAGATTATCTAGAAAATACCTCATCTCTCTTTTATTTAATAGCTTATGAGATAAGCATTGGTATCTATGTAGGTCATTATATATTCCTTTCTTAGCGTTATACCAGTATAAGTGATACTCTGATTTTCTTCTTTCATGTTCAAATGCAGCGAACACGTATGACTTAGTAATAAAGTGATCTGTCTTATTATCTATTACTTGCTTGAGTTTATTACTCGAATAAGCTGAAGTTGTACTCATCTATTCTATTGTTTAGCATTAGAGTAGATTCCGTATCAAAATACTTCGTTTCTATTATCTCGTAGGAATCATTCTCTTCATTAATCCAACAAAGATATGATTTTCCAATTTTTAAACTAGTGTTTTTCTCAATTATTTTTTTGTATATGCTTAATTGTAGTGAATAAGTGTTGTATTCGCACTCTTCTAAGTGATTTAAACCATTAATCATCTTAGCCTTATACTTACTCTTCATATTGATTTCTTTGTTCGTCTTATAATCCCATATTTGAAGTTCATTTTCTAACATGTTATAGAATAATTTATCAAGCATTCCACATACACCATACTCATCATCCCCTACTACAAGCTCTGCCCTCACTAAGGCTAATATATTCTTATAATCTTTATGAAAGTCCTGTAACATTTTATATAGCTTATTTGTTACGATAGGATCAGGTTTATATCCTTTACTCTGGAACATTAGCTCAGCGCATTTATGAAGTTCTGTACCTTTAATCTGAGATGTTATTCTCTTATCATCCCATTCAGCTATTACATCATCCTTAGTTCTACCATCACGTTGAGCTACTTTATGGGCCATGATGCTTGTCTCAAACTTCTTCTTATATCTTCCGATAAGTTCAGTTGTTGATATACATCTTCTACCATCAAGGTAATAGGAATGATCTTCTTCAGTAAAGACCACATTGTTGAACTTGTTAAGTTCAGTTATAAGTTGATACATATAAAATTTTTTGCTCCAAGACATAGAATCGAACTATGTGTTCTCCGACTTAAAAGGTCGGGCTTTACCACTAAGCTACTTGGCCATCAGGACACGCTTAACCTGATGAGCTGCTAGCATTATGCTCTTCGATGTTTCCATCTGCGTTTTTAGTAGTCGGGGGAGGACTCGAACCCCCAGCGCCCTGCTCATATCTTTACAGGGAGCGCCTGATAATAGCTGCGTTACCCTACTTCGCATCCCGACTATGTGCAACTTTTAATATGCCCGAAAGAGTTGCTAACTTTGACTGGCTTACGATCCAGTAACTAGAGTGTGCGCTGGCAAGTAAACTGTCCTTACACATCGCCTTGGTTGACCTACGATCCCTTGTACTTCGGGAACAATATTTTAAATCAAAGAACTCTAGTAAAAAAAAGAGAGCTACTAACCTTCACTCTCTTTCCCAAAAATAATGAAAAAATCATCTTACGGAAACAGTCAAACCGTAATTGAATGAAGCAAAGTTATAAAACAATTTCTAACCAAAAAATATTTTAACACTTTTTTAGATTTAAAACTTAAAAGAGAAAAAAAAGAAAAACAAAGAAAAAAGTTTAATAAGAAAAAAAGAAGCAAAAAAAGAATTAATCAAAAAAGAAAAACGATTATATATATTCGTATATATATTATATATATATACTCTATACATAATCTAAAAAGAAAAAAAAGAGAAAAAAAAATAAACAAAAAATAAAATTAAATCATAATAAATTATAATTTAATCTTAATCTTTGTTCCCAAAAAATCAACTTTAAAAATTTTTTATATCTTTGTCAAGATTTAACACAGTGTTAAGTTTTATTATTAACTACACAGATAGAAATATCAGTGACTAAATTTTTTTAAAATGTCAGTAAATTACAAATTACCAAGAGTTCAAGAGTTGGATGGACTATCTATCTTGAACACACCAACAGCTGCAACAGACGTTGTGCTAGACAATGGTTCATTAACAATCAAAGATGCAACAGGTGCTTCAGCAATTGTTCTTAAAGCATCTGATTTGTTAGGTTTCCGTTACAACGCTTACACAGCTGGAACTCCTAACGTAGTAGATGTTGAATTAGCAGCTGTAGTATTGACTCCAGGTTTAGCTGGACAAACTATTTTTGCTTTGACTGTATCTGCTCCTTACGTTCAAAACTTCTTCGGAGGTGGTCAAGAAACTAGAGCGGTTTACATTCCACGTACTTACACAGTTTCTATTGACACTAACCCTACTACAGCTGAATTGAGAGATGCTTTTATTGCTCGAATCAACTCTGATCCATCTGCATACTTCACAGCTTCTGCTGTAGGTACTAAAGTTCGTATCACATCTGTTTCTGCTTTGACTGGTCAGTTGTTTGTTGAAGCTCCTGCTTTATCTGTTATTACTCAAGCTACTGCATGGGTTGCTCCAGTTGGAACTACTACTGAAATTTTACGTTATGTTCCTAACTCAACTTTAGTTAGTGGTACTTACAACCGTTACATCATCCTACACAGAAGCGTGATTCGTCACAATGCTGTATCTGGATTAGGTGTAATCAGAAATGCTACATCTCTTGTTTACTTAAATACTGCTGGTGCTGGTACTGCTGCAACAGTTACTAAGTTAACATCTGTATTGGATGGTTCTTACACTCCTGTAGCGGATTATTTAGGTTGTCCAGCTGTATAATTGAAAAATTATTATCTTTGTGGGGTAGGGATTAATTTCTCTACCCTTTTTTATTAAATGTATGGCACAAAAAGAAGCTGAAATTATACTTTTTGGTTTAGAGTCAGGAGAAGATCTAAGAATAGAATATCCTGAATTAGCTCAGATAGATGAGTTTAAGAACCTTAAAGCAAAAGAAGTAAGACTCTGCTGGTTATTAGGGAATAGAACAAGTCCTTTATACAAGTTGAGCGATAAGAGAGAGCGATTAAGTAGAGCATTAGAGATTGTGTATGGCAAGACATACGAACAACAGAAACCTCTAAGAGCTTTAATTGATGGTGATATACCTGTAGAGATTAGAGAAGCCATTAAGAAGATGGAAGAGTTTAATCCAGAGTATAGACTTAGAGCAAAGCTATTAAGTGAATACATGTTTGAAACACTTAATGAGATGGTGATGATTGGAGCTAGTGAATTGGCCACAATGGAAGTAGATGAGAAAAAGAAATATACTGACCTATTGGTAAAGATTCATGAGGAGCTTCCTGATATGGTAAAGCGACTAGAAACTTCTTATGGAGTTAAGGTTAAAGATAGAAAAACGAAGAAAGAGATCCTTGTTAAAATAAATGATGTACTACGATGAGTTACATGTTCAGCCAAAATAGAGTAAGACCTAATAAACTTACTAGAGTAAAAGATAAAACATATCACAGAGATTATGCTAAGTATGTATTATCTTCAATGAGTAATTTCCTTTATAGACAATTCATAAACAAATGTATTGTTAACTGGTCATTCTTTAGAGGTCAAGATGGTCAATGGATATTTGATGAGGATGTAGAAGCTTTCTTTTTAGATGAGTCTGGAGATATCAGAAACAGATTGAAGTGGACCAAGAACGTAATTAAGCCAATGGTACAACAATACATTGGTAACGCTATTCGTTTGGCTTTTGATGCTAAAGCTACATGTATATCAGATTTCGTGATAAACAAAAGGGAAGAAGAGATTAAGAAATTACGTGTGCTACAAAAGATAGCAGATGATTTTCCTTTCTTTAAAGATATTATCCAGGAGAACGCGCCTGTAGCAGATGATCCTGTAACAACAGAAGAGCTGTTCTACAACACTTTCGTAGAGGAATATGAACAAGACATCAACAACCTTATTGAATACATCGCTACGGAGATTAATATTGATGAATTAAAAGTACAGATTACTCGTAATCTTGCTATTTGTGGTTTAGGTATCTATAAAGGATTTGAGGCTAACGATAACTACAATGCTAAATCTGTAAATCCATTATTCTTCTTATGGGATATGTCAGCTGTTAAACCAGACTTATCAGACTGTGAACACATGGGAGAATGGTATTATATGGATGCTCCAAGTATTTACGAAAGATACGAACACCTAACTCAAGAAGAAAGATTACTTATTGAGGAGTACGGTAAGAACAATCGTTCTAACATCATGCATAAGATTGTTAATGGTATCTATATGCAGCCAGGAGGAAAGATTCCTGTGTACGAAGTATATTGGAAAGATGTAGAGAAAAAAGAATATGGATGGGTTAAGGATGATTTTGGTTATCCATACTATACAATGATTAACGACCCAGATTCTAACTATACAGATAAAGATTTGATTGAGCCACAAACAGAAGCTCATAAAGAAGAATTAGGTAAGAAGAAGAAACATTCTATTTATGTAGATGTTTTACGTTATTCTATAATGATTCCTGCTGAAGAGTTAGGAAGCGCAGAAGGAGATATTTTATTAGAGCATGGAATACTACCTTATCAAGAGAAAAATTTATATGATCCATCGAATGTTAAATTTCCGTACAAATGTTATACGTGGGTATATGATCGTGGAGAGGTGCTTACACCTCTTGATGATGTTATAGATCCTCAAAGATTCTTGAACAGAACATTATCAGTAGTAGAGTCTCAGATGTCGAACATGAGGGGTACTGGTACTGTTATATCTAAATCTGCTGTAGATGACAGAGATGGTGAAGCTGATGTAGTAAGAAACATTAATGCATCTAAACCAATCTTCGTAGATACAGATAGAGTAGGTTCAGTACAGAATGCTATTGGTACTTACGGTACAAACATAGGTCAAGGTACTTTACAGATGTTCCAGGCTGTTAGTGTTATTCAACAGTCTATTCAAGATGTAACAGGAGTTAACGAGGCTATGACAGGTACTCAAGGTGGTGGAGATATGTTAGTGGGTGTAGTAGAAGCTCAGATACAAAGAGGTTCTCTAGTACAAGAGCCTTTCTATTGGGCCTTGACATCTATCTTAAAACAAGCATACGAACACATGGCTACTGTAGGTAAAGCTGTATATCATGACAATCCTAGAAAACTTGCTATGATGGTAGGAGATAAGGGATTACAGAACATTAAGATTACTGAGGACCACTTACTACAAGATTATAGAATATTCATTAAGCGTTCTGAATCTGCTGAGGCTGGTGTTAACGCAGGAAATCAATTACTATTTACTTTACTACAAGCTGGCCTTATAGATCAAACTATATTCTCTAACTTGTTTAACAGAGCAAGTCCAGATTTAATTGCTAGAGAATTAAGAAACTATAGTAGATTGAAGATACAAGCTCAGAGTATGGCTACTGATGCTCAACAAAAAGGTGTTGAACAAGGCTTACAGCAGTCTGCTAATATGCAAGACCAGATGATGCAACAGCAACAAGCGGCTCAAGAGCAGCAAGTAGCTCAGCAACAGATGATGCACCAGCAAGAAATGGAGAAGATAGCTATGAAGGAAGGAGCTAAGACAGGTAGAGAAGAAGCTAAGTTAAACTTTGAGGCAATGCAAAACCAACAAAATGTTGCGCCTCAAGAGTAGTATATGAAAAAATATGTTAAATTTGACAAAAAATAAATACGTATGATTGACAATTCGGAAGGATTTGTTGATGAAGGCCAATCCACAGGGGGTGAAATCACCCCTGAGATGGAGGATCAGATTCGGCAAATCGAAGCATTAGCAAGCATGGATGCTGCTTTTGCAAACTCGCAAGAGTACAAAGACTTGATGGCTGCTACTAAAGGTACAAACAGTCAGTCAAGCGAGACAGACGAGGATGAGGATGAGGATTACGAGGATGAAGATGATGAT
>Ga0208974_1000466_pt1 | contig 16688 bp, 24 predicted proteins | sample GreLakmeER15MSRF_FD_187699 | JGI IMG/M metagenome (GOLD analysis project Ga0208974, IMG submission 187699) | Freshwater lentic microbial communities from great Laurentian Lakes, MI, USA - Great Lakes metaG ER15MSRF (SPAdes) | ecosystem: Environmental > Aquatic > Freshwater > Lake | place: Great... | reverse complement strand
TTTTCTGAAATCAGCTTGATATGATTTTTGAGATTTAATATAACCAGCAGCCTTTGTACAAAATCTATATTCAGGAGTACGAGTACCAAACGTATCTTTACAATAGTCAATTCTTTCAGAAACGTCTTGTTCCTTCAATAACTCAATAACCAGTTTTAATTGATCCTCCTTTAAGATATAATCTGCCATCCAAATGTATTTATATTATAAATACCTTCAATGAGCGATCTTGTTCCATTTCTAAAACTTTTAACAAAAGTCGGATATCCAAATCCTGAAATAAAAACGATTGCCAATATGGCAGGTTATAATTTAGAGGAATTCCTACCTGATTTAGTTGAGTTACTCGGAGAAGAGAAGGCTGATGATTTTACCGAAAAAGCCCTGAAAAAAATATCAACACCAAATGGTATAAAGATTCAAGATAAAGAAGATCCAGAACAATATGCTTACATCATATTACACAATCCACGTCTCGATTTAGAAAATGATGAAACAACTATATTATGTGATTGGACTTGGGGTGATAGTAATATTTTTTACAGAGATGATGATGGTAATGAATCTTACAAAACAATAGAAGAAATAGGAGAAGACATCAGTATGGGTGATTGGGGTGACTATGATGATATGGTTGATCATATCAGGGAAGATTGTAATCAATTGGTTTTTAGTAACTGTGGTTTCGGTATATGGTGGGATGACCAACGTCCTGAAACAGAAAAATAAAAAAAGAGAGACCGAAGTCTCTCCTTTAGGGCCGTCTGGTTTAGACAGCCTCCACCACCAAGTTTAACGAACTTGGAAACTATAATTTTTAAATAAAGTATTTGCAATCTCTTCAACCTTTTTAGCTTCAAGATATCCAACAACATCATCAGAGTTTTCAGGATAAAATAGTTTGGTTATAAACTCACCATTCTGAGTATCCATAATCGCAATTTCAAAATCTTTCTCGAAATCACCATATAGTCCTGATGTCCCGCCTACAATTGAGAGAATATACTTATCATTAGACAGTCTTGTCATTTTACCACCAGGTAATCCATGTGGTTTGGAGTTTTCTATTATGTCTTTAATTGTAATCATTTTAATCTTCTTAGTTGCTCTAATTTAACTTCAAGAAGTCCGATATTGTATCGGTCTTGTTTTGTCTTATTCTGTTTGTTTCGTAATTCTTCAAGTACATTTACCACATAGATCTCCTCATCTGCTTCGTCGTTGAAGGTTTCAACCTCAACTTCTTTGATAGGTTCTACTACTGGTTGTTCTTTTGGTGTTACGGATTTTTGACCTACTTTGTATGCTGCATATACTATTACAGCAGCAGCACCCCACTTTAATAAAGTTGAAAACCCTGATTGTTGATTACTCATTTTGTTACCTCCGCTTCGATTTTAGATTTAGAAATAAGTACGTCCGCAGCTGAATAGTGAGGAGTACTAGTTAATATAATTGAATCTGTTAAATGTTTAAATGGAATATGAACTAAAAAATCAACTCCATTAAAAAATGTTAAGTCGTTTTTTAACTCAAGACATCCTTGGATCATTTTTAAGAATAACTTGAACTGAATAGGATCAACAAATGTCTCCTTCATAAGAGATCCAAATTTCTCGTGTTCGATTTTAATGTGGTATTGAGTAAGTGTCATAATTTCTTATTTTTACAAAGATAATTAAAAATATGATACCACCAAAAGAAATTATTTATCTTGAAAGTAACAAATTAATGAATATTAGTCATTCATTAGGGTATTTTGTATTTACTCCTCCCAAAACAGGTTCAACAACCGCCGCAAAAATATTTAATAACTTTGACTTTCAAACGTTCAAAATAAGTGATACAAATAATATAGAATTATTATCAAGTAAATTTACACAAACCCATTACTACAATAACCTACCTGACTATGAAAATTATAAACTTATTTGTACAGTTAGAAACCCATATTCCAAATTTGTTAGTCTTTTTAAATATACCATCGCACCTGAGAAAAAAGTAATTAGTACTTATAATTGGCGTGAAGAATTTTTTGAACTCTTATTTGACAACATAACACATCATTCTGATCAGGGGTGGGCTCACGAACTTTATTTTGGATCGGATCCCTCATCTTTAGGTAGAAAAATTGATTATCCATTAAGAATTGAAAATCTTTTTGAAGATTATTCCTCGATTCCATTCATAAAAGACTCCGACTATTTTAAAAATGGTTCTTTAAAGAAAGACTTAGACTTAAAGTTAAATTCTACCGATGATAAGTATGACTACTCCTTATACAAAATACCAAATAAATGGGAAGACTTTTATGATCAATCAACTGCCGATTTTGTTTATAGTAAACATAAAAGTTATTTTGATTACTTTGGATATGATAAAGATTCATGGAAAAAAATTTAAATATTATGGTCAGCAAAGAGATAATAGTTTTTAACATAAGTGAAAAACACAAAGCGTTTACAATCACTCCTCCAGGAACGGGTTCTCGTACATTTTGTAAAATATTAAATAATTTTGAATTTCACACCTATGAACTCTGTAACAATAATTTAAATTTAAAAAAAAATGAAGTAACACATAATCACACCTTTTCATTATTCCCTAATCACGAAGATTACAAACTAATAATGACCGGTAGAAACCCGTATAACAGAATGGTAAGTGATTTTATAAAAACTTTACAACGTAAAAAACATGTTATTAAAAATTTCAGTCTTAAAATAGATTTTACAGACTTCATATATGAACAATTTTATTCAGATGGTATTAAAAAACGCAGTCAATTGATGAGTATAGACGAAATTTCTCAATTAACTAAAGAGGATGTCCATTATTCATCGTTTAACAGATTTTTTATAGGTCCTTTTGATTTAACAATGACACCTAAGAGTATTTTTGATAGAAAAATAGATTATAAAGTAAGACTTGATTCACTCGAAGAAGATTATAGATCAATTGATTTTATCAAAAACTCAAATTATTATAAAAATGGTTTATTAGATTTAGTACTATCTGAAAAAATAGGAGCCAACCGTCTAATAAGCCCTCATGCAATTAGTGGGTATAATCTTCCGTTACATTGGCAAGAATATTATACTCAAGAAACTGCTGATATAGTTTATAATAGCGGATTTAACTATTTTGAAACATTTGAATTTGAAAAAGATTCATGGAAAAAAATTTAAATATTATGACCAATAAAGATTTAGCAATTTTTAACATAAGTGAAAAACACAAAGCGTTTACAATTACTCCTGAAGCAACAGGTTCTAGAACATTCTGTAATATATTAGATAATTTTGATTTTCATACTTATGAACTTTGTAATAACACTTTGAAATATAAGAACCAAAAAATTACTCATAATCACACTTTTAAATTGTTCCCAAATCATGAAGATTATAAATTAATAATGACAGGTAGAAACCCATATAACAGAGTTGTCAGTAAATTTAAAAAATCATTAGAATCTCAGAAATATATCAATAAAAATTTTAATCTTGAAATAGATTTTTCTGAATTTGTGTATAGCTTATACTATCCATATAATTTAAATTTATTTGTGATTCCAGAGACAAAAAATATAAATTCATTTTCATTTAAAAGGTTTTTTGTTGGATTTTACAATTTATCTGTCACCCCTGATGGTTTTTTTGAAAGAAAAATTGACCATAAAGTAAGAATTGATTCAATTAAAGATGATTATAAATCAATAGATTTTATTAATAGTTCAGACTACTACAAAAATGGATTATTAGATTTGGAATTGTCAAAGAAAGTAGGATTAATGGATAATATTGTTAATGAAAATTATAATCTTCCATTACATTGGCAAGAATATTATACTCAAGAAACTGCCGATATTGTTTATAAATTTTGTTCAGAGTATTTTAATACATTTGAATTTGAAAAAGATTCATGGAAAAAATAAAGGGGACTATATCCCCTTCATCTAATCATTCCCTGTCATCACAGGTCCATTATGATCTTTACTTCCATCACCTATAATTCTATAAGTCTTAATTTCTCCAAGGTCAGGAAAACTAATCTGTTCAACAGTAATCCCCCATTTCTCAACCTGTTCATTAACCTCAGGTTTTACAAGATTACCAAGATCGTTAAGATTTCCCCAATCAGTTCCTTCAACAACATCTCTAATAGTTCCTTGAGTTGTATCAACTAACGCATCATTAGCATGCATAACTCCAAGTAAAAACTTCTCAACGTCATGAATATGATATCGAACAATACTACTCAACACAATACTCTTTTCATCCGCAGAAGTCACGGTTTGAGGTTTTAAATTAACTGTCTGAGTGATCACAGGTGTTGCCATAATCTGATCAAAGAATGGGATCTTCCATTGAAGTCCAGGTTTAACAGTTCTTCTAAACTTACCTATTCTTAGGTGTACTCCTTCTTCCCACTGATCCACAATTTTCCATGGGAGAATGTCATTAATAAACGTAACCATTAAATCAATCAATTTGTCAAACATATAACTTGGTTTTGTTGAATAACAAAGGTACACCTTTTTTTTGATCTGGCCAAATATTTATAAGAATGTTAGAACAAGATTTGGTAATGTTAGATAAAATCCTTAAGGATATGAACTATACTCCTCAATACAGGGAAATGTTGCTTTCAGGGTTAGTTAATAAATTAGAAGATTATAAACTAAAAGATCTTACAAGAAATTTTATTTATGTTGCTCTCGCATATGATGAAGGTAAATCTACCGCCACTAACATTGCTGATTATTGGGAACAAATGAAAAACACAGGATCATACAAAACAGCATTACAAAAATCATTAGAAAATTCACCTACTTTCTCAAAGTATACTAAATAAAAAACCCCAACTGTAGAAACAGTCAGGGTTAGTTGGCATTCAGGTTGAGAATAAACCTTCATTTGAGAATCTTTACAGGAGATTATTTTGGTTCCTCCGATTTCCACTTCCTTTTGAGAAGTAACTCTCAGTCACGGTCAATTAAATTAACCAATCCTTAAGTCGTAATATACTCTATTTTTACTTATCACTCTTCTAGGTTGCCACCCAAACTCATCCTTGCGGGATTAGAGAACTTTCAAAACAATCGTATCGGGTTTGGGACCCTTTACGGCCATGAACAACTCATGACTAAGTAGTGACCTGTCTACCACGACTGACGAACACTTTTCCTTTATTGATTTATAAGTTGTTAAACCTTAATTAACAAAGTTGTGATTTGTGGATAATAGATGTAGCGGTCCGTCAACCCAGCCATCTCATCTTTTGAACGAGACGATACTGAACTACACCTTGAAGTCTCCCGACCTCCATATTTCAAGTTTACTTCATAACTCCTACCTTGGTAGGTGAAGAGTAAGGAGAACAACAGCACCACCTGTACGAACTCTTACCTTTCGGTTTTAAGTCTACTCTAATATTGAACTCCGCAATTGTATAGTTGGACGACCATACTTCTTACAACAGCCCTACGAGTTATTCTTATCGGTGTTCCCACCTCAACCAAACGACCCACATCGCTTGGTCACCCAACCACTTTCCCTACAGTGTTACCCTCAGTACTCAAGATCAAATGATATCTCGCTTGTCTACTCGAGCTCCCTTTCAGAAGCCGCAACCGTTCCAATCAAGAACGAATCACTTTATACCACTTTCATGGTTTATTTTATGGACTATAGACCGCCCAATATTTTTAGTCAAAGAACTTTTTAAATAATGAAGAAAAGGGGAAACTTTACGACCAAGTAAACTCGGAACCTTTACTACCCCTTCTCTTCATTTGTCTTACAAAGGTAAGAATGTTTTGGGAAACAATCAAACTTTTTTTGTAAGTTTTTTTAACAAGATAACTGAATTGGTTATTCTTCATTGAAGATGTGTTATTCACCCTCAATCACCCCCCACTCCTAATGGGACAGGTTAACTTCATCTCGATGTTAAAGAACTATCGGTTTTACCCGATTGTTTGTCAAAGATAAGAAGAACTTTTCAATTCGTCAAATCTTTTTTGTTGCGAGGGATGGATTCGAACCACCGACCTAAAGGTTATGAGCCTTCCGAGCTACCTCTGCTCTACCTCACGATATATCTTAATGATTACAATCCCACTTCCCCACGGTCACCTATCCACGTCATGCGCTGGTTGTACCAGCGGGTGTAATCAAATTTTTAAAGAACTTTAAATTCGGTAAGAAATAAATATATCCTCAAATACCAAAGGACTACAAATATACTAAAAAAATTGGTTCTGTCAACCCCTTCAGACATATTTTTTTTACATTCCTACTTTATCTACTATTTTTTTAATTTGTTTCATCATGTCAAACCATCCGTAAATGGCAACAAATCCTACGACAAAAATACTAATTAATACTATCATAACAAAATAATTTCAGCTAATTTATGCATATATTCTCCTGTTGTTTCAGGATGTATGTTATCAATAGTAAAATAACCCCATTCAGTATGTTCTTCACCATCGATAGCATTCTCAAAGTCAGGCTCAATTTCTTTATCAACTTTTAATAAATACACATACATAATCCCTTTAACTTTATTACCGTCTCTAGTGTGTCTTGGAATTAATCCAATAAAAGTTAATTCTTTATCGTCAATGTCTACTGCGGTCTCTTCAAAGAATTCTCTCTTGGCTCCTTCTTGAGTTGTTTCTCCTTCCTCAAGTTTGCCACCAGGAATCGACCACATGCCAGGGAACGATCCTAAATTATTTCTTTTACATAAAAGTAGTTTATCACCACATTTAACCATTACACCCGTGTATCTTTTTTTATCCATAGTATTTATAAATATGAAGATAAAGATAGGTGATAATTTTTTTAATGTCAAAACATTAACAACACCAAAAGATCAAAAGATTGGTATGATGGGAAAAAGATTTGATAAAACCTTTAATGGTTTGGTTTTTTTGATGGGTGGCGACGAACAATGCTTTTGGATGAAGAATTGTATTATACCTCTTGATATTATAATGATTAAGAATAATGTGATTGTAAATATACACCACAACTGTCCTCCTTGTCGTTCTGAAGAATGTCCTTCTTATTGCGGCAATGGAAATATTGTATTAGAATTAGCTGGTGGTACGTGTGAAAACTTGGGTATTGAAGCTGGTGATTCTATAGAATATATTTTAGATTAGGCTTGAAAACTATTGATGTTAAATTTACTGAAATCGAATTTTTTTAAAACTGTCGTTGGTTTTTCCGGTATTCCATATCCAAATCCTAAATCAAATATTTTGCCAATTTTAACATCTTTGATTCCTCCAGCATTTGCAACATCAACTGCATAAGTTGCACAGTTTGAATCTCCCCCACCAACTATATCAAGAAAATCATACTTTCTTGGTTTAACTGCTTCATTCATAGCCATTTTTTCATTAGGTAATGAAAGAAGACTCACCGACATATCAAGTTTTGGTCCGTCTCGATAAGTTTTAGTTTTACATAGTTTGGCAACTTCTTCGGGATTTATTAAAGACTTTTTTGTATTAAACTTGGCAATTCTACCCATTGAAGTTTGTAAAACTTTCCCGATACCTTTGTCATCATAAGGACCGAATTCGAAAAGATTAACATTACCATCTCTATTAATAATGATACATCCTCCGTGTCCTGTTGCATATATCTTTATTTGTTTACCCTTTTGTTCATTAAGACCTAATTTGTTTTCAACCCATTCAACACCTTTTCCTAATGTCTGTAACATACGGGTTAAGGTTGAATCTTCCACACTCGGTCTGTACTTAGGAAATGCAAAAAACATAAAATAACCACCATCGGATAAAGTTAAAATTTTTTCATCCTTTTCTCTTGATTGTATATTCGTCGTAGGTTGTAGAGTTCCTGATTGTGTATTCATTGTAGGTTGTAGAGATGATTGTTGTTCTGTAATATTTGTTTCTCCCTTTGATTGTGAAATTTTTTCCTGTAGTTTACTTCTAAACTCTTGAGCTAACATTTTTAAAAACTTAAGATAAGGTGCATCTTCTCTTTCAGGATCATATCTATATGGTCCAGTTGAAGGTCTTTTACTTCTACCAAAATAGTTTAATCCTGATATATTTGTAATACACTTGTGACCTCCTGACATTGATTGGATTAAATCCCAAGCATTAACACCTATCTTGTCTAACTTAGATCTTTCTTCTTCCGATAAGTCTGTAAATGGTCTTTCCATCATTTCTTTTATACTCTCTAAAGCATCTTCTCCTCCGTCCATAAACATAAATCTTTCACCATATAAAGCATCGAAATCTTTAAATGTAAATCCAACACTCTCAGATCCAACACTTGTTTCGCTAATCCATTTGATAGTTGATAGTGGTATATTTTTTTCTTTGAGTTTCCCTTCCCATTTACCAAGAACTTCTTGAGCAATCTCACCTAAATTAACGCCTTTTAATCCTCTTTCTTTTTTAAATGGATTACAAGAAACTTGTAATAACCCTAAAGGCCACGCCATAATCATGAAGTCAGCGTCAGGATGTGTTCTAAAGGGAGTATAACGGTCATAAGACCCTGGCTTTATCATATTACCTCCACCATATTGAAAAATAATTCCATCCTTGTAGTCAATACCTGAGAAGGTTTTCATCTGTTCTTTATAGTCTTCCGCATTCTTTTGAAGTTGTTGGGGTGTGGCAGAATTAGTATTTTTCATCCACTCTTTAATATTCGTCAAAATTGACATTAAAGATGGTTCACTATCCATAACTAATCTTTCTAAAAATTCAGGCTTGTTTTTAAATGCTAATAATAGTTTGTTAACAACAAACCCCAATAACATTTTATTCTTTTGTAATGACTTATCTTTATCAAATCTAAAAAGATAGTTCACAACATCTTCAGGAGTGATATCCTGTCTTGCGAAATCCGCTGAGTCGACCGTGTTAATTAATAATACATCGGATGAAGGGAATAAATCTTTTGGAGAAACTATCTGAGAAAGAGTTTCAACATTCGATCTGGCTTGTCTAAACGAAGTTGATGCACCTTTTTCAGCTCCAACTTGTTTATCATGATGATCCGTGTGGATTTTGAACATTGGTTTACCATGTGCGAAATCAACCAAAACTGGCATTACGTCACCCTGAGCATCGTTCTTTTTAACTGCAAACTCTTTATCACCGTATTGTATAATGTGAGAACCAACTACTTTAATACCATTATCTTCAAGGTATTTCTTCATTGCGATTGCAGTAGTAACACCATCCAAGTCTTGGTGAAAATAAATTTCAGCTTTAGGGTATCTCTTCCTTAAAGCTGAAATATCTCTAATACCCGATTCTTTAATTAATTTTTTCATTTAGAATGAGTACCACTTTGGTTTGTAGGACATCCAAATTTTATACCATTCAGGTTTTTTTGATTCCAATGCATCTTCTGTATCTTCACCCCAAGTTCCGTCTGTTGGAATAACACCTAAAATACTTTGAAGTTTCATAATTGCCTTTTCCGTTTGAGAACCACGACCTGTTTTTCCGTCTGGTATTAACATAGCATTCATTACTTTTTTATCGTTCAAGAATTTTTGAACTGCCATAGTGTGTTTTCTTTCCTCACTTTGCTCTAATACAACTCTTCTTACTATTTTTTGTAGATCTGATTCAGTTAGTCTTATAACTTTCTTTCCCATGTTTAACTTTTTAATGTTAGTAAATATTTTAATTTGTTGATTGATGCTAAAATCTCATCTCTGATATTCAATAGATCAGTATCGTATTTTGTATCTAAAATTTCTGTCATACCAACTAAAAATTCAACAATCCCATCAATAAAATTTTGAATATTGATTGATTTGATATCTTGAAAAGCAATAACAAACTCAGATTCAAAACTTGGTCTTCCGTATTTCCCCATCATAGCTTCAGTAAATGTATCTATATGATCACCAATTGAGTCATATAACTCACCATATGCTCTGTGTTTAGCATCCCCAAATGTTTGCCAATGTAAGAATCTAAATTGATTCTGTATTTGTACTAATTTTAAAATTATTTCTTCTTTCATTTTATAATGCTCCTTTTAATGTTGAACTCAACAACCATGATAATGGATCTAATGTTGGTTTTTCTCGCGGTTGATCTGTTGTTTGTGATGGTGCTTGTGACGGTGCTTGTGTTGATGCACCAGCTTGTCTGTTTAAGAAATCTTGAGCTGCTGCTTCAGAACCAAAGTCTTCTTGAGCATATTGTCTCGATTGATCCGTATCATTATAAGCCTCAATACTTTGTTCAAATTTAGCATCACCTAATTGCTCCTGTAATTCATCAGGTCCAACAAAATTTGCTATTCCCAAAAAGTCTAAAAGTCCTAAATACCATTTAGTCTTCCTCATGAGAGCTCTTACAGATCTATTTCGACCCATTAGTTGTGGCATTCCACCCCAAAATGTTTTCCAAGAAAGTATCTTATTCCCCGTTCTATATCCCGAAAATAGTCCAGGAGTTTCCTTTGATAATTTTATTAAATTTTCTAACTGCGTAATTTGGTCTTTCTTACTTAATCTTATTAAACCTCCAGAACCTGCTGGAATTCCTTTAATTTTAGTCGCTAAGTCAGCCGCCTGAGTTCTAATTACTTTTCCTTTTGACGCACCTTTAAACAATTGTATCCATTCTAATAAAGTATTTTTAAACCCTTTAAGAACTCCTCCTGGCATCGCATTAATAAGTTGTTCTAATTTCGGTGCCAATTTACCCATTTGTGTTGTAAACCACCCAATTAATCCTCCTGAAGCGGATAATTTAGCCAATTCCGTACCCGCTTCGACAGATTTTCCAGCCTTAGATAATTTCATTACTTGGTTCAGCGCCTTTGCTGAAGGTTTACCCGCCTTCAAAGCATACATTACAGGTTTAGCAACAACATCACCAGCATATGGGATAGCACCGACGAAAGATAAAAACCCAAAAAGATATTCACCCTGTGTTAAGTAAATAACCCCATTCAATGTATCTGCAATACCTGTTGGATCTAACCAACCAACTACATCTAAAACAGTGTTATACCAAGCCTCATTAAGTTGATTACTTTTAACTTTCTTAATAACCTCGTTCAACTGTTTTTCTTTATGTGGATGAAGAACCTTAAGATACTCCAAAACAAATAGTTTTTGAGTTTTACTAATGGTTTGCCACTTCTCATGTATTTCTTGAATAACCTTTTCTCTTTTTAAATCAGAGTTGATCATATCAAGTTGTTCTTGTGTAAGTACTATATTCGGCATGTAATTTTTATTTATAAATATCAATGGAGCAGAAAAAAAGGGTCTTATGACCCTTCTTCAAAATTTAATTTAGTTTGTTTCTTCTTATCTACAAATCCCTGAACTCTTTTCCTACCAATTTCAGTATAATTCTCTGACAATTCAATCCCAATCCATCTCCTATCTAATATCTCAGCAGCGACACAAGTTGTTGCAGATCCTGCAAATGGATCGAGTACAATGTCATTTCTATAAGACAAAATTTTAATGGCTTTAGTTGGAATGTCCATTGAGAATGTTGCCTTGGTCATGGATTTAGTATCCGCAAAATACCCCCACTGTCCATAAACCAAATCAATAAATTCTCTTTTTTGTTCCTCAGTATAAGATTTCTTTTCTTTTCCTTCTTCCGTCTCAACCATAGTAGGTACCCACTCAGGTTCTCCTTTAACAATTTTAATGTGATGTTTCTTATAAGCAAGAAGAACACATTCTTTAGGATTGTAGATGTATGGCGCCGATGGTGACATCCAAGATCCCCATGCAGTAGTCTTACTTCTGTGTGGTGATTGTTCTTCAAGATCTACAACACCATAGAAGTTAAATCCGATACTCTTCATTATATTCCAAATCTCAGAGACCATGAATACTCTACCACCTTTAGATTGTCTATTAATCTCATAAGGAATGTTAAGTGCTATACGTCCATCATCTTTTAGAATACGATATGATTCTCTCAACCAATTGTTAGAGAAAACTTTATATTGATCAAAATCAATATCATCTTCGAAGGTATCGTAATCAATCCCAACACCGTATGGTGGTGAAGTAACAATTAGGTCTACTGACTTTTCCGGCATTTCAGACATAACTTTGATACAATCTCCGTTGATTATTTTATTAATATATTTTTCCATTATAGTTTTCCTTCTTGTTTCATTTGTTCTCTAATCTTAGTTGCCGATATCTCACTTACTTCTGTTGGTGGTATATGTTCAATAATATCATAACCAACCCCTCTACCAAAGTTTACTGATTCTATATCAGGAATAACTTGGACCTTGATTCTTTCCTCAATTATTAAATCCGATAAATTAAAAAGAATATTTTCATAAACTTGTTGAGCCGTGAATGGATTTTTTTCATCAGGAGATATGTCTCTAATACAAATCAAAACATTTTTACCTTGATTTAATCTTTGATCTATCAACCATCTGTGACCATCATGCCAAGGTTGCCATCTCCCAATAAACATTGAGTATTGTTTTCCTTCACTATTCTTTAGTTTCGGGTCTCCTTCTACGTGAATTTTTTCCATTAGAATATTAATTTTTCTCTGATTTCCTGAAGACTTTCGAATTCAGGTTTATTTGTTGTGTCAATGTCTATGAAATTTTCTAAAGGTGGTTCATAGTTTTGAACATGATAATTTTCTCTACCTCTAATATCTGTGGTATGAATATAAAGTTCAATTATTCCCTCTCCTAATTTTTCTTTAAAAGATTCTCTTTGATCTCTATAAGGTGATACTAATGAAACTAAAACATTCTTACCTTTATTATGAAGAAAATGTGCAATGTTTTGAGCCAGTTCAATATTCTTTCTTCGACCAGCCTCACTGTAATCTTTATTCTCAAAGATTTCTCTAATATCATCACCGTCAACTAATATTGCATCTCCTTGTAACGCTGATATCATCCAATTTGCCAATGTTGTTTTACCAGATCCAGGTTGTCCTGTTAACCAATATATCATTTTTCTAAATTTTTAATTTTACGATCCAAATAAAAGGCAGCCTTTTTCAAGTCTTCAAGTTCTTTGGTATCATCTTTCTTACCCGCTCTTGCAACATATTTTACTACATTAAAGAGATACGCATCTAAGTCTAATCCCCAAGCTTCGCATACTTTTATCACTTCGTATGGATTATCCACTCCACCATAGTGAGCAGGTCCATTTACCATTTCTTTACTCATTTTTTCCCCATTTTTTTTCCATATACTCAATGTACCTGTCGGTTTTATTACCGTTGTATAAAAAATATACAAAGTAATAATCAATTATCCAGTCTAATTTTCTTAATAACTTTTTCATTATTTAGATTTCTTTTCTGGTTTAGAACCTTTCTTGTACGGTTTCTTATCTACTTGATCGGTCGGTTGATCGGTTACTTCTTCGATTGTTTTTTCAACAACTTTCTTTCCTCTTGCTAACCTCCATTCAGATTTAGCCACGTAAGCCCAATACCCTGTTTTAACTTTTGATTCTGCGTCGATGTCGTCAATTCTTACAATTTGTCCGACTTCGGTGTTCTTTGTTGGTTTGATTGATTTAATACACTTCATAGTTTACCTCCATGTTTTTTTTAGTTAATTTGCCAATTATTATAAGGAATCATTGTTCTCGGATGATACTCGAAAAATGATTCGTGTAAGTAAGTATCGTTATTTTCTTGCTTATTATCAAGGTACGCTCCCCAAAAAGATAATGTTGAATTTGATAAAATATGTTTATCACATCTTGCCATCATAAACATTGAGGTATGCGGATCTTCGTCTACAAAAGTAACATCAGATTTTGGAATATCCAGTATATCTAAAAGTTCTTTTCCTTTATCTTGATTGTCTGTAAAAACTAAAATGTGATGACCGTATCTAATTTTATTTAACACACTTTTATACCATTCGATCGGAGGTACAACGGGTTGAATAAAATCATTATCATTACCTAATCTAAGGTGTAAAGATATAGTTTGATCCTTATAAAGATTAGAATAATTAAGTTGTAGATAATTCAATAATTCATTATTTGGTGTAAACATATCTAAAAGATATGATCTATTGTGATGCCAATATAAATGATTGAAAAAGTATCCTTGTATTAAAAATGGTGGTGAAGCAATATCCCTTATTGGAATATATTCTCCCCCTTGTCCTGTATCAAAATCCCAAGTAAGTCGTTGATTGATGTCCCACTGAAATGCCGGTGGTCTTCCGTAGAACCAAGGTAATCTTGGAAAAATGTCTCCTAATGTTATTCCTCTATCTTTAAGTGTATGTCCACCCCACGGATCAAAATGATGATTTCTCGTGTTACAATCCATTACTTTTGATCTACCTGAGTATTCTGATTGATGGGTTAACCAATAACCCAATACAGGGTCGAAGTTTAAATTATCTTTAGCATCAGATAATAATGCCGCCATTTGAAACATTAGATTACCTAATCCTCCCATCAGCACCACTGATCCTGTGTTATCCGTTATTGTCGGTAATAATTCTTTTGATACCATATTTCATTGCAATTTCATCGTCTGTCTTTCCCGCTCTAAAAAGTTCATATATGTCGCCACTCTCTTGGTCCTCGAAAATTAACATATCACTTTTTCCATAAAGCCATAAAAGACCTTTATCCGATAAGGCATCAAAACATCTTTCTTTATTTAAAGTTCTTCGATTAAATCCCATACGGCAAATATAATAAATTGGAATTAGTCTTCCAAATTTCTCATCTTTTTGTAATTAACTACTTGAAATACATAAGACATTAGTTGTCTTTTCATGAGTGGGATAAAGGTTTCTTCAAACGGGAAGTCTTGGCTGGACTTAACCTCAAAAACTGGAACCTCTTTAAAATAGTCTGTTTTGTTCCAAGTGGAGTGCTCTTCAATAATGTCTGAGAATGTTTTTTCGTCACTGTCACCAGAAAAAATTAAATTTAAATAAGCCTTATTACTAATATCATCATCAATATCTTTCTTTATTTCATATTCCCACACTAATAACTTCTCATCTGTTTTTCTTCTGAGATAGATAAATCCCAATCCATCTTCAAGTCTGTCTTTGTTCTTTCTTATATGAACAGAGATTGCGTCATGAGCAATCGTCCAAATTGATTTTGCAATATTAAATGATTCAAATATTTTTTGTCCTGAATACTTAACTGTCTTATCAATTTCAATTTGATCCACATCATCTAACTTTGGTAACTTCTTTGGAATTAACTCTTTGAAAAGAATTTCATCATCACAAGATTTAAACTTCTTTTTGGTCGTCAACATTGTATTTTCTTTGGAGATCGACTGTAGATTCGCAAGATGTAATGATAGTTCTACGAAATCAGGGTAGATCTTTAATTCATCAAATCTCTTATCGCATTTCTGAAGATAAGCCAATAACTTATACTTCTTGTGTTCGAAATCGATTGGATCTTGATAAATCCATTCAGGATCTAACTGAAACTCCTTATTTTTAGTTTTTGTTGCCATTCAGAAAAATATAATTGTTGATCTATATTAATCAATTCTCATTACGTAATACTCATTACCTTTTACTCTTATAGTATCGTAATTACCATCATAAGAACTTAACATACCATAACCATCGGTATCTATAACATCTTTAACAAATGAATCTTTATCAATAAAATTCTCGGCATTGAGTCCGTAATTTTCAAGATATCCCTCTAAATCCCTTCTAACGTCTCTGATTAAATCTTGAATTTTTTCATCTATAACATCTTGAGGAAAATCTCCTTGAGGATCATCTTCAATATCCGTAATTTCATCTTTTAACTCATCAATCAATTCCTCAATACTTTCAATTTTCTCTTCTATCTCCTCGTACTTTTCGTCTGATGGGTCTTCTAATTCATCTTGCATTTCTCTTAATTGATTTTGATTTTCAATCAAACTAGCAATTTTACTTTTCAAATGTTTGATTTTATCTAATTGAAAATTATCTAACATTCTGTCTTCGTCGTCCAAGTAACTCTCAGGGTTGTTATGTAAATCTTCATCAAAAACATCTTCAGCATGAGATACAATGGCTTCTTCATCTAAGTGAGATTTCCAAAAATTAGAATTAAATCCTTCATATCCGATATCATCTATCAATCCTTCAACATATTCTACGGCAGATGATTCAATCTCATCAGAATCTCCAACGGCAAATGTTTGACCATAAAAGTCATCACCAATAACCTCAAATCTAGTCATATCATAATGATCATAACTTTCAGGTAATAACATATAAACATCCATCTTATTATTAATCTCTTCCAATTCATCTTTTAGAGTATCAATCTCATCAAGTAAATCAGTCCTTACGTCGGGATCTTGATCATATTGTTGGGTTAGTGTTTCTATCTCCGACTCAATTTCTCTTGCTCTATCAAAATCTTCTTTTGTTTTCACATCTGCACCTTGCCCTTCCAAATATTCAAATAAAGCCCAAGCCTTTAATCCAATATCATCAATATTATCTGTTAAGTCCCATTCTCCCTCTACTCTTCTTTCATCAGCCTCTGCAAACTTAGCGTTTCTAATTCTTCGAGCTTCAAGATTACGTAATCTTTCTTTTTCCTTTGCCGATTCTCTCTCGTCAGAATAGATTTTTAACTGAGCAGCATACTCAACCCCCATATATTCATTAATTTTTTGTAAG
>Ga0208974_1000464_pt1 | contig 16754 bp, 31 predicted proteins | sample GreLakmeER15MSRF_FD_187699 | JGI IMG/M metagenome (GOLD analysis project Ga0208974, IMG submission 187699) | Freshwater lentic microbial communities from great Laurentian Lakes, MI, USA - Great Lakes metaG ER15MSRF (SPAdes) | ecosystem: Environmental > Aquatic > Freshwater > Lake | place: Great... | reverse complement strand
TACAATAATAATACCACAATAGGCGGTGGTTGTCAAACACTAACGTTAACAGTAAATACCAGTAATAGTGCTTATGTGTACATATTAACGTTAACTAACGTTTATTAATAGTATCAATAGGGGGAATAGATGCTATTATGTGATAAATCAGTGACATAGCAGTGATTTATCACGATATCGTTAACGTAACGCACGCAGGAGCCGGTGCCCTACCCTAGCTTTGCCAGCCGATCTTGTAAATACTTTACCATGGAGCCAGTCAAACCTCAAGACTTTTCTTCGAAAAAGTGCGTTACCGATAACGGTATGCACGCAGGGGCGGTGTACCTTAGTTTACCATGGGCGGACCATAAAGTCAAGAACAAAGTGCGACAAAGTGCGTTAGCGATAAAGGAATCTGGGTAGGTGCCGGTCCTCTACCCTGGCTGGTTTATCAGCGGTTCGGCCTTGTAGCTGTCGGCCCGTAGCATCCCTCAGGGACAGAACTAGGTTACCACACCTGGCGGCCAGGTCAACACCTTTTTAAAAAAAGATTGGGGCTTGACGGATCCAGGATCTCTGGTAGACTATTGTCCACGATGAACAATAAATCTTGGAAGCCGGAAGTGCTGGTTGAGGGTAAGTGGGCCACGAACGGGTTGCGGTTTGCGACCCAGACCGAGGCCTTTGAGAGTGCAATGCAGACTCGGATGCGGTGGTGGTTGGTCGATGACGTTCGGGCTACCGAGAGTGAGGATCCGATCAACTACCAGCTGACCGAGGGTAAACTGGTGGCTGTGAGTAATTAAAAAAAGGTATTGACCTTTCAACGAAACCTGATAGGATATTTCCACAATGAAGCTGTTGACCAAGGAACTGACTGAGAAACTCAACCGTGCTGGATATGCTGGTACCAAGCCGATCTGCAAGCTGTTTACGCCGTGGGGACGGGCTACCTGGCTGATCACTGGGATTGAGGATGGCATTCTGTATGGGTATGCCGATCTGGGTATGGGCTGTGTGGAATGGGGTGGTATTGAGTCTGTGGAGAGCCTGCAGGCGATCCGTGGACCGTTTGGGATGAAGATTGAACGGGATCTGTATTGGGAGCCGGTGGAGGGTGAGGTTGAATATTGTGGGATGGAAAGTCTGATTGGGGCTTGACATTCGATAAAAACCTGATAACCTATTACCCACAATGAAAAACGTCACGTTCAAACGAGTTCAGAACCAGAGTCTTCCCAATTTGTACAGTGGTACGATCAATGGTGAGATTGTTGGGTTTATCTACAAGCCTACTGATAGTAAGAGTGATCGTAATGCCTGGCGTAGTTATGTTGGTGTGGGTGATAAAGCCAGGTTTTTGTATCACACGTGGGATATGAATGATGCTATGGAGGCGGTTCAACTGGCGGTTAAGTAACAATAACTAAAATAATATAATAATATGAAGGATTTGATTTTGACTGCGGTTGGATATACTATTGGTGTGTTGGTTGCTAATGGTATAGTTATGTGGGTGTATAATATGGTTGTACCTGATGTATTTGGGTTGAAGCCTATTGGGTATTGGCAGTTGTTTGGGTTGTATATGATTTGTCATTATTTGTTTAAACCCCATTCATATGCTAAGAACAAGAACAATTGAGTAGTTAAAAAAGCTGGTAAACTTTTAAAGTAAATAAAATAAGACTATATGGGATACACAACTGATTTTGAGGGTGGTTTTGATATTACTCCTGTTCTTTCACAGAAGGACAATGAGTTTCTCACTAAGTTTAGTGAGACTCGACGTATGGCTCGTAGTGTTGGACCTGAGTATGGTATTGAGGGTGAGTTTTATGTTGATGGCACTGGATGGGCTGGTCAAGATAGTGATAAGAATGTGATTAACTATAATAGGCCTCCTAGTACCCAGCCTGGATTGTGGTGTCAATGGATTCCTACTGATGATGGTAGTGAACTTGTGTGGAATGGTGGTGAGAAGTTTTATAACTATGTGGAGTGGTTGGATTATTTGATTGATAAGATTCTGGCTCCCCGTGGTTATACACTCAATGGTGAGTGTCAGTGGTTTGGTGAGGAACGTGATGATGTTGGTGTTATTATTGTTAAAAACAATAAGGTGACTACCAAGGTTGGCAAGTTGGTATATGATTGATTAACACAAAAGGTTGTGGGTGAACCTATATAAAACCCTCAAACTTTTTTTCAGAAAAACTGTTGACTTTCACCCTGGCTGGTGTAAGATATTCCCACGATGAAGATTTCCTCCGCTGTTACCACCTACGTCAAGAACCAACTCTCCACCAATCCCGCCTGGGCTCAACGAGCCATCGTGAAGCTGTGGCAACGTCAGACGGCTGATGAACAATCGGCCCAGGCCACCGGCCATGACAACGGTGTGGGTTTTAATGGTACGGATGCTTTTATTCTTAGCTCGTTTGCTGAACAAATCAACAAGGGTCGTACACTGTCTCCTAAACAATTGACTATTGCTTTTAAGAAGCTTCCCAAGTATAGTCGTCAGATTATTAGTGAGATACCCCAGGATAAACTCACTGAGATTGAGAAGAAAGCGGTTGTGGCTTGACAAATGGGGTGGTTACCCTTATACTATAATATATGAATACTGATTTTACAGTACTGTTTAAGACTATTACAGAGAGTGTTCCCCATTATTTGATGTTTATGGGGCTAGTGTTTCTTGCTTATAGTCTTACTATTGCTACTATCAAAGTGATTAGTGATAATGTAGTTAAAGTGGTATTGGCTGCTCGTGCTCCCGTTGCCTTCAAGATTAAGGATGGCAGCGATGATGAAAATACCTAAAAAAAGGTTTTGACTTTGTGGATGGTTCATGGTAATCTTTTAAAACAATGAACGTTGACCTTCTTTTAGCTCCCCAACGGGAACATGCTGTAAATCTACTTAACAGTTTGTATGTTAATGGTGTTGCCAGTGATCAATCTGAAACTGGTACTGGTAAGACCTATGTGGCTGCCTGGATTGCGAAGTATTTGAACAGTCCGGTGGTTATTGTGTGTCCCAAAGTGGTTATTCCGTCTTGGACCAAGGTATTGAGTTATTTTGGTATCAAGGCTCACTGTTTGATCAATTATGAGAAATTGATTCGGGGTAACACTGAACATCTGTCATTCAAGGATAATAGGGATGATAGTGCTAGTGATTATATTATTAACTTCCCCAAGAATAGTTTGGTTATTCTGGATGAAGTGCATAAGTGTAAGAGTGGATCCAGCAAGAACAGTGATTTTCTGATCAAACTCAAGATGGATGGTTATAAGACACTGTTGTTGAGTGCTACTACTGCGACCAATCCTTTGGAGATGAAGGCGTTTGGTTTTGCTACTACACTTCATAATTTGGTTAACTATCGTCATTTTATCACTGATAGTGGTGCCTATGTTGGACGATTTGGTGGTTATCAAATTGATCTGGGTAGTCAACGTACTGTTGAGGCTATGGCTAATATTCATAATCGATTGTTTAATGAATATAAGGTTAGTAGCCGTATGACCCGAAAGATGTTTGATAAGATCTTTCCTGACAACCACGTTATGGCTGAATGCTTTGATATGGGTACCAATACCGATAAGATCAATCGGGTTTATCAACAGATGGAATCTGAATTGGCGGCTTTGGAGGAATCCAGTGTCAATTATAGTCAACATCATTTTGCTATTATGACCAAGGCTCGTCGTATGGCAGAACTTCTCAAGGTACCCACTATGGTTGAAATGATTGAAGATTGGTTTGATGAGGGTATTAGTCCTGTTGTGTTTGTTAACTTCACTGACACTGTTGAGGCTATTATCAAACAGTTGAGTAAGAATAGGAAGTTTGATGGTCTAATTGCGAAGATTGTTGGTGGTCAGAGTGATAAAGTTCGACAGGCTGATATTGAGGGATTTCAGAATGATACCAAACGTATTATGATTGCTAACTTGGCTGCGGGTAATGCAGGTGTTAGTCTTCACGATTTGAATGGTAAGTTTCCTCGGGGTAGTATTATTAGTCCTAGTTACAGTGCTATTAACTTACTTCAGGCACTTGGTCGTATTCATCGTGCTGAGGGTAAGACTCAGTGTATACAGAAGATTATGTTTGCTGATAAGACTATTGAGGTAGATGCGTGTAAACGTGTTCAATGTAAGTTGAACAATTTGGAAGCACTCAATGATGGTGATTTGACCTACGAAGTTCGTATTGCTTAATTTATAAATTTATGACTAAAGTACTAGCTGTAAAGTATCCGTCTAGTGTGGATCGTGTTCGACAGAGTTTTGATCATTTGCGTCAGGTGTTTGATGTACCCGATGTAAATACTATCAAAGATATGTTTGGACAGTTGTTGTTCAATGACAGTCAGTTGTATCGGTACAACTATTGTTTGGTACGGTTTGACAATAAGTTGTATGTGGTAGAACCAGTTGATTTGGTTAAGTGTACATATGTGAGAAAGCATGTGGAATATCATCCGTTGTCACATATGATTTGATTCTTCCCTGGTGTTTTATAGTTTCACTGGGTATCCACAACAAACAAAAAACGACGTTGGTGTTCATTGTATGGGACGGCTCCAGAGTTATCTGGAGTCGTTTTCATTTGCGCCCAGAGGCTGCTTGGTTGACAGTTGATTCAAGGGATGCAGCGTAGATATGGTCCGGAAATCAAAGAGGCCTATAAACGAAATTCTAACGCTAACGTTATAACGTAATCAACGCAGGGGCCGGTCCCCTACCCTGGCTGTCAGCCGATCTGGATATACTGTACCAGCGCCAGCCAGGACCACAAGCACAAAGTGCGAAAAAGTGAGGGGGCTTGACAGGCCAAAAAGGTGTGGTAAGATGGTGGGGATGAATAAAATCAAGTATTGGTTGTTGGTTGTCGCAGCGTTGGTTAAGGCTTTCACTAGTCCGATTCTGCTGTTTGGATCGGCTTTTGTTACCCAGGGATCCGTTTTATCGGATGTGCTGCTTGTTTTGGGTATTTGCAGCATTGGTTGGGTGAATGACATCAAGCTGCCGGAAAAGCCTGTGAACGACTGAAAAAGTTGTTGACTTCGGTCGAAAACCCTGTAGACTAGTGTCGTAAATTAAATAAAACATATGCCTAATCATATTAGTACTAACTTCCGTGTTACTGGTCCTACCGCTGAAGTTAAGCGGTTTATCAATGATGCTAATGGTAACGATTGTCTATTGAATTTGGATAGTCTGTTGCCGATGCCTAGTGAGCTTCGTATGGTGTCATCTCCTGTGAAGATTATGACCCAGACTGAGATTGATCAACAGTGGGCTGATTGGAAGGTTGCTAAGGAGGCTGGTAAGGTCAATTCGTTTGATAGTGACAAGCCTTTTGGTTTGGGTATTACTAAGGAGACTAGTGATAGTTACAAGTCCAAGTATGGTGTTGACAACTGGTATGACTGGGCTATTGCTAATTATGGTAGCAAGTGGGGTGTGTATGATGAGGGTGAGTGGAATATCACTGAAGATGGTGATATTACTAGTGCTGGTATTAGTTATCAGACTGCTTGGAGTCCTGTGACTATTGCTTGGGAGACTATTAGCAAGAACTATCCTAGTCTTGAGTTCTTCCACGAATTTGCTGATGAGGGTGGTGGGTTTGTTGGTAATCAGTTGATTCAGAATGGCAATATCATTGAGGATAATGATTATGAGTGGGATAGTGATGAGGGTATTGTGATTCGTGAGGCGGTTGGTATGTGGGTTGAGGAGGATACCGAAGAGGTTGAGAATTAAGTAACCGTAGGGTAGTTAAAAAAAGTTTGGGGTAATCTTTGAAAACCCTTGACGTTTGGGTTGGGTTGGTGTAGGATATTTCCACGATGAAAATTGAATCTTCTATGAAAGTTAAAGTTACTGATATTGTGTATGATACCCGTGATATTTGTGATGGTCATCAATGGGATCAAAATGAGTTGGATTTGCCTAGTGAGATGATTGTGGAGGTTGATGGTATTATTGATGTTGAGAGTGAGATTGCTGATGCTATCAGTGATCGGACGGGATGGTGTGTACAGGGTTACAACTACGAGATTCTCTAAAAAAAGTTGTTGACGTTTTAAAAAAAGCTGATAGGATATAACCACGATGAAGAATATGACGTTTGAAGAGATTCAGTCCAAGTTGAACGAAACCCTCCGTCTGGCCGAGGTTAAGGTTGGAACCAAGAAGGCTGATTTGATTGAGAGGGTGTATTTGAAGGCGCTTCGTGATAGTGGTATGGATGTGCCTGTGGTGGTTGATATATTGTTGATGAGTGGACGTAGTGTGGCTGGATACAAGCCTAGTAACATTGGCAAGCGGGTTCAACTTCCCTAAAAAAAGCTGTTGACTTCCCAACCTAAATCCTGTAGGATATATCCACGATGAAAATTATCTCTCAAGACCGAGTACTCAAATTGAGCAATACCGACATCACAAAACGGGAATATGATGCAATTGTGATTGAAGTTGAAGATCGTGTAAATTATGTTTGGGAAAATCTGTTGAAGATTTCTGATCGTGAATTTGTATGGTATGTATTTAGAGGTGATGTCAATTGTATTAATCCCAGAACCGACAATGAGAAGCTTTGGTTTGAAGGTGAATATTCAAGCAGTGTAATTGACGGAGATTTTCAAAGTGGATTTCCTACACGATTTATCTGGACTAAGGATGAAGTTTGGCAAAAAGAGGTTTTGAATCATATTGCCCAAAATAAAACTTTCTGATCTATCTATACCCACAATGAAATTGTACGCTTTTGTTCAGTTTGAGACTAATGAGGTTAGTCGTTATGGTAATATATTAGATATTGGATATGTTACTGAAAGTATTTTGAAGAGTAATATCAAGCGTAATAAGAGGGTCAAAGTGTATGGTAGTAATTTCATTAAGTATGTTCAACGAAACAAATTTATTACTATTAGTCCCCTATATTGTATATTAAAGTAATACCCACGATGAACAAGATGTTACAAAAGATAGTGACTAAATGGAAGTATACTGAAAGTGATGTGGATGGCCAGTCCGTTTATCATAATAAGGCTAATGCCAACAAGATGTTACAACAGATAGTGACTAAATGGACGGGTTCAAATAAGACGAATAAAATCAAGAAAAAGGGTTGACTTCCCAGAGGAAAACCTGTAAAGTATTCCCACGATGAAGAACATCAAGAAGTATAACGAACGTATTACCAAGAATAACGAGCGTATTACCAAGAACTGGAACGACTATTGTGATGAGCTTGAAGACTATTGCCGCCGTCGGCAAACCAAGAACCGCATCGATGCCATCCGCAAGACCATCAAGTATGTCAAGACAGGTGAGGCTGACAAGGAACTGGCTCTCCTCCTCAACCCCAAAGGTTTTAGAAAAAGCTGTTGACTTTCGGATGGGGTGATGATAAAGTATTTTCAGAGTTGAGGGGGTTGTAACGAAGAGGACTCCAAAAGACCTTGTGAAACATCAAGAGTTCCTATGGGTCAAAGTCCAAGAGTAGTTCCTCTCAATTCAAGATTTTAGAAAAAGTTCTTTACAAGTCAGAGAAATCTGATAAGATATTTTCAGAGTTGATTCGGACTAACCCATAGCCTAGTGGGTGGAAGACGGAAAGCCTGTCCCAAAGCATTGCAGAATACATTAGGTGTGATGCAACCGAGTTAACTCACAGCTAACCTAGAGAGTGCCAGTCTATGAACCTTCGGGTGCCGAGCATGGGGCGACTGGTAATGCCGCTAGGGAAACGGGATCTGGACCTGCTGCAAAAAATGAAAACCAGAGCATTTTTTGAGTAATAGTATCAGGCTGAAGTTACGATTGTCGCTGATCACGATATGAGAAACGGTGGGTTCAAGTCCCTCTACTAATATTCAATAGCAAGTAACAGATAGACTATAGGTGTAGCATTCGGGCAATGCGCCGGTAATTACAGGAGACTAGGTTCAATTCCTAGACACTTACAACGAGGAACATACGGGTAATTTTAATTAATCATTCGGTGAAATCCTGAAAACTTGTTATCTAATTTCCCAAAATAAAATAATATCGTAGTTTTATAAAAAGCATAATTATTAGCGCAGAAAGCGCCTAAAAAGTGCTTGACTCCTGAAAAATTCCTGATAAATTATAAACATGAAAATTAAAGTTAGAAAGAGCTGGGGAGACACCAAACCCATCACCAAGCGCATTGAGAGTGGCAAACTCTACAAGCGCAACAAGAATAAGTTTAGTTACTCCAATTACAGCTGGGGAGATCTTAACTAAATTTAAAATAATATAAATAATAATATGCCTGATATTGATCCTGAATTGCAAGCAGAACAGCTTGAAGACGCAAAGTACCTGGAAGAACTTAATCACTATGTAAATACTCTTTCAGCGCCTAGTGCTGAATCAGTTGCTCTATACAGAGCCAAACTTAGTATGCTTGAAGATATTCATACAGAAATTAGAGCCAAATATCCTGGCTTTATGCCTGTATATGATGCACTCAGTGATCCTGAGTATAACCAATCACTAGGAAAGTACCAAGAAACCACCTACAGCTTCTCCAGCCGAGACCTCCGCAGTAGCTCAAATAGTTGAAAAAAGCCGTTGACTTTGACCTAAACTACTGTAAACTGTATCTCGTATGAAGAAACTGCAAAAGGAATTCACCGGTAACTACGACAAGGTTGGCATGAACAAGTTCGTGCAAATCAAGAAGGAAAATGGTGTGGCTATCTATCAGAGGTTCAATACTGATGGTACTCCTCGTAGTTATGAAGTGTTTATTGTAAAGGTTGTGCCTAAGGGCGCTCCTCTTCCCAATGGTAAGACTGTAGAAGAATCGTATGAACAGTACCCAGGCGCTAATGCCTTTGGTAAGACTGCTTATGACTGTCGTACTATTGCCCAGGCTGAAGAACGGTTTGAACAGCTTGTGATTAAGGCTAAGGATAGTGCTGAAGCCAAGGAAGAAGCTGCTAAGACTGGTGTACGTAATCGTGGTCGGCGTGGTACTAGCAAGAAGATTAAGTTGGATATGACACTCAATAAGGGTACTAAGTTTACCGCTAAGTTTCTTATGAGTGTGCTTGGTGTGAGTCAGCCTGTGTTGTTTCCTATCCTCAAACAGTGGGAGAAGGAAGGTAGTATCAAGGTTAATGGTACTGTAAAGGGTGAGGGTAAGGGACGACCTGCTACAGAGTACATTGTGGTTTAAAGTATCACTATTAAGCATTTAACAACCAGATAGGGTCAAAGTACTCTATCTGGTTTTTTGTTGTGGGTAATCATTAGTATTATTATTAATTTAGGTATCAATCCTACCCAAAAGTTTTTTCAGAAATCGAGCGAAAAAAGCTTGATTCCGCCTCAAACCCTGATAAATTTATCTCGTAATGAACGTTAACACTATCAACTCCACCGTGAACACCACCTCCACCAAGACCGCTAAGGTCGGCCGTCCCGCCACTAACCTCAAGCTGATCCTCAACAAGAGCTTCACTCTCAAGGATCTTCAGATCCTCAATCCCGATGTCAAGGCTGTCACCATCCGAGCTGCTGTCCTTCGGGGTCTCTCCAACGGTAAGTTCACTAAGCTTCCTCGTAACGTCCAGTCCGGCCGTAAGGGTAAGCCTGCCAATATCTTCATCAACTCCAAGGTCTACAAGGCCAACCTGGCCAATCTGGCCAAGTCCAAGGCTACCATCAATGTCAATGAGCCGGTGACCGTTGATCAGCCTGTGACCGCTTAATATATTCTAAAAAAAGCTCAAAAACCCCTTGACTTTCACCGGTCAAGGGGTTATTCTTTTGGGGTAATGAAAAAGAATCTTATTCACGTTATTTACCCAGACGAAGCCGTTAACTCCTTTGTGATGACTACTGATATGTCCACAGTTGACATTCTGGAACGTGTGTTCGCTGAATGGAATCACGGTTCTGGGATGGAGTGTGAGATGTTTGTCAATTCCAAGAAGCGATCACTATGTGTCAATGATATCGTGTGTGTCAATGGTACGTATTTTCAGTGTGCTAGTGTTGGATGGTATGAAGTAAGTCCTGAGTATGTCAATGCTTTGGAAAAGGAAGTATCTGACCATCCCAGTCGGCTCGACGGTGCTTGGTTTGCTTTGAGTGAAGTAATGTGGGGTCGAAAGTGTGTGGTTGAGACCGTTTAAAGGGCTGCCAGAACGCCCTATAGGCCTCATACAGACACTTTGATTGGTTGGGAGGGTCAACATACCCTCCCAATTTTTTTGCATCTAAGTGTTGACTTCCTGACTGGGTAGTGTAAAGTCTTTACAGATCGGCTGAACAAGCTAGGGTGGGGGACCAACTCCTACTCTGATTACGTTAACATTAACGCACAAAGTTGAAGAAAGTGCTTGAAATTTGGCCTGGGTAGTCTAAGATATTTCCACAATGAACGTTGCTTCTATCGCTTCCAACAAGATCAAGGTCGAATATTCCGCTATGCCGGGTGACAACCGTGAGTTTCTGACTTTCAGCGTTCCCAACGGCTGGGACGATGTTAAGAAGCTGACCAACCGGGTACTGACCTACAACAACAAGGACTTCACCTTCAGCGGCTGGAACAGTGACCGAAACGAGTGCTACTTTGTTCGACTGGTCAATGGTCCGAGCTTTGTGGCTTCGATTCGGTAATCAAAAATAGTTGTTGACTTTTTCCTAAACCCTGATATTCTATTTACACAATGAACGTCAAGATTGAATTCAATACCGAGAACGCCGCTTTCGAGGATTCGTTCCTTATGGAAGTCACCAAAACTCTTCAACAGTGCAAGAGTGCTTTGTTGGATAGTGAACGAGGTACTATTACTATTCGTCATATTCTCAAAGATTCCAATGGTAATAGGATTGGTGTGGTTAATATCGGTAATAACTAAATAATAATAATATGATTGACCCCGAAGATATTGCTTACGAGGATAGTGTTAGTAGTGATACAGCCGGTTGGCCTGGTGATGGTAGTGGCGAAGATGATTTTCAAGACTACAACCAAAACGAGGCGGGTGACTATTACGCTGAATAAATAATATTATGACTCTTACACAACGTTACAGTAATGATACTATGATCCGCAATTATGTTCGTATTCACGATCCTGGTCATAGTTGGTTAGAAGTGCCTATCAAAGATGTACGAGATGCAGCTGGTGTTTGGGATAGTATTACAGCCTATTCACCTCTAAAACGTCACAAGTTCTATCTGGAAGAAGATTGTGATATGTACACTTTCTACAAAGCTATGACCAATAATGGTTACACTATCAATATCACTGACATTCACGTTGATGACTTTGATGAATATCTAAAGAATAAGTAATATGAGTATCCTAGAACAATACAAAGAAGATCTATCAATGAAGTTGTTTGGCCGTAGTGCCATACTAGCTATCGCAGGTAACCAATGTGTTGAATGTGGTAAACCTGCAGATAAGTTCCGTGATGATGTTAGTGCAAGAGAATACAAAATTAGTGCATGTTGTCAAGACTGCCAGGATCTGTTCTGGGGTGGATTACCTAACGAATAGTTAAAAAAAGTTCGAAGTTCCCATTGACTTTCTCGCTGACTGGGTGTAATCTATTTCCACAATGAACGTTGATTCTGTCCCCTTCGTCCCCACCCGTGATGACCTGATCGGCTTCATCTCCGATACCTACAAGGAGATCAACGGCTTCCGCCCTCGTCCCAACTGGTCCGAGCTGACCTACAACCAGCTGGACCAGTGGGGTCAACGGCTGTCGGCCGAGGTGGTCACCTACCGAAAGCAGGAGGTTGTCCGTAACCGCATCGCCCGTGGCCTCCGCCGGGCTGAACAACGGGCCTGGGTTGAGAAGAAGCGGGGCTACTTCACCCCGGCCACGTTCACCCTCGGAAATGTGGTCAACTTCTAAAAAAAGGTGTTGACTTTCTCCTCAACTCTGATATTCTATTTACACAATGAACGTTGACTTCAGCACGATTGATCCCCAGAACGAACTGTCTGACCTCTACACTCCCGACTATCGGGAACAGGCTCCCAACGAGGATGCCTATCTGGACCAGGCCTACGAGGACCGATTTGAACTTCCTTGTATGGAAGACTATCAATAAACGTCGGGGTCATATCTAATACAACAACAATAATAATCTCTAACACTAATACTACTATGGCTATTAAAAAGAACGACATCGTTACCAACAACAAAGATATCCGCGTTGGTTCATCCTCTAACCCTGTTGTTGTACCTACCGGTACTCAACTCCGTGTGTGGAAGGCTACTCGTAAAGGTATCCTCTATTGTACCGCTGTTGATCGTGGTCTACCCTATTCCTATTACACTGTCAATGCATATGCAACTGATGTCACTAAGGTGGAACAACCCAAGCCCAAGGTCAATGTGGGTGATATCTTTGTGTGTAGTTGGGGCTATGACCAAACCAATATTGATTACTACAAAGTGCTTGAAGTTAAGAATAAGTCTGTAGTCATTGCAGGTATCGGTCAGAACCGTACTTACACTGGTCATATGCAAGGTGAGTGTACTCCAGTTCCCAATGCGGTTGGTAATAAACGTATCACCAAACGCATCATCTCTTGTGGTGATAGTGTGAGTCTCAAGATGACCAGTTACAGTTGGGCTTATCCGTGGAGTGGTAAAACCAATCACTTCACTGAGTGGGCTTGATAGGGTAGGTGGTAGGGGGGCTATGTCACAAATAGCCTATTTATTAACTTGACGGGGTAGGGGGTACAGCTCCCTACCTCTTTTTATTTATATAGGGGGGAGGGGGTATGCAGCACCCTACCGAAGTGGTTCTGAACATAACAAGCAGCCCCGCGTTACCCCCACGGAGAGCTTCATGACACACAAGGAGGTTTTTTACTTGGGAAAAGCACATATGTACATTTGTTTGAGTGCTTATAAAAGTGGTGTAAAAGGGTGTTTTTGGGGGGGTATTTTTGGGTTTATTTGGACAATTTGTGTAAAAACCATGGGGGATATTTTTTTTATGGGGGAAAGTGTATATGTGATTTTTATAAATGTTTTGGGTGTATATATTAATATGCCTATTAGTCATAACATATTGAAGAGTGATGTTAGAGTATATTTTGAAAAGTATGTGAATATCGGTAGCAAGATATTGGATATTGGAGCTGGTGTTGGTACGTACAGTAAGTTATTGCGGGATATGGGGTATAAAATGGATTGTATGGAGGTATGGTTGCCTTATGTGGTGGAGTACAAGTTGAATGAATTGTATGACAATGTGATAATAGGCAATGTTATGAATTATGATATTTGCAATTATGATGTTATAATAATGGGGGATATATTGGAGCATTTGAGTGTACAAGAGTCATTGGTGTTGATGGATGTTATAGAGCGTAACAAACAATTGTGTTTGGTTGCGGTGCCTTATCAATTGGAGCAGGGAGAGTATTATGGCAATGTGTATGAGATACACAAACAAAGTGATTTGACCAATGATGTTATGTTGAGCAGGTATAGCAATTTGAATTTGTTATTTAAAAGCAATTGTTATCAGTATGGATATTATATAAATCGTGGTGGATATTACAACAATGATATGCAGTGTTATGTTGATGATATCAATAATGTTAGTGATAGATTACATATCAATAAAATTCAAAATAAGTTTGTGGAGTATGTAAATGATGGTGGTGGTGTTATAGATGTGAGGTTAGATATATATGATGGTATAAATTTAATATATGCGCATAATATATCTATGGTGCCCAAGGTGCATTATTGGAGCAGTGTTAACAATGATAGTGGCAACAAGTTGAAGTATGTGTTTAGTGGTGAGGGCATCAACAAGGTGTATGTTTGTTGAGTGGTTAGAAGGTTTTGAGTATTGATTTATTTGAGAAGCATGTGGACATATCGAAGAATGATGTGTCTGTTGACATTGTGTTTGAGTTGGAGAGGTGTATGACGTTTGCGCTTTTGATGCAAATTTGTTTATATTTGTTATCGAATAAAACTCGTCTACTGAACATCAGGTCTGAGCTTGCGAATGGGGGGTTTAGGCATTCGTATGGATATTGTGTCCATATGTGTTTTTTCATACCTGTGTAAAACCATCCTGTGAATGCGGTTTCTATTTGATTTGGAAGCGAGTTAATTTCGTGAGTTTTGTAGGAAAAGTTGTATTGTTGATTTTTCAAATAATGTGTAGTGAATTGGTGTTTGAATATGTTTTGTTGTAAGAAGTTGTGTGGTTTGGTGATGGTGGTGTGTGTGCAATTTTGGCGTATAACTCCCCAGCCTGAAACTATATCGTGGTAGTGTAGTGCGTTTTTCAATTGATCGAACTGATATGGTTTGATGATCAAATCGTCTGGGGTGATGAAGTAGTTTTCGAAGTTTGAATTTTTTATAAAGTCATTTATTATTGGTGCTAGTTCGTGTTCTCTGTAGCCTTTGAACCAAATTTTTTCGCATTGCAATTTATTGACTGATTGTTCGAAGCTTTTGGAATTTCTGACTGATAGTATCATTAGTACTGTGTTGTGCATATAGTGTAATGATTAAATTATGGTGGTATAGTAGTATAGAATATCGTTTATGATATCCAGTGAATTTTTATTATGCAATTGGTCTGGGTGATAATTTATATCTGGCATTTGAGTATTGGGTTGATAGAATCTGCCGATGTGTAGACCCAGGTAATATTGTTTATTTGTATCATCGGTGTTGTATTTTACATCTGCGATGTGGTCAAATTCTGTTGTGGAGGCGACTGTGTTATTTTTTATGGATATGTCGCAATGCATTTGTTTTTTAAAATTTTCTATAACATTCATCCAGGTGTATAGTTCACGATCATCTTTTGGGTGAAGGGTAAAGTTGACCAATTTGTATTTGCAGTCCATAGTATCTGACTGATACAATTTGTCGTTGTAATAAATGTCTACGTGATATGGAACAAAGTGTTTTACAAAGCTTGGCATTAGCCAACATCCCAGGTTGCAGTTATTGGTTGTGAGCAGTGTTTTATCTGAAGATGAGTGTGTTTCTTCTATGGTGGCTGTGATGCCCAATTGATCTGGATGAGATTGTAGGCTGCGTTTTATTTTTTTGTGCACAAAGTAAGTTTTGACCATGTAGTGTGATTGTTTGTCTTTGGCGAATTCAACGTCGTTGTAGTTGTTGTTTATAACAAGTCCGTCTGTATAGTCTATGGTAAAATTGTGCATAACAGATATAGATACTATTGCGTTAATAGTTGTTTATAATTATAATTTAATATAATAAGTTTAATGATTGAAAAACAAGTATGTATTGTGCGATATGTTTACATTGAGTGAAGAGCAACGTAATATAATTGGTTGGGTTATAACAATTGGTATGAGTTTTGGAGTGGGTGCTTTGAGTGCTTTGACACTGTATTGTTTTTATAGTTGTTATAAGGTCATAAAGAATTTTGCAAAAAAGTATTGACGTTTAGTAAATTTCTTGATATATATTAACGTAATGAAAGTACATTATACAAATATTAAGCGTTGGAATACCTTTACAAATCGTGAAGATAGAGGTATGGCGGCTGATATTGTGTAAATGTAGATCTGAAACCCAAACAATATCAACCGTCACCGAAAAAAAGTGACGGTTTTTTTATTTTCTGGGTTGACGTTCTTTGAAGGTGTGGTAGAGTAGTTAAACAGTGAACGACGTAAGTTATTTCATTGAAGAAAATTTAAAAAAAGTCAGTTGACAATGGCGAAAGCTGTGATAGACTGAGTGAAAAGTAAGGAAGGTTTGAAACTCCATCTGTTGAACCTCCGCCAGTGAGTCAAGTAATTGACGATAGGGTAAAGTCTGGGAAAATCAATTGATTGGTCCGTGGGTGTTATGCTGAAATACAGAACCTATAGGGCGATGACAGTATTACTGAGGTGATTACTGTGTTAAGGCAAACAAAAAGATTAATTTTCTAGATGCCTCCTAAGCATAGGCAGCGATGCAGAGGTTTTGTAAACCCCAGAGTTCGGCGCAAGCCCGGAAGGAGGCTCCAATTTATAGTAATGGTGTATGTAGCATAACTGGAATAATGTCCCAGATTGTGAATCTGGCAGATACGGGTTCGAATCCCGCCGTACACCCCAATTTTAATTACCCTATCGTCTAGGTTTAGGACGGATGTGTTCTCTGAGACATCAACCTTGGTGAAAATCCAAGTGGGGTAACCAATTTATGCTTCGGTGGTGAAAATGGATTTATCACGCAACGCTACGAACGTTGAGTTTGGGGTTCGAATCCTCACTGAAGCGCCATTTAATGGCCTATTCGACAACCAGCTAAGTCACTTGGCTTTCATCCAAGAGTAGCCGGGGCAGCACCGGCATAGGCTACCATTTATAGTATATCCGCCAATGTTCCAAGGATTAGGCGACAGGCTCTCCAAAAGCCCGTGGGTAAGTTCGATTCTTACGGTGGATGCCATTTTTCAAATACATTAGGTGAAGGCAACGAACGTAGCTTAACTGGTAAAGCAACTGCAGAATGTGCAGGAGTCATTCAGTTCGAATCTGAATCAATAGTTGAAGTAGTAAGTAATGTATTGACACTGATAGACATTGAAGGTTATAATCTGACGAGGTTATAATTAGTAGGTGGAACAAGCATAGTGAAATCCAGTAAACATTTAATTTTTAATTCTCGGATCGTATAATAGTATTACCTTCGGTTGTTACCCGAATGATAAGGGTGCGATTCCTTT
>Ga0208974_1000462_pt1 | contig 16810 bp, 18 predicted proteins | sample GreLakmeER15MSRF_FD_187699 | JGI IMG/M metagenome (GOLD analysis project Ga0208974, IMG submission 187699) | Freshwater lentic microbial communities from great Laurentian Lakes, MI, USA - Great Lakes metaG ER15MSRF (SPAdes) | ecosystem: Environmental > Aquatic > Freshwater > Lake | place: Great... | reverse complement strand
TGCTCCAACTTTTTTGTAGGAATGGTCTTGGCCTTGTGCATCTTTGATCTTGACTGAGTCTCGGCCGGCGCCCTCGCCTCCGGGTGCGTAAGGACCGCGTACCAAACTTTGTCCACTGGCGCCCATACCCTTGCCGGACTGCACAGCTCTGTTTAAGTCGTTGACAGTATCTGCAACCTTGGTGCCGGCGGTGTTGAGCGCAGATCCTACAGCATCACTGCCACTCTTTACTGCCCCAAATGCATCAACATCATTGCCGGTGTCTGTGGTACCCGATGCTGTGGCGGGTGCAGAACCAGGTGCCGCTTGACCTTGTGATCCTGGTGTTGAACGAGGTGCTACTCCGTAGGCCTGCGGTGCCGCTCCTTGTCCGTAACTGGGTTGTTGTCCCTGTGGTGTACCTTGAGTCTGTGTGTCTTGGCCGGGCTGTTGTGCAGGTTGTTTTACATAAGGATTGGCTTCGCCTGTGGCACCAACTGCATCTCCGGCTTGACTGGTACGAGCTGAATCAAAGCCGGTTTCTTGGCCTTTGGCAAATGCATCTTTGGTGCCGGCAATGGCACCTTTGACTCCACCAATTGCGCCACCAATTGCTCCAGCGGCCCGGCCCAGTAAACCTTGTCCGGGTGCTTTTGCTGGTGCTTCTGGTGCCGCTGTCACTGTGCCGGCACCTGTAGGCAATCCCAGGTTCTGGAATATCTGGTCAACTGTTTCCTGTGGTACTCCGGCGCTGACCATGATACCGGCAACTTGACCGGAATCTGTAGGGTTGCCAGCTTTCTTCCAAGCCTGTTGCAGTTTGTCTGCTGTGACCTTGTTGGTCACATTACCGGCTTTGGTCTTTAACCAATTACCAGCTTTCTTAAACATATCACCAATGCCGGCTTCGGTCAAGTGAATATTGCCACGAGACTTGCCAACACTTTCACGGATATACCACATGCGGGCAGTTAGTTCGTAATCCACATATTCGTTAAGAGGCTTACCAGTATTGACACGGCTCTGTGTTTGTGCTGTTTGACCTTTGGCCAACATGTTGGCTGCTCGCCAGTCATCTAAGTTAGGACGCACCCGACCATATTTGGCAGCCTCTTGGCCTGCAAGTTGTTCGGCTGCCGCTGATGGTTTGATTGGTGCATTGATTTCTGCTTGGCTAAAATCTGAATCAGAGGTGTTTTGAGTCTGTGCTGGACTGGCACCGGAGTCAACCTTGTTTTGAACCATCTTGTTCAAATCAACTTGTTGTTGTCCAGCATTGGGATTAATAGAGGCTTCTGGGTTGCCAGGCGCAGACTGATTTGCCTGTGCGACAGCGGGCTTATCAACCCACTCGCCCATATCGTTAAGTGTTTTGCCTTTATTTGCCGCCATATACTGACTCATTTGATCCGATACGCTGCCGTCACCGGGTGCAGGAGCCGGACCACCAAATTGGCCTTTGCCAGGGTTTGCCATGGCCATTGCAGTCTCACGATCTGCAATCATTGTGCTACCATCTGGTCGCTTGATTGTTACACTACCATTGTTGTTCAAACTGTCAACTGTTGATCCATCGGATAGTTCTTGTCCTTGACTAATACCTCTACCTTGCACTGGCATTACTTCCTCACCGGTTGTTGCTTGCTGTTGTGCTTCTGCACCCTTGTTCTGCATGTATGCTTGAGCACCTTGTGCCACTGCGCCGGCCACGCCACCACCCACGGCACCAAGTCCGGCGCCCATGGCACCTTGTTTCAATGCACCTGACAGGCCTTGACCTTGCATGAGGCCTCTAACAGCGCCAGTCAAGCCACCCACCACAGTGCCTGTTAAAGCACCAGTGACTGCCAGGCCTAGGCCTAGTCCAGCAATGGCAGGACCAGCCACCACAGTGGCAATGCCACCCACAGCGGCCAACACCATAGTCTGTACCGCAGGATTCTTGGCAGCCTGCTTGACCAAGTCCATCAGACTCTGTTTGGCCTTGGGGTCTTGTACCTGTGCAATTTGTTCTTGTGCTTTTTGTTCAAATCCTTCAACAGGACCTGCATCTGCAGGCGGTAAGCTCTGCACAAGTTTGTCTTTGTTTTGTGCCAATAATTTATTGGCAAGTTCTTTGACGCCTGACGCACCTTTTTTGGCTAGGTCAACAGCACCAGCACCAACAGCACCTGCGGCATCTGCACCCTTGCCCAACATGCTACGATTATCGCCCCCGGCTGTGGCAATCTTTTCTGCGGATCCAAATGCATTCTGCACCTGTTGGGCTGTCATTTCTGCTTCCATCAGTGTACTTATGTTGTTAAGACTGGCAATAAATGGCAGAGTAAAGTTTTCACGCACCTTCTGCATGTGGCCCAAGGTCTTGAGATCCATGCCCGCTGTCAAGCGTGAATACATTTTGGTTTCGTATAACTTTTGTTCTAGGATAATGCTGGGTTTCATAACTGCTCTTTATTTTTTTTGGCTGCTTCTCTGATACCGCGTACTTTACGGGTAAATTTTGCCGGATCTTGACTGCGTATGCTGTTTAATAGTCTACGTTCAAGCTCGTCGGCTGTGTCAGCATCGTAGTTTTCCTTGATATACTTCATCAAATTGATTGCACTAGTAATCACATTATTAGCACGGCTTTCAATAAGGCTTTCCTTATCTCTTTGCACACTAATACTGGTTAGTTCTTCCAGAATACTACGGGTGTGTTTACGCAAGATTTACTCCAATTTAGTATATTTAGTTGTTGTTTTAATTATGAGTATTTCAGTTTACCATTAAATATCTGCATGAGCGACAATTACTGCGTATTACCGTTTTATTCTGTTGAAACAGACTTTATCAATCCCAACAAGAACATTTATTGCTGTAGACTGGCCCCAAACACAGATATTGCTCGTGTACAGCAGTCCATTGCTGAAGGACAGCCTGCCAAAGAATGTAAAACATGTTGGGACTTGGAAGACCGTGGGCTAACCAGCGAGCGGCAAATACACAACGGAACCATGGACTATTTGTTAGACTTGAACATTGACAATATCAAACAACTGAGTTTGAGCACCGGATTTGTACCAAAGCAAATAAAGTTATCAACCAGTAATTTATGCAACGGACAATGTGTTACTTGTAACAGCACCTGGAGTTCTGCGTGGGCACAACTAGAAGGCCGGTCCACACAGTATCGTGGACTAGATATAGATGCTGTGGACTTTGGAATTAACTGGGCCGATATTGTTTCGTTGAGTTTTGTTGGTGGCGAACCGTTGTTGGAAAAAAAGAATTTTAAAATATTAGAAAAGTTAGTTGAGTCCGGTAATACCAACTGTTTTGTATCCATAGTCACAAATGGATCCATAGAGCTAACAGAATACCAAATTTCTGTGCTCAAGAACTTTTCTAAATTAAACGTTTGTTTCAGCATAGATGGCACTGATCGTGTGTTTGAATACATGCGGTTTCCGTTGCAGTGGGATAAGTTGAGAAAAAATATTGCCTTGTTTAGAACACTAACCGATAACCTCAGTGTTAGTTGTATGATATCTAATCTTAACATTTATTATTATTCTGAATTGATGACTTTTTTCAAGCAAGAAAAGTTATCATATGCTTGTAAACAAATTACACATCCATTGTTATTCGGTCCCGGTAACCTGCCCGATGCAGTCAAGGTTGCTGTCAGAAATAACAATCCCAACTACTTGCCAGAGGTAGAAGCATTCATGTCTGTGGGCACTTTTTCAGCGCATAGATATGAAAATTTCAAACTGGAAGTAGAACGCCAAGATCAACTAAAAAAAATATCAATCGCAGATTACTTGCCTGATATAGCAAACTTACTGTAAAACTCTGCAACTTCGGGAAATACCTTGGTCCAGTCTTGATTCCTTAGTGTATCAAACTTGTGTATTTCTTCTAGCATTTTTTCTATACCTCTGGAACTTTCGTTAAATTCCGGTCTAAGCATCTTTTTAAAATTTGAATCAATTGATCTAATATACTCGTTGGATAGATTATGTATTCCAAATATGCCTTCTGCCATGTGTCTAGTGTGATTTACAGCATCACCCAATCTATTGATTTTAAAGTTCTGATTGATCCAGGTGGCCAATTCCTGTTGATAATACAAATTAAAAATACTAACTGTTTCTTCTATTAAAAACATAACATTAACTGGTAAGTTTTGATTCGATTGCAATACGTTGTTGGTTACTTGATTCCAATCGGCGGGCCAACGCAAATAGTTAAATCTTTCTTTAATGCCGTCAAGACTAATGTGTAGTTTAACCAAATGAAACTTTTCAATAATACTGTAATATTCTTTATCAATAGTTTGTGTGCCATTGGTTTGAAAACTAACTGTTAGTTTTTCCTTGGCGTTGGGCACAAGTCTTGCTAGTTCTTCGGCAACTTGCCAGTAGCTGTTGCCCAGTAGAGTTTCGCCACCACAAAAAACAACTAACCCAAGGTTTGAAAGATCTAGTGTTCTTAATAAATCAATCATGTCATCCACACGACTAACAGGACGAGGTGCGGTAAATGCTATTTTGTGTTCTTTAAGATGTCGTTGCCAGTAGGTGCTTAACTGTGGTCCACATGTCCTACAGGCCAGGTTGCAACCAATATCAAACATAAGGTCAAGTCTAACCGGTCCGGACAATTTGGTCTGCACACCGAATTGTTCAAGCGTGCCTGTACGCAGACTGGGTGTATTGACTTTTTCATTTGCTTGACAAGTCCAACAGGCACTATCCCAAATATTTTGATTGTTCTTTTCTCGAAGTTTAGTAAACTGCTGATTGTTCCACAGATCGTCAGTGACTTCAATCATGTCTGGTCGAAGACAGCACTGATTTACAAAAACCTTATTGTGATCTTTTTTTAAGTTTATCTGTAGACCGCCATGAATCATGGGGCAATGTATATTGCTCATTCTGCTTTCTTGAGTCCTGCCAACATGCTCTTGAGTCTATTGCTGTTGACTTCTCCGGTGGCCTTGGGAGCCTGCTCCCACGCAGGGGTTCCAGTAGCACGCTCAAAACTAGTTTCTTCTGCGGACTCTGCAACTTTGCTTTTTATCTGGTTCATGATACTGGAAACTTTAGCAGGTCCACCCGAATCGTTGGCATCAAGTCCAGGATCTGTGATACGCATGGATTCAATGTTGTATTCAAGATCAATCTTTTGTCCAACACCGGTACTACTACGCGACTTCATACATTGGATTTGATATCGACCACGCTCACGCATTTGCCTACTAGTAAAGATACCAAACACATTATCTGCTGTGTTGATCTTACTAATACCCCCAGCAATGTGGCTATGGTCAAATTCAACTTCTTCAACTGCACTACGATTTAACTGACTAGCAGTTACTAACAATACACCCAGTTCCTTGGCCAAGTTACGCAATTCTTCTGCCACATACTTGTCTTTGATAAACTGATCATTGGGATTAACTTTGACACTCACAGGCATGACCAAGTCCAGATAGTCTACCATAACAAAGTCTACTCGGATCCCGGTCTGTATCTGCACTTCTTTCAAGTAACTGCGAATGTCGTTAACTGTGCTCTGTGCTGGCAGGGCCTTGACACGATACTGTCCGGCTTTTTTACTGACCAATCGCACTTTCATTGTGGTTGTGTCAATGTCCTTGCGAATTTCTTTGGTACCTGTGCCAGTCAACATGGCATCTGTACGTAGACTTGTAAGTTCTTCACTCAGTTCCAGTGTGATGTAAACTCCGCTGAGTCCGGCCTGCAACCAACTCAGCGCAATGTTCATCATGACCAGGCTCTTGCCCGAACCCGATCCGCCAGCAAAGATGTTGAGTTCACCGCGACTAAAGCCGCCATACAACAATCTATCTAATTGCGGCCATCCTGTTGACACTTGCCCGCCCGAGTTGAAGTATCGGTCAATGCGAGCCTTAGGATCAGCAAAGTAATCCGTACCCATGTCTTTGGTGAGTGATATTTGTACTGCGTCTTTGATAAGTTTTTCAACTGGGTCATATTCGCCCTTTTCAAGTAGGTCTGCTGATTTTAAAATTGCTCGCTCCAGTTCTTGTCTACGAGTAAAAGATTCAAACTCCGTCATGAACCATTCGTAGTGGCCTTCATTTAGTTCAGGTACCGGTTTCAAGTCCACACCTGTGGTGGCTTTTATTTGCTCGTATGTAGGCAGGGTTTTGTGATCTTCACTATGCCGTTTAAGAAACTCTGCAACTGCTCTTAAACTGCGATCAAAGTTTTCTGGATTGTAAATGTTCTGCACCCGCACATAGCTGGTGGCATCCTGCAACATCATTTCTAAAAATAACTGCTGTAGTTCTCGAGTGTATTCTTTGTTCATAGGTTAGTATTTAATTTTTTCTTTAGTAGTTCAATTTTTAAGCGACTCGTTTGTTTGGCTTCCAAGATACTTTTCAACACAAACAGTCTACCATAGGCCACAACCGCTGAGTTGACATCTTTGTGTGTTTCTTGCCATATGGGGTAACTCACACTCCAGCCATACTCTATGGCCGCATCAATCATCTTGATACCTGCACGGTCTACATCGGGTACCACAATGACTTCACGACCCAAGCTGTCAATGATGTCGGCCTGTGTTTCACTGCATTCATTGCTGAGCACAGCAACACCATCAATGGCCATGGCATCAAATGGACCTTCTACAACAATGACAAATTTACTAGTGGTCCGTTGTCGATCCACATTAAACACATAGTTGCCTTCGTAACTGTTGTGATACTTGGGCTTGACATCATCTTGTGTGGCACGGGCAGTATATCCAATGATCTTGTTCTGCCAAGTACAGGGCACAATTACTCGTTTGTCTAAATTATACTGACGCTCGGGAGTCCAATAAAAATCATATTTACTTAGATCAATAGCCCTGGCCGCTGGATATATGACGGCATTGTGAAACACCGCAGGTACATTGGTAACTGAGGGATTGTCTGCACTCAATGTATGAAACATTTCCCAGGCATGAAGTGTCTGTGCTTCCTCGGGTAAACTGCGTGGCTTGAAAGAAATTTCTTCTTTTTCTACCTCTACCGTGTCGGGTTCAACCAGTTCCTTAATTCGGATTGCATCAATTACCAGTCGCTTGATGGTGTTTTCGTCGGCACCCAGCCAACTCAGGAGCTTTCTAAACTTGTAGTTTAGGTGGCGTCCCGGTGTGTAGTTGGTGGTGTAATTGCAGTTAAAACAACTATAACTAATGCTACCTGTAGGGTTAGTAATAATGCCGCCTCTGCCTCGAGAGTCTGCCGACTCCCCACGGTGATGACAACAAACGGCATTAAAACTGGTCCACCCCGATACCGAGTTGGTTTTTCGCCGAACCGGCAACAAACTGTTTACAGCATCAAGAATCGAGTTTAGCATCCTACTATTATATAGGAAAGTGTGTGCTAGGTCAAGTTGTTAGGTTAAGCCGAAGTTACTATTTTCCAAACCGGAGCTGATTTAGTTCCGCCATTAAGATACATCTTTCCAGCTGTTACATCTATGCACATTGACCCTATTCCTGCAAATCCGGCACCTGTCACTCCGTTGGTAGGGACTCCGGCGCCAGTGAGAAAAACAACATCATTTGATACACGCCACTCGGCCTTTTTGTAAGGCCTTACATATGGTACTGTTGGATCAATATCAGACATATTTAAATCCATTCCATATTCAAATCCACTGGATGCAGTTGTGTTTTGCATAGTAATACCAAAACCAGCTCTTGCTCGAGTATTGCCACCATCACCGTCTAAGTAGGCCATCACAGCCGCATCAGCGGTAACTGTTGTGTCGGCAATAAATCCAGTGACACCTGCCTTGGGAAAGGTACTAGCATTAGTTCCAGTAATGTTGTATATACCAACAACACCTGCCATGTAGTTACTAGTTCTAACAAGATTACTGCCACTGATAGTTCCCCGTATACCATATGCGGCAGCCGGATCAGTGGTTGTGTTACTGCCAAATGTAGAACCAATTGTGCCCGTGACTCTTAAGGTAGTGTTTGATCCAGTATTTGCAGTTAGTGTTCTACTAATAACTATAGAATTTGCAGTAACATTGCCCAAAGACCCGTTTATCGGTATTAATTGATATCCGCCTGCGGTAGAATTATCATGTACTCTAACAGTATTCAATCCTGTGTCGAAAGTTAATTCTCCCACAGGTCCTGTATATGCAGAACTTTGTGTAGTATTGCCGCGCTTTAATAGTATGTGCCCCACATTGGCATATATGGTCATAGTGTTCCTCCGTCGATGATAACTTCTGAATCTTGGCTGGCTACTTCTGCCCAATATGCTGGCAGTATTTCTAAGTCCAACGGCACACCATAGTTGTCATCAATATAAACTGGTTGCTCTGTGCTATCCGATGTTTTTATAGTTTTAAATGTTAATTTATAAAATCTTTGTTCCAAGCTGTTAATTGTTCCTTTATCCAATGTAACTGTGCCTTGCCCAATGGCAATATTAGCAAAAGTAACAGCGTAGGTTTCCACTGTGACCTGGTTTATAGGATCCTGTATACTGGCTTGAACAGTATATCCTGTCAGATTCACCTTTTTTTGATCTTGGTTCTTGACTACAACTTGTATGGGGTTGTCTACACCTTGGTAGACTTTGATTGGGCGGCTGTACACGGTTCTATTCCTTACGGTGAAGATTGCTGGGTCCATAATTTGAACCTCAGCAATTTGGTTTACTAAATATAGTTTGATAGTCTGCATTTTTTAGGCAATCTTTAACATATTTATAGCAAAAGTGGAAATAGACATTAAGGCATTATTAGAACAATATCCGTATTTGACTTACATAGTTTATGGAGGAAACGACTATGTAGGCATTGTGCAAAATGCCGACGAACAAATTACCACCATTTATGACTACGGTATCCTGCGTACCACCGAACAAAAAGCATATTTCCTAGAGCTGGGTGAGCAATGGTGGTGGGAAAGCAACAGAATAATCCCAATCAATGTGTTTCTAAAACAAGATTGGGCCATTTTCAAGTTCTGTGTTAGAACCATGAACAGCAAAGATGTGGAAATCAAGTACGGTCCGCAAACCAGCCTGAAAGAAATGGCCATGAAGCGTAGCAAGCGTAGATCAATCACCTTGGTGCGTAAAATCAGTTAGTTCACTGATCGAAGTAGTTCTTCTACCGTAGTAATAATACTCTAAGTCTCCATCACTGTCTTGGTAGTTGATTTAGTTATAATATTCATCTTGTAAGGTCATACTTCGCTTTCAATATGTTTCCAGTAGTATAATACGCTGGTCAATACCACACCAAGTAAAACGGCATAAGCCAAATTGAATATAACTGTGGCTATGGTCACTATCAGCATCACAGCAATGTCTTGTCTTGGTTTATCTTTAAAAGATAAACTGCTCCAATCAAATGTGTGATAGCATACCACACACATCACACCAATCAAAGCCGCAATGGGAATAGATTCAATCACAACACTGGCAAACACAATGTAAGCAAGTATGGCCAGTGCTTCCACTACACCTGCCAACCGCTGATGACCACCCGCTTCCAAATTGATAACAGTCTGCCCAATCATAGCACAGCCACCCATGCCACCAAACAAGCCAGTCAACACATTACCTGCACCCTGTGCCATGCTTTCTCGGTTGGACTGGTTAACTCCGCCTATAGTCTTGTCCACTAAATTAGCAGTGAGTAATGTTTCGATTAAACCGACTGCGGCCAGGATCAAACTATAAGGTAGCACAATCCATAATGTGTCTAATGTGAATGGCACAAGGGGTAAATGAAAACTGGGCAAGGCACCACTGATGTTAGCAATGTCTCCCACGGTCTTGGTTGGAATTTTAAATAGGAATACTAATATAGTTACTAACACAATGCCAAACAAACTGGAGGGAATATGCCGAGTAATCCGTGGAGCAATTAGTACTCCAAGGATAGTTACGCTGATTAGTCCCAACATAGAGTACAAGGCCGATCCTTCAACGGGAATTTGGTGAAATTGTGCCATAAAAATTACCAAAGCCAATCCATTCACAAAGCCAGTCATAACACTAGGGCTTACCAGTTTGATTAACCGGCCTAACTTGAACGCACCAAAGGCAAACTGTATCACACCCATGAGCACAATACAGGCAAACAAGTATTCAACTCCGTGGGTAACAACCAAGGCCACACTGACCACAGCAAGACTACCAGCTCCTCCGCTAATCAATCCGGGCCTGCCGCCAAACAAGGCAGTAACTAAGCCTAGAATCACTGCGGCATATAATCCCACCAAAGGATTCACATGGGCCAGCAAAGCAAAGGCCACAACCTCTGGCACCATGGCAAGACTTGTGGTAATGCCTGCTAAGGTGTTGCGTGTTATTGTCCTAATTTGTATCCTCATACTGTTAGGAATAGCCTTGACTAATTTGTTCACAAATCAAGTTGATGTGTACTACCACCAGGTGTGCGTAGGCCACAGCATGAGCCTTTTTAAACACATACCCGTCTTCTGTGGCCGTCCATATGGTTTCGGCCACTTTGTCCCAAGGCAGTCCAATTAGATTCCTTTTACCCGGACGAATAATGGCCAAGAACATGGCCAGTCTGGGAATTGTATCAACAGGCTCGGGCATTTTCATCAAGGTGTCATAATGATTACCGATATGTATCAGCAGGCTACAAAAATCTCTGTCAAGTAACAAGTCCCATACAGGTTCTTGCGCCATCAATGCCGTAAGATGTTGCTCATTCTTAATTTGCGTGTACAATGACACATTCAAAAAGTCTAGTTTTGTGTAGCCACGATCTTCGGCCACTTTGTGATCAATGCTGGCAATGCCTGTAAATGGATCTGTGGGAATGTCTGTTGCATACACACCAGTGTTGTGCCGGATCAATTTCTCATCACGCATGATGCCTGCTGGATGATGCCGCAACAAGTTCAACGCCTGTGTGCGATCCGCAAAGTCTATGTCAATGTCCGACCGGAATTTCATAGTCCTGCCTCTGCCAGTACTGCTTTGGTCCACTCGGCGTCGGCCATATGGTCTACGAATTTGCGTTGCCAATAGTCTGGATCTATGTAATCAATGATCATTGCTATTTGATCTTCTAGTAGTTGATCAAGAAAAGCAACGCCCGAAGCACAATTGTAAACAATCCAAGGACTAATGCGACCGGTAACAATATGATGACAAATGCGATTGCTATTGCCATAGCGAAAATAGTCATTAAATCCGTTTTTAAGCTCTGGGTTAAGATCGGCATGGTCTTGCATTTCCTTTAACGCCCGCTCTAAGGCGTCTTGTACTGCTTCTCGTTTGAGATATTCCGGAAGCCACTCTGTATATAGTGAATCCTTGCACCAAAAATCTAACTTCTTATTATTCTTTAAGAGCCAATCACAGAAACTGATAAAGTTAATGCAACGAATGCCAACACAATAACGACCAAACTTTACAAATGCATTGTAGTATGGACTGATCGCAAAGTCATCGTATGTTTTTAACTTGGCACTACCCTGTGCATATTCATAAAATCGCAAGTATGCTCTAAGACCAAACTGTACACCAGTTTCTCGTTCCTGTTGCCATCTGCGTTTTTGCTCACACAGATGCACAGTCAATGTGCTTTCTTTGCGAAATTCTTTTTCGCAATAGCGACATTTATAAGTCTGATTTAATTCGCTTGTCATCCCATCCATGTGCTCGTGCCAACTGTTTGAGGTCATCTGTGGAATTCAATTCCACCATTAATTGTATTTCATCCGACTTGGCTGTGGGGTATATTTCGCGCAGGAACCGGCTGGCTTTGTTTGTGTTTTCTTTTTTATTCCCGGCTAACCATTTGTGATATTGCTTGCCCATGCCTGGACTAACTGTGGTGGCCAACAACCAGTGTAATTTTTTATGTTGTGTAGTACTGATGTCAAAGAAGTGTTTGTTTATTCGCTCATTGGCACTGATCAAGTAGTAGGCCTGTAGATCTGCATCACCTTCTACTGTTGCACCCCACCGAATCATCAAGAAAGGACTAAACTTTTTCTTTTCATCTTCTGTTAAGTCGTCGTAAAAGTCGCGGTTCTTCCTATCGAACTGCAACATTTCGTTTGAGATGGCCAGTTTATCCATTGTCTTTGATCAAGTGATAGGTTGCAATCACACGATCTACTTCTTCTTGTAGTGTAGCATTGGTTCGTGCCAGGCGCCTAATTTCGCCCCACATCTGGTCTTCCTGAATATGGTCACGCAGGGGTCTACCATCAGGAGTTCGGCTATCGTAGTCCCAACTTACCGGTGTACGAGTAGATGGATCTGTACCAGACTCTCTAGAATACACAATACCATCGGCTCGTTCGTATATCAGTGTCACACCTTCTTTAAGTCGTCCCATAACATCTCCTTACCAACATTTACTGTAGTTTACTACTTCACTTTGCCTTGATATGTCTTTGACAAAGTAAGCACATAGGGGCTTGTCTGCATTTTCTTCTAGTGGTATGGCCAACATCTGTCCAGGCTTTAGTTTTGGAAAGTACCATTTGACATCCTGATAGATGTCTACAATCTCAACTGGTTTAAATTCCGGCCTAAAACTACTCATTGGGTTAAAACAAAACACACTAAAGCCACGATCATTGATACTGGTCAGCGGAACAACTTCTAAATCGCCTAGGTCAGGCTCACCTATTAGTAATTGCCAATCCACCGGCATCTTAATAATGCTGTCGCCAATCTTTAACACCAGTGCAGGGCTATTGAAACTCTCTAAAAAGATCAGGGGAATGTAAAAGTAATCAGGTTCCTTGGGGTCGCTGTTGTCAAGTACACAAAATCTCAGATCCTCAACTTCGTCTGGGATTTCATTCATTTCAAAACTGCGATTGTCTAAGGTCAATATTCTCATAAGTTAAGTTCTTTGTTAAATGTATTATAATATAATGTGTTAGTACTAGTCAACCATTTAGAGTGCAATGTCTGAATAGACAGGTTGCCGCTTGCGCCCGAGAAAAATACACAACAACCAACTCTACTGCCATTCTGCTTTCTCTGTAGAGAAGGGATAACTGGCTTCTCGATAAAAAGCCTTGCGTTTGGTCAAATGTCTCTTGGCAAATTTACATGTACTGGTGATATCCCAGATCTGGACGAAGTCTTTGTCTTCGGCTTTCCTAATACCTCGCCCAATTGATTGTATAACCCTAACAAAGCTCTTTCCGGGCTCCACAAGAACCAAATTAAAAATCCTAGGGATATTAATACCCACAGCGGCCACACCGTAAGTCGCCACAATAATCTTGTCATCGCTAATCGCAACATCATCGTACTCCTCTTTTCGATTCTTTGCTTTGGTTGATCCACTAACAAATACTGCTCTGTCACCCAGGCGCTCCGTTAACATCTTGCCTGTGGCAATACGGTCTACCAACACTAGAGTATTGCCTGTTTCGTTTACACTAGTAACCAACCGGCTCATGTAGTCTAGTCGACCTTCTGTTTCAGTCAAATACTTGAGCTCGTCTTGATATTCTCGGTACTCCACATGGTCTACCAACTGCACAATATTAACATGACAGTTGGCAAGATGGCCGGCTTGTTGTAGTTCGCTGGCACTGAGCTTGCCCACAACAGGACCTAGACTGCAAAAGATACTGACCTTTTCAAAGTCCTCTTTGGGAATAGTTCCTGTTAGTCCCCAACGAATTGGCACATGTGCAAACACCCCAGTCAATAAAGTCTTTAGTGCATCTGCTTTAGCCATGTGTACTTCGTCAACCATGATACAAACCACACCTTCAATAAACTCACCTATAGTAACTTCTGCTTCGTAATTCTTTGTATTCTTTAACAAGATGTTTAGACTCTGCCAAGTACAGATGGTATGTGTTTTGCCAAACTCCTTGCGGTCTCCAAAGTAAACACCCACATCTAACCCCAAGTTCTTATAATCATCTTCTGTTTGTGTTACTAGACTTTTGTTGGGTACAATAATGATACTGCGGCCATAGGCTTCGATGCTCCGACTCAGTGCGGCAGTCATAATGGTCTTACCTGCACCTGTGGCCACTTCCTGTACGCATTGAGGATTCTCTAGGAACCTGTTTAAGATCTCAACCTGGTAGTCACGTAACATGATAGGTTCGCCTTCAGCAGTATGTCCTTTGGGCCAAGGTGTGTCAGCAAAAGTATCCTCAGCAACTGGGGCCAAATCAAACTTGGTTGAGTATGTGCGTAGGTCTTCAACTTCAATGTCATAGCCCTCGCTGTCAAGGAATGGGATGATCTCGGGCAACAAGTTAATGTAAGTACTGCCACCTAATTGTGCAAACGCAACTTTACCATCCCACCGGCCTAATCGCACACTTGGTTGATAACGGGCACCAGGAATTTCGTACTTGAATTTATCTACCAGTTTCTTCCTAGTACTTAATTCTAAGCCTTCAATTTTGACATTAACTTCATCACGAATTATGAGTTTAGCCTGCAAGTTTCTTTACCTCGTTAGTCTTTCTATTATACACTTCAGATGCACAATATACAATCTTTTCGGCTTGCTGTAGCATGATCTCTTTCTGGCCGCCGTATATCATACCTGCTGTACTTATCAATAACGGAATTGTTGTATTAACCGGTTTAGTTATGTAGACCACTTTGGTCTTGCTATTGATTGCGTCTAAAACCGCGTTGTGTTTAACTTCAACAAGTTCTTCCTCAGCAAACATCAATTTAACTTTGTTTAATAGTTTATAACTTAAATCGGGTTCATAGATATACACAGGTAACCGATCACAAGTAATAGCGTAGTCAATTATACTAGCAAAATTATCATCTGCTAACATTGTATTAGGATCTAGTTTGAGTTCTCTGTTGGTTAGTAAATGTGTAAACCTGTAACCATATTCCTGTGCCAATGCTGTTTCAAGATCAGGATGCAATGTATAACCCAATATACTGCTATAGTCTGCTAGTTGTAATAAATTATTAAATGTCAACTCACCTATGTATGTTGAAATATATTCAGTCAAGGACTCTGGCGCATTACATAACTGTAACTGATTGTCACTTACACTCAATTCAATTTGGTATTGGGTTGTTTCTGCGGCTAATAACAATTCGACTAGGTCTTGCACACTTGACACAATTTCAAATTTGTTGATACTGGCAAAGGTGGCGGTCCAAGTTAAGTTGTACTCTGTTAATGCTACTTTCCATACCTTGTCGTCCGGACTCCATCGACACGAACCTTGGCTTTCTTTACCAAAAGTTCTTAGTTGGTCAATTAGATTAGTTTGGTATGGAAACTTTAACCATAACACATTATCGACGATGGTCAGACTACAACTGTAATCCATTGCTCTCAACGGGTGTCGAAAGACTGGAGTTTCCATTGGAGTAACATCAACACCTTTTTGTGCTAATTGTCTACGATAAGTTAATACTATTTTTTGTGCAAGGGTAGCCTGGCGTTCGGTTAATGCTGTTCCGGTCATGACCTGTTCGCACATCTTGTTCACTACACTTACATCATATCGTGCCAAACTAATTAAAGGCTCGTTCAGCCAACCACCCACAAGTTTACCTGTAGCAGGATCACGCTCGCCGGCTATTACTTCAATGTAATCTTCGATGGTCGCAAATTGATTCATATTGTTTATTGTAGCATAGTATTTACAGAATCACAAATGAAAAAAGCCCCGAATGTTTCCACTCGGGGCTAAGACTACAGACAAGGAGCCATCCAAATTCTGTAGTCTTTAAACTAACCAACCGCCTCGTATAATTTCAGCGACCAGTATCACAACCATTGCTATTGCGGTATTCATTTTCTTTCTACCCTATAACCTTCTGAACGATACATGTCTGCTTCTTCTGCAATGCAATCAAACAAATACAAATCACCTTCAAATACTCGATACATATTAAGCCTCAACCAATTCTAGTTTAGGACGATTTTTACCAGGTGCCGTTTTTCCGTTTAAAGTTTCCTTACCTAGCATATTATATAAGGCAAGCAATCCAGCAACGCCCTCTTCGGCTTGTTCTTTTGTTAAGCCAGTGTCAAAATAAACACGGTTAACAAAGTAATAACCATCGCCTAGTTTGCGCTCATTCTTAAAATAGGACGGCACTTCTTTTGCTAGGCGTTCTTCAGTGCGATAATCATCGCGGGCAGTAATAAAAGGCTTAATACCAGTTGGGGTTGCTACACTAATAATCTCGATTGCATAGTTTGACATGTTAAATCTCCGGGGTTAAGTTAAAATTAAGCAGGCTTCATGCAAGTAACACGAGCCATTTCTTTCCAACGCAAGGGAAAGCTCTTACGCAAGTCAGCAATCTTAATTGCCATACGCAAGCTCATCTCACGCATGTTATTGGCGTTCTCTGTCAAGAACTCAATAATGTCGTCTTGTTCACATTGTTCAAACTCGTAGTCTACAAACAAAGCGCCATCTTGTGCAATCTGTTTGATACGCAGGATCTTGTCACGCATGGTGTCCAAGGTCAAGTCAAGATAATGACAGCGACTTTGCAAAGCATCCAAGTGATCACGCAATTTTTGCGATTTCATCTTGTCAAACTTCAGGTTGGTAATAAAGATCACACTACCTTTGAACTCAAAACTGTCTGGAATGCCTTCGCGGCGCAGAGTGCTACTCTCGCTCAACCATGAAATCTTACGCTTCTTGCCTGAGTCCAATGCACCTTTTAGCAGGTTCAAACACACATCATCAAGCAGGATGCTATCACAGTCATCAAACACCAATACGCAATTAGGATCTGAATATTTGTACAAGGCTTGATAAAGGCCAATTGGGGTTGCACTAC
>Ga0208974_1000461_pt1 | contig 16819 bp, 30 predicted proteins | sample GreLakmeER15MSRF_FD_187699 | JGI IMG/M metagenome (GOLD analysis project Ga0208974, IMG submission 187699) | Freshwater lentic microbial communities from great Laurentian Lakes, MI, USA - Great Lakes metaG ER15MSRF (SPAdes) | ecosystem: Environmental > Aquatic > Freshwater > Lake | place: Great... | reverse complement strand
TTATTCCAAGTAATCATCAGCAATCCCATCAATCCGGTGGCTGATTTTAAGTTACCATTTCTGTGTAAGACAGCTCAGCTACCGAGTTCTGAATTGGGATTGATTGAAGTACCTTACTTTGGAAGAAAACTCAAGATGGCAGGTGATCGTGTGTTTGCTCCATGGACAGTAACTATCATCAATGATGAAGATTTTATAGTAAGAAATGCCATGGAAAATTGGAATAACTATATCAATCTTTATCAGACAAATACAACTGCTCTTGGATCTGGCGCACCAGGTCTTTATAAGTCACAAGCAACAGTCACTCAGTTCGGCAAGGCTGGAGAGATCCTAAGAACATATCAGTTCAACGGGATCTTCCCACAAGTGGTCTCGGCGATTGATCTTGCTTGGGCAGACACAGACGTGATCGAAGAATTCCAAGTACAATTCCAGTATGATACATTCCAAGTGGATGGTAATACTGGAAATGCTGGTGGTTCGTAAAAATTAAGTATTGAGAGCCGTTATAAATATAACATGTAGCGGCTCTCTTTCTTAAGGAAAAACATTATTATGCAATTATTTGGATTTAGTATCACCCGAAAAAATGAAGAATCTGTCGAATCTTTTGCCCCAGAGGTAAAAGATGATGGCGCCATGGTCGTTGCTGCGGGTGGTGCATATGGCACCTATATTGACCTTGACGGCACAGCAAGGACAGAGGCAGAGCTAGTCTCAAAATACAGAGAAATCTCCCTACAACCTGAACTAGAGATGGCGATTGATGATATCGTCAATGAAGCTATCGATACCGATGCTGATAACATCGTGGAGATCAATCTGGATAAAGTTAACTATTCGGATCCGGTAAAAGACAAGATCCGTGAAGAATTCACTAATATATTGACTCTGTTCAATTTTAATTTCGAATCCTATGAATTATTCAAGAGATGGTATGTCGATGGCAGGATGTATTATCATGTGATCATCGATGAAGAGAATCCTAGATCGGGTATCAAAGAACTCCGTTACGTCGATCCCAGAAAGATCCGTAAGATCCGTGAGATCAAGAGGAAATCAAAAAGCGGTATCACTGTCACAAGTACTCAGAGAGAGTATTATGTATATAATGACAGGAGCTTCCTCCCTGCAGGCGGCAATGCCGGCCTGCCTATGGATACAAGTTCCACTGCAGGCATCAGGATAGCAATCGATGCTGTCCTTCATGTCACGTCAGGCCTCATGGACAAGAACAATGCGCTAGTATATTCATACATCCAGAAAGCAATCAAACCTCTCAATCAGCTGAGAACGCTAGAAGATGCCACTGTCATCTATCGTATCTCCCGCGCTCCCGAGCGCCGTATATTCTATATCGATGTGGGCAATCTCCCCAAGGTCAAGGCAGAACAGTATCTGCGTGACATGATGGTCAAGCACAAGAATCGTCTGGTGTATGATGCGTCCACGGGTGAGGTTCGTGACGACCGCAAGTACATGACCATGCTGGAAGATTACTGGTTGCCGAGGAGAGAAGGCAACCGTGGCACAGAGATCACGACCCTTCCTGCAGGTCAGAACCTGGGTGAGCTTTCGGATGTGACTTACTTCCAGCGCAAGTTGTATCAGGCCCTGAACGTTCCTATCTCAAGATTGGAGCCATCTTCAGCAGGATTCAACCTGGGTCGTAGTGCAGAAATCTCCAGGGACGAAGTCAAGTTCACGAAGTTTGTGGGAAGATTACGCAAGCGCTTCTCACAGCTATTTGCTAAGGCATTAGAAAAACAACTGATCCTCAAAGGCATCGTATCAGAAGCAGACTGGCCCGAGATCCAAAATGCCATATCGTTCGACTTCACGATCGATAATCACTTCGAAGAATTCAAAGAAGCAGAAGTCCTCCAGAATAGGATACAGCTCTTGCAACAGGCGGAACCATACATCGGCAGGTTCTTTTCTGATCTCTGGGTGAGAAAGAACATCCTCAAGCAGACAGATGATGATATCAAACAGATGATGGAGGAGATGCAGGAAGAAGGTTCTGATGTCGCACAGCAAGAACAAGAGCAACAACCTGAAGTGCCTGCACCTAAGCCCGTCTCAACCATAAAAACAAAACCCGGTATTCCAATCGGAACATCAAGATAATATAAATATAACATAATTTACTGGAGGAAACATGAGCAACGTAGAAGATATTTTAGCATATGCGTGGGATAAGAATGCAGCAGACCTAAAGTCAGCAGTCGCACTAGAGATGGGATCAAGGGTCTCAGCTCACATTGATAATATGTATGCTGATGTCGCTGCTAGTGTTTTTGGGAATACATCAGCTAATGAGGATGACACTTCATTAGAAACAGAAACAGAAGCAGACGAAGGTTTCGAAAATGAAGACGTATAAAACTTTAATTAGAGAAGTTCAACAACCTTTGTCTAAAGGTGAAACTAACTTCAAAGCAATGCACGGCAACATGGCTGCTGCTATAGCTGCGGCTAAAAAACTTGTCCCTGGCATCACAGACCAAGACGCCATATTCAATGGTATAGAAAAAACAAACAGCATCGAGACTGGAATTGATAAGAATATCAGCGATTATGACAAGGATCTCAAAGTAAATGAAGCAAATGCCATAAAGCAAAAAAGTCAAAAAAGACGTGAAGATAATTTAAATGCTACTAAAAAAACTTTTCCTAATGTAACACATACTACAAAGGATGGTCATCCGGACTGGGAAAAGCATGGTATTAAGGATATACCAACAGCAGCAGCAAAGAGAGTCGCAGAAGGAACAGATACTTTTGCAAAAGATAAAAAAGAGGAACAAGCTAAAAAATATATAAAAATCAATCAAGAAATTGCAAATATGCGTACTAAAGAAGTATCTGCTGTTGTAGCGCATGACTGCGCCAAGCATATTGCTCATGAACAATGGGGCTTTGGAACTTGTATTCCTGGCGAACATACTATCGTTGAAACATCACAAGGCGAAGGCTATGTGACTCATTATGATATCATGTTTGAACATGGCATTGAGTATGATGTCTCAGTCGAAGATATTAAAGTCATCATTTCTGAATTTCATGGACATACTGCGACTCGTAAAGGTATGCAAGAAGAAGCGGAGATGGATTACGAAGGCGAGATGGCAAGATCAGAACTCAATGCTATCTGTGACAAGTCACGCAAGTTAGCAGATATGATGTCTGATGACATGCAGTTGGAAGCATGGTTGCAGTCAAAGATCACAAAAGCAAAGTATATGATCGATTCTGTATATGATTACTTGATGTATTCAGATAAGCAATCCGGGATGAAACCACCTATGCCTTCTTCAGATGCTGCTTCATATGCACAGGCACCTGCAATGGCTGCTAATTATTCATCATTCCTTAACAAGATGGCTGAGGAAAAGATCCTTTCGGCGAAGCAAGAAATGATTGCACGTCTTGCTGGTGATCCTAAAAAAATTGGCGCAGATGATTTTGAAGAATTACGTTCGAACAAAAAAGGATCTGATACAGAAAAGACGACTGCACATCGTAAAAAGATCATCTCTAGGACTGTAGAAGAAGCCAAAGAAGATGACGAAGAAAAAGCAGACAAGCAAAGCGGCGCTAGCTTAAATCCTATTACAAGATTGCGTGTGGCACATCAGCTCCTAAGAGGCAAGATAGGTGTAAAGCATCCCATTAAATTTGATGATGGCAAACATGAATTAGACATCAATACTGTCAGAAAAGCATTAGATCTTCATAGCAATGCAAAGACTGCAGCTGAGAAAGAAAAGATCCAGAATGCTTTCAAGACACATAAAGGCCTTCGGGGTGCCCTTGAGGGTGAATTTGATGCAGAAAAAAATCCTATATCACTTGGCGGAACTATGCGAGTTGGCGGCATTAAGCCCATTAAAGAATATGCGGATCCTTTCACAGGTAAAGTTGAAAGAAAGATGGTATTGTCTAAGGATGCGAACGGAAGGCCATACTGGAGAATGTCTTCTCCAGGAGAAATTGGTGTAGGTAAACTATCAGCAGCAATTAATCCATCTGCGAATGAAGAAACTATGTTAAATAATCTATATCATACCCTATCAGAAGACAATAAAGCCACATTCATGGAAAAATTAAGAACAGAAGATGGATTGACAGAGCTTCTTCAGTTTGCACAAGAACAGGGGTTATGAGATGGTAAGTATCATTAAACCAATAAGAGGCACAGCAGGAGAAGTGGCTTTGACGACTGCCAATACTGTTAGCAATGCAACTTTAATCAGGGTCATTAATACAGGTACTGCAACGGCGCTTTTAAATCTTGCAAATACTACTGCTATTTATGCTAATGTCACGCTACTTGCAAACTCTGTTACATTCATCACTAAAGATCCTACTGATACTGCAAATGGCGCGGTTTCTACAGTAAGAGCTGCAGCAATAGCTTACAGGGACTAATCAAATGAAACTCATCACAGAAGTAACAGAACAAGTCAAGTACATCACAGAAGAAGGTTCCGAAGGCGGCAAGAGCCTCTTTATCGAGGGTCCTTTCCTTCAGGGTAATGTGACTAATCGCAACAAGAGATATTACGACACAAGCATCTTGGAAAAAGAAGTCAACAGATATGTCAAAGAAAACGTTGACAAAGGCAGAGCATATGGCGAATTGGGTCATCCATCAGGTCCTTCTATAAATCTAGAAAGAGTCTGCATGATGATCAAATCTCTCCGTAGAGAAGGTGATAGTTTTATTGGAAAAGCAAAGATCACTGATACTCCGTACGGAAATATCGTCCGGAGCCTGATCGCTGAAGGTGCCGTATTGGGTGTATCTTCTAGAGGTATGGGTTCATTAGTAGAGAAAAATGGTGTCAATCATGTACAGGATGATTTTTATCTCGCTACAGCAGCAGATGTCGTAGCAGATCCATCAGCGCCGGACGCATTTGTCAACGGTGTGATGGAAGGTGTGGAATGGGTATGGAATAACGGCGTTCTTAAAGCCAAAGAATTGGAGATCGCTAAGAAACATATCGATGAGGCTGCTCGTAAAGTTTCTAAGAAAGAACTTGAAGAAGCAAAGATTAGAGTATTCAACCATTTTCTTTCAAATATATAATTTTATAAATATTTAAAATAAATCAAGGAGTATCATAATGTCTGAACACGATATCAATCAAAACGAAGATGAAGTAAATGTGCTTGATGAAGCTGATGCAGCATCAAACATGGCTACTATCGCTTCAAAACCAACCGGAATCTCACGTTCCGACTTGATCGCAAAGATGGTCGCTTATGCATCATCTCTAGACAAGGAAACACTGGCACAAGCAGCAGAGACTATTGGAATGTTACCAGATGACATCTACAATAATAATGCACACCTTGCTACTGGCGACAATTCTGTAAAGAACAAAGCTTCTATCAATTCTTCTAATGCTGCGGCTGCCATGCCAATGACCTCAGTAAAAGAAGACCTTGAATTGCTATTTGGAGATTCAACTGATCTTTCAGAGGACTTCAAACTCAAGATTAATACGCTCTTTGAAGCAGCAGTTTCAACAAGAGTTTCTATCGAAACAACAAAACTAGAAGAATCTTTTGAAGAAGCAGCTTCAGAGCTTCAGACCAAATTCGAAACAGATCTAGAAGAATCCGTAGAAAAGATTCAAAGTGAAATGTTAGAAAACGTAGATAATTATATTAACTACGCAGTAGCAGAATGGATCTCAGAAAATACGCTCGCAATCGAGTCTGGCATCAGAACAGAAATCGCTGAATCTTTCATGCTAAACCTTAAAAATGTTTTTGAACAACATTATATCGATATTCCAGAAGACAAAGTAGACGTCGTAGAATCAATGGCAGCTGAACTTGAAGAGATGAAGTCACGCCTCAATGAGACTACAGAGAGAAATATTGAGCTTTCTAAGGTTGTAAACCAGAAGGAAGTTGAAGATATCACTACTACTTTTGCTGAAGGAATGACTGACACTCAGAAGGATAAGTTCGTCAAGTTGACTGAATCCATCAACTATTCTGACTCAGCTGAATTTCGTAAGAAAGTTTCAATCATCAAAGAAACATACTTCCCTACAAAGAGCGAAGTAAAGGTTACTGAGGATCAGCTTCTTAACGAGAGCGTAGAAGAGCCTGAAAAGACTCCTTACATTGATCCATCGATGAATAACTATGTTGCTTCAATTTCTAGAACTCTTAAAAAGTAATCTATTATAAATAAAATTACATAAACTCTAAAAGGAGATACAAATGATCGGTTTTAATGAAGAATTAATCTCAAAGTGGAAGCCAGTTCTTGAGCATGGTGATCTTCCAAGAATCACTGATGCACATCGTCGTAATGTGACTGCTACTCTACTTGAGAACACAGAAAAGGCAATCAGAGAAGCTGGCGGCGGTTTTGGCCAACAATCACTTCTCGAAGTTGCAACCAACGCAGTTGGTGCAGGTGGTTATGGCGGAGCTTCATCAGCTCTCGGTGGTACCGCTGGTTATGATCCAATCCTGATCTCACTCATCCGTCGTGCGATGCCTAACCTAGTTGCTTATGATATCTGCGGCGTTCAGCCAATGACTGGTCCAACTGGACTGATCTTTGCAATGAGAGCTAATTATGCTAACTCAACTGCCAAGGGTACAGAAGCATTCTACGACGAACCAAATACAAAATTTGCAACTGATCAGTTTGCTGGTCAGGGTACTAACTCAATCGGTGGTAACAACACAGGTACTGTACCAACAGGTGCTGCTTCAACATATAACTTCAAGAGCGCAATGGGAACTGACGTTTCTGAAGCACTTGGTGTTGGAGCCGATTCCTTCCCAGAAATGGCCTTCTCAATCGATAAGGTTACTGTTTCTGCTAAGTCACGTGCGTTAAAAGCAGAATACACCATGGAACTTGCTCAGGATCTCAAGGCTGTTCACGGTCTGGATGCTGAAACAGAACTTGCTAACATCCTACAGACTGAAATCCTCGCAGAAATCAATCGTGAAGTTGTTCGTACAATCAACCTTTCAGCAGTTGCAGGTGCCGCTACTGGTACAACTACAGCTGGCGTTTTCGACCTTGACACCGACTCAAACGGCCGTTGGTCAGTTGAGAAGTTCAAGGGTCTTATGTTCCATCTGGAAAGAGAAGCCAATCAAATTTCCAAAGACACTCGTCGTGGAAAAGGTAATATCGTAATCTGTTCTTCAGACGTTGCATCTGCTCTTCAGATGGCTGGTGTACTTGATTACACACCTGCTCTTAACTCAAACAACATGCAAGTTGATGATACAGGCAACACATTCGCTGGTGTACTAAACGGTCGTTTCCGTGTTTACATCGATCCATATACCACAGGCAACTATATGACTGTTGGATATAAGGGTGCTAATGCATTCGACGCTGGTATCTTCTACTGCCCATACGTTCCGCTTCAGATGGTCCGTGCGGTTGGCCAAGATACATTCCAGCCAAAGATTGGATTCAAGACACGTTACGGAATGGTAGCGAATCCATTCGCACGTAGCGTTGTAGGAACTCCAAACGTTTCTGACGGTGCAATCACTGTTGGTACAAACGCTTACTATCGTAGAGTTTCTATCACTAACATCATGTAATAAGAAGCAAGGTCAACTTGCTCATACTAAAAAAGGGGGCTTCGGCCCCCTTTTCTTTTATCCATTTCCCTTGCTGGAGTATTCATGTACTCGTTTGGGTGATTTGATCAGTTGTTTGATCTCTTCCATGTTCTTCAATTGAATGAAGTGGAGGAAGACATACATCTTATCTGATGTGCTCCAGTCCTTTGTATTCTCAACAAAGTGAGCTGGAACTAGCTCTTTTAGACCTTCTACATATTCTTCTGTTGTCATCGTGAATCCTTGTAAAGCCATTGATAAAAACGATCAGCAAGGTCCATCACGTAACCGCTTTGCAAAGCGTCACCTGTCATGCTGCTATTTTTATCGCTAATAAGTTCATTGACATGCTTGGACCATTCGATAGACTTATCCATGGCCCATTGTTTATTCCAAAGGCGTTCTTCAAGTTCCTTACGAACATTGAGTTCTGCTGATGTTTCCGTTGTCATTGTGTCATTACCTTCTTTCATTCGTATATCCTTTTCTATAAAGTTTGCCTAATATAACAATGGCATAACGATAACCTTTATTTGTCTCAATGTACTTTTTATTTCCGAACCTGCTTATACTAAGAACTTTCCCAATCCTAAAATTCCAACCTCCCGGATCACAATTATAACGATAATAATAAAAAGGACCAACATCCATCATTTTATGATATATGATAAGACCCCACCAGATCCGCAAGTATAAGAATGGGAGAAAGAAATATCTCATTCGTAATACTCAAAGTCATGATGCTCACACCAGGGAGTATGGACATGTTCTGTTGATAATGTGAATGCCAATGCAACGATCAGCATGAACGGTGAAAACATTATTGCAATTGTCTTATACATTTACGATCTCCAATCTGTCTTTGATTACTTTCATATTAACGAATCTATCTGTCTCATACATACCAGATCTCAGGTAATCTCGTCCGCCATCGATAAACACTGTCTTATCAGAGCTCATCCGATAGTCATGGCGATATCGAGAATATATCACCTCATTGTTGAATGCTTTGACACCCACGATATGACCTTCTGTGGCAGAGATGCCGTCAGCAATCATGGGATATCCATGCAACATAAACATAGCAAAGTAGTTGGAACCTTCGGGATGCGCTTTCTCTGTGTAGAAGATAGCAACCGGGAAGTTCAACCACTTGCCATCCTTGTCCTTTAGGCAGGATTCAAAAACATATGTACCCGCATACTTCTCTTCGATATCAGTGATCTGCTCCTGCGTCAGGAAAGTGCATTCATTCAATATGTTCATGGATATTTCCTCTTAAATACTTTGGCGTATACTCTCTCTAGACCGGCTTTATCAGGATGGTTATGGATCCATTGGCCTGTATGAGGGCTGAAATGTTCCCTGAAGAAATCATCCAGGGTCTCGTTGCCTGTGACTACCTGAATATTTATCTTGCTAGCGAGAGCGTCAAACTCTGCATCTGACATGACAGGATCATCATGCACCTCATAGGCATATGCTGCTACAGACAACCTGATCCTGTTACGCCTTTCGACGTCCGAATCTATGCCATTAAAGAATGCTTCTATGCTCATGCTGCTTCTGCCATTGCTATGTGTTTGCATGTTTTACGAAATCCAAACCCTGCACAATCACATGTTGTATTCTTTGTTCCGATAATAACAGTATATGACATTCCCTTACCATTGTCAACCTGAATTATTTTTTCTTTCGTAGCCGGTTTTCTATCGACAACTGCATCATCCATCTCTATAATAGTATCTGTTGGTATGATATGGAATCTGAATGATTCATTACCAGTAATACATATAGCGTCATACTTAATCCATTTAGGAGTAGGAACTAGGTCTCCTTCATAGACATAATATTCCTGTCCCATGGTTTTATAAATTGGATTACGAGTTTTAATTCTCATATCACTCTACCTTGCATAGTTCTTGTGGTTTTTAATATCCCACTTTTCGACAACCCAACCAAAATCATTCTCGTCCACAATCACATGCGCAACGGATCCCTTTACATAAGCAAACCTCGGATCAGCGTTTGGACCAACAAAAATCCTATGTGGAAAATGGACATTCTTTCCACCATGCGCCAATGGTGACATAATCAACTCATCGTTAATGGCATATTCAAACGTCCTACCATGAGATTTTTCTACAAAACAACCCAGGGTCTTAACATCAATCGGTGCAAACATTTCAATCTCCGTGTTCTTCATATTATTAATATACGACAATCGTGCCGAAATGTCAACCAATATTTTTATAAAATCTTATATTTTTTTAATAAAAAGTGCTTGACATTTTTATAGAAACATCGTATATTGGTATTATAAAGAAAACGGAGAAACAAATGATTTATGTGGAAATTTGGCCTAAAGGTTACGCAGATTTTGGTGGCACTGTGACGGTCCACTTGCCAGCTGGATGCAACGATGCAGACATCCAGAATGCTGTCCGTGATGTGAGCCCCTGGGCTACATTGTCCTCTGTTCGCCGTCCTCAGAAAGTGGATGCTTTTTTAGCCGGCCTGACACCAGCCCAACTGGACGATTATGCCAACGCCTTTAGGGGCGATAATAGCTAAAATAAAGATTGACATTTGGAACAAAATGTCGTATATTGGTATTATAAAGAAAACAAAGGAAATGAAAATGAACGTGAATGAAGCAATGTCGTTAGCCGTCCAGCTCGAGACCCTGGCTGATATGGCGAAACTTTTTAATTCATCTCGGGATCAGCTCTGCGAATCCATCCTCCTGGTTGCCAATAACCTCAAGGATATGGCTGATGACATGGATGTGGCTATGTATAATGAGTTGAGAGCTGATGCAGATGCCTACAATGCTCGTAGAGGAGGTTGATATGATCTGGGTAGCATATAACCACAATGGTGTTGAGATCTGCCGCAATGCTGATATCGGGAACCTGATGGAAGAGGTCATGTTCTACGAAGAAGTTACCGGCAATCGTTGTTCAGTTAAAAAGATTGAGGGCTAATAGTCATGGGACCTAATATCACGCTCACAGCATTTGAAGGCCTGGTCATGTTTGGACCTTTTATTGGAATGACGATCCTGATGGCAATCGGATTTGCTTTTTTTGGTAAGGAGGAAAATTGAAAACACTTTTTCAGCTTAGTTTCAACAATTACATGTTGTTTAATCTAGTAGGCAAGCGTTTGATCTGGGAACGTGGATGGGCGACTGTCGAATATGATGAGAGATGGGTCGATAATATCGGAATTGATGGAAAATCTGTCAGGCATCTCTTAGAAGAATTTGATGAAGTTTATCTAGTGACGGAGATATGAGATGTTAATGACGTTCGTAGTCATCAGCGTATTGATTGCTGCTGTAGCATTCTGGATAATGATGGGCAACCTCATTGAGCTCGTGATACAAGATGATAAACTGAAAGCAGAGGGTGTTAAACAAGATAAACACAATGCCTCTGTTGCTAAGCTAGCAAAAGAACAAGAAACGCTATTAGAAGAGCATAAAACTAAGCAAGCAGCTAAATCTGCTAAATCACACAAGATGGTAAACTGAGAGGAAAATAACATGAAAGAATCTTTTAAAATGGCCAACGTCGCTGGAATAGTTGTGTTGTCTATCATAGTATTCGCGCTAGCACCATTCGCTGTAATCTGGGCATTGAATACGGTGTTCCCTGTGCTGGCTATTCCCATGGATTTTAATACCTGGTTAGCAACAACACTTTTGTGTTTATTGATTTCTGGCAGAGTTCCTAACAAAACCTAACCTTTGCTATAAATTTTAAATGAGACATAAATACTCTTGTACCTTGTGCAGGAGTATTTTATGCCTTTACTAACCAGTCAACCTGATAACATAAATTTTCTTTCGCCGTTAGCATTCAAGTTCACGTTGGCAAGAGCTCCCACATTGAATTTCTTTGCTACAGCAGTCAACATACCTTCTGTGGAACTGGGATTCACAGAGGTACCCACGCCATTCAAGATGCTCCCGTTTGCGGGTGATAAATTGGTATATGGCGATTTTCAGATGACGTTCAAGGTAGATGAAGATTTTTCCAATTACTTTGAAGTTTATAATTGGTTGAAAGCTCTGGGACATCCTGAATCTTTCTATGATTATAGCCAACTGAGAGGTGCCAAGACAGGAAATAAAGAGACAGTGATCTCGGATGCTACACTGATGATATTCAATAGTTCTTACATACCCAATGTAGAGATATTGTTTCAGGATCTGTTTCCGACATCTATAGGTGATATCAACTTCAATACGACTGACACAGATGTCAATTATGTGACCAACACCGTGACATTCAAGTATAAGATATTCAAGGTAACAAAACTCTAAAGGATTATTATGACGCTTGATGATGTTCTGAACATGTGGGCTATAGATTGTGAGATGGATAGGACTGAATTGGGTGAGGAGAGCCTGAAGTTACCCAAGATGCACAGCAAATATCTGAGGCATTTTTCTGAAGAGAGACTGGTCCTTCGTAAGATGGAAGAAGATCGCAAAGAGCTCTCCAAGTTAAAGCATGACTATTATCGCGGTATCCTGCCAGAAGAAGACCTGAAAGAACGGGGTTGGGATCCTTTCCGCCTGTCTATCCTGAAGTCAGACGTACATATGTACCTGGATTCTGATAAAGATATGATCAGAAGCAATCTCAAGATGTCCGTACAGCAAGAGAAAGTCGATGCGTTAGAGTCGATTATTAAATCCATAAATAATAGAGGATTTTTAATTAAAGCCGCGATAGATTATGAAAAATTCAAGGTGGGTGCGTAATAGATAAGCTGCATATCGTAAAAGTTAACGAAGTCTACATCAGAGTAAACTGTGAACCTTCGATAGCTCAAGAACTCTCAGATCATCTGACATTTACAGTACCCGGTGCAAGTTTCATGCCTGCTGTACGCAATAAGTATTGGGATGGCAAGATCCGTCTCTATAATACCATGACTGGATTGACATATGCCGGACTTGTTCAGAACATATCAGAGTTTGCTGCTTCTCGTAATTATCAAGTAGAAGTAGATCCTGAACTCATACACACATATCAGATCACGGATGATCTTGTCACAAGTTTCTTAGAATACTGCAAATTAAAGATAACTCCCAGAGACTATCAGTTGCAAGCATTCCGCCATGCTGTTAGTAAAGACAGGGCTGTATTCTTGTCTCCTACAGCATCAGGTAAATCGTTCATCATCTATCTCATAATAAGATATTATAATGAAAAGACCCTGATAGTTGTACCTACAACATCGCTCGTGAGTCAGTTGGCAACAGATTTTGCTGACTATGGATTCGACAGCGGTAGCAAAGTGCATAGCATCTATGCTGGCCAAGATAAACAGACAGACAAGCCCATAACAATATCCACCTGGCAATCTGTCTTTAAGATGCCAAGAACATGGTTTGATCAGTTCAAACTCGTGATAGGTGACGAAGCACACCAGTTCAAAGCCAAGTCATTGACCAGCATCATGGAGAAATTACATAACTGTCCCTATCGTTTTGGATTTACTGGTACTCTCGATGACTCACTCACCAATAAGACAACACTAGAAGGTTTGTTTGGTCCTGTTAAACAAGTGACCACAACAAACAAATTGATGGAACAGGGACATGTCGCAGAATTAAAGATTAAAACTCTTATCTTACAGTATTCACAAGAGATAAGGAAACAATGTAAAGATTATGACTATCAGACAGAGATAGATTTTCTTGTAAGATACGAAGCTCGTAATAAATTTATTACGAATCTCGCCTCGTCTATCAAAGGAAATACATTAGTATTGTATCAATTTGTTGACAAACATGGAAAAATAGTATATGATATGATATATAAGAAAAATACTGATCGTAAAATATTTTTTATCCATGGAGGTGTTGATGCTGAAGAACGTGAACAGGTTAGAGCTATCGTTGAGAAAGAAAATGATGCTATTATTGTTGCTAGCTATGGAACTTTTTCGACCGGTATTAACATACGCAATCTTCATAACGTTATTCTTGCTAGCCCTTCTAAGTCTCGTATTAGAGTACTACAATCCATTGGTCGCGGATTGAGAACATCGGACAGCAAAGACGCTGTTACGGTTTATGATATCGCAGATGATCTGAAATATAAGACGCATACTAATTTTACATTGCAACATCTATTGGAAAGATTAGAAATATATAATAGTGAGAATTTTAATTACAAAATTTACAACATGGAAATTTAAAAAATGGCTAAGAAACCCAGCGTTCACTATGTAGACAACAAGAAGTTTTTTACAGTCATATTACAGTATAAAAATGATGTTGATGCTGCCAAGGCAGAAGATAAACCCAAACCGCGGATCCCGCCTTACATCGGTGAATGCCTGTACAAGATCGCCAATCATCTCTCATACAAACCCAACTTCGTGAATTATACGTTCCGAGAAGACATGGTTGCTGATGGGTTGGAGAACTGCATAACCTACATCAATAATTTTAATCCTGAGAAGTCCAATAATCCGTTTGCATATTTTACTCAGATCATATATTATGCTTTCTTAAGACGCATTGAACATGAGAAGAAACATCTGTATATCAAACAAAAGACCCTGGAAAATTTCTATTTCGAAGGCATGCTGGCAGAACAAGCAGTGGGCGAAGAGACAAGATCTGTTAATGTAGATCTTAACAATGAGTATATGAATAACCTTGTTATATCCTATGACAAGAAACAAGAAGAAAAGAAACAGAAAACCAAGATCAAGAAAGAAACAGGATTGGAGAAGTTTATCAATGAACCAGAATAACATGCACATGGTTCCACAAGTCATCATCGACTGTGCCGAGAACCTTTTTACATCCAAACAGGATCATATGAAAGATGCTTATAAGAGTCGTCTAGAGACCATCAGAGATTATTGTGAAGACGTGTTGAAGAAATCCAATAGTAGGCCTGCGTTTACAGTTCCTGTTAAAAAGAAAAGCGTCAGTAGATAATGAAAATAGCATTAATTACGGATACTCACTGGGGGATCAGAAACGATTCTCAGATCATGCACAATCAGATGAAGAGGTTCTTAGATGAAGTCTTTTGGCCCGTCCTTGCTAGAGAAAGCATTGATACTGTTATTCATCTTGGGGATCTCGTTGATCGTCGCAAGTATATTAACTATCTGACTGCCAAGCGCCTTAGGGATGATTTCTTAGATCCCATGATGACAAAAGGCCTTGATCTGCATATCATCGCTGGCAATCATGATACTTTCTATAAGAATACCAATGACGTAAACGCTCTGGATGAATTGCTCAGTTATAAGTATCATAACGTACAGATATACATTCAACCGACAGAAATCAATATAGGTGGTATCGGCATGTTGCTTGTACCCTGGATATGTGATGATAATAGGGATGCTTCATTACAAGCGATTAATAATTCAAAATCTTCTGTTGTCATGGGACATCTGGAGTTAAACGGTTTTGAGATGTACAGGGGACATGTTAGCGACCATGGTGACGATCCTAAGATCTTCGATAAGTTTGACATTGTTTGCAGCGGCCACTATCATACTCGTTCCGATAACAGTAATATTCATTACCTTGGCACTGCTGTCCAGTATACTTGGTCTGATTATAATGATATCAAAGGGTTTCATATATTTGATACAGAAACCCGTGAACTGACATTCATCGAAAATCCCAACAGCATCTTTCATAAGATCTTTTATGATGACATCAACAAGACCATGGATCAAGTGATCGCCTTTGATCCTTCCATGTATAAAGATTGCTATGTGAAGGTAGTGGTAAAGAACAAGACAAATCCGTACTGGTTTGATCTGGTCGTAGATAAATTAGAAAAATGTGGTTCTGCAGACATCCAGGTAGTAGAAGATAACTTCAATCTGGATCTTGAAACTGACTCAGATATCGTCAGTGAAGCTGAAGATACGATGAGCATCATCCGTAAGTATATCGAGGGGATGAACATCAAGACAGATAATAAAAGAGTCGAAACAATCATCCAAAATTTATATGTCGAGGCTCATAATATCACTTGAAAATAATCCATATTAATCGTAATATAATACAGCAGAATGCCAAGCATGACAAAGAAGAACCTGTCGTCCGTGTGGAAGAAAACGGCCGGGTTCGTTATTGTATGGAAGTTGATATTAAAGGACCATCACGTATGATATATCGTCCGGACAAGCCACGACCTTGTGGTGCAAAGCTGTGGATTGAGACAGACGCAGATGTTGAAATGATAGGTGAAAAAAAATGATTATTGGTTGGATAAACGTTTGGAATATTTACAAAGCTAGACGCAAAGGTAATATGAGGGCTTTTGTTTATGTAGATTTTGAATCTTTTAAGCAAGGGTATGTTCTATTTGTTCCTCTTATGACTGCTGAGCAGTGTAATGCAAAAATATTTTTTATGTTTCCGAGTGATTACAAATGATATATTTTAAGACAATACGATACAAGAACTTTCTTTCTACTGGTAACAGTTTCACAGAGATAGAATTAAATAAGAATAATACCACTCTGATCGTGGGTGAAAATGGCGCAGGCAAGAGTACAATCTTGGATGCACTTTCTTTTGCTTTATACAACAAGCCGTTCCGTAAGGTCAATAAGCCTCAGCTGTTGAATTCTATCAACAAGAAAGATCTTATTGTTGAGTTAGAGTTTAACATTGGCCCATCAATGTACAAGATCATCCGTGGATTGAAACCCAATATCTTTGAGATGTATAGCAACGGGAAGTTGCTTAGCCAGGATGCAGCATCCAGAGATTATCAAGACGTCCTTGAAAAACAGATCTTAAAATTAAACCACAAGAGCTTCTGTCAAGTCGTTGTCCTGGGATCAGCATCCTTTGTCCCGTTCATGCAATTGACAGCAGCATCACGCAGGGAAGTGATCGAAGACCTGCTTGATATTCAGATCTTTTCGACCATGAATAGCTTGCTAAAAGAAAAGATCAACACCAACAACTCCAGCATCATGGAAGTCGAATATCAGTATGATCTGACGTCTGAGAAGATCAAGATGCAGCATGAGCATATCATCGCCCTGCAGAAGAATAATGAAGAACAGATCGAGAAATACAGGCAAGAGCTCAAACAAATAACGGACAGGATCGATGCAGAAAAGATACAAGTCGATGACACAGAACAACAGATCCTGGCCCTTAGCCAGC
>Ga0208974_1000460_pt1 | contig 16865 bp, 16 predicted proteins | sample GreLakmeER15MSRF_FD_187699 | JGI IMG/M metagenome (GOLD analysis project Ga0208974, IMG submission 187699) | Freshwater lentic microbial communities from great Laurentian Lakes, MI, USA - Great Lakes metaG ER15MSRF (SPAdes) | ecosystem: Environmental > Aquatic > Freshwater > Lake | place: Great... | reverse complement strand
TTTTTTGTACTTGCAGGTTCAATTTTAAACTTAATTGTATGTGATGTGTGATAATTAAATTGTTCGTATGAATTGGTAAAAGATTGATCGGATTCATCCCCCTTTTCAACCCTACCTGTTTCAATTGACTTAATTTTCTTCTTTAGTGAATTAGGTTTACCACTCAACAACGTTTTTGATGTATCAAATTTACTTCTAAAAGTATCTGAAGTAACAGAACTTGTATAAGTTGAGTTATAATTACTAAGATTAGTTGTCCCATATGTAACTCCTCCTGTTGTAGTAATCGTTGTTCCAAATTGTGGAACATAACCAATTGTACTTGGACTACCATACAATGTTCTTCCACCTAAATAGAAATTATTTACAACTTGTTGTTCATCATAGAACTCAATTAATACATTTCCATTTAAATCGATTGCAGACCTATTTTCAGACGTATCTTTTACTTTGTAGGTACTGAACTCAAACTTGTTATTGGAGTCAAGGAAACGTTCTAAAAACACTCTCTGACCTGGTTTTAATACAATACCACCTGTGGATATGTATTCACCATTCAATTTGATTTTACAGAGAACCGTTTTGTTTTTTGGATTATGGATTTCAAATTCGAAGTTGTCTTTATCGTTAAGGAAGACAACGTGTCCGTTATAGACTTTTAATCTCGACTTTTTCTTTGTGATGTGCGCAGTCGGCTTGCTCACTTGTGTTGCGTAATTCATGTTTTTTAATTTTATATTAGCTTATGACTACGTTACCAATACCTTTGTATCCGTGAATACTCTACAGTCGTTTAGACTGGGGACTGATAAACTAAAATCTAAAAATAAATATAAGTAGAATATTATTATTTCAAATAAAACACATATCTTTGTGTAAAATATAATCAAATGAGAGTTCTACTTTTTGTAAGTATGTTATTTTTTATTGTGTCTTGTTCATCACAGAAAAAATCTATAAATAAAGTACCTAAATTAAAACACGAAAAAAAAGGAACTAAAAGACAAATAAAAAAATACACAAAAGAATTTGTGAACCGGTTATACGATACCACTAATTCGATTCAAAAGTAGGTTTTATAATAACATTTTTAGTACCCTTGAACGGTTCGTTTTTTTCGTTGGTTAAAGTGAAGGGTGAAAAATATCCAATATCACCTACGGGTATTAACTGCGAATTTCGTTTTTTGAATAATCTTTCTTTTTCAGTCACATTGATTGGTACAATTGGTACGAATACTTTGAATGGTTTTTGTTCTTTTGCGAAGTAACTGTCTGGTCTGTTAGTATATGGATTCAAAAAATATCTTACCGTAGTATTTTTTTTGGGGATAACCGTTATAAAAAGCATATTATCCTGAATATTCATTTCAGATATATCAAAAGTGTTTTGATCGAATACATTTGTATTTGTCGTATTTGGTACAAAACTGAATCCTTTGGTTTGAATATCATTAAAAAATTTTGCCCTGAATTCTGTTTGTTCTTTCCAATATTTTTCCGATGGGGACATCATCTCATCACTGAGTTTTTTCATCTCCTCCGCAGACGTGGTTTGATCAACACTGATCGGATTTCCACAACCATCTAAGAACATTAAAATTTTATTAGCCTTATCACCTCTTGCACCCTGTGGAGCAACACATGAACTTGGAAAGCTTGTGTTTGGAAATAATTGAGTTTTTTTATCGTTATAAATATAAATTTCGGGTACAGAAGAGTGACAATTACTTGATTTACATCTATACCATAAAGTCATTCTATTATTAAAACCTGGTTTATTTACAATCGAATTAACCATATCTTGCGTCACTACTAAAGATGATTTTCTATCACAACCTTCAGCATAACAACCACCATTATTTAAATTTGCAACTCCGATTAAGGTTGTATTTAAATAAACGTCAAACATGGCTTCATCACAATTATGACCACCCCTACAAGGAAATTGTGGATTTTTCTGTTCAATATATTGAACGATCACGTTTAACCCAACAAGACACTGTGTGGTTTCTTGACCTGATGACACAATCGAGAATTTAATAAATTGATCTACTTCGTATTTTTTATCTTTTGGCTTATCAGTACCTTTAATATACGGTACTTGTTTCATACCCAATTCCACATTTGTTTTTGGTTCAGGTATTTGTGGCATTGAAGGAATTATCTTTTTTTCCACTAATCCTTGAAAATATCTTGTTAAGATATTCTTGATAGTTTCCCCTCTAAGTTTGGCTAATTCACCCTTACCTAAAGTCTTATTGTTTTCATTATCAAAATTAGTAGGTAATGATTCTCCTGTTATAATTTGTATATCCATTGGTATACCTTTCTTTTCATTGATATAATTGGCTATCTGATTTAAAACAGATTCAATTGTTTCTTTTTGTGAAGGATCCAAAGAGGTTTCAGAGTGAAAACCTGATTTAAAAGTCTGTGCAGGTAAAGAAAATTCTTTCGGTGGTAGTTCAGTTGTTTTTTTTACTTGTTCCTTAATCAAATAATGATTTTTGGTCGCATTCTCATGCATTTGTAAAATTCTAACAACTTCGTCAGAACTAATACTAAAGTTTTGCTTAATCATGTTAATAAATATCTTAAATAAAAAAAAGGGTCCCTTTTGAGGACCCTTTTGTATTGTTAGATAATTGATTATCTCAATTCTCTTAAGTCGAAAGTTCTAACTCCATCAACTGTAATTCTACCGTAGAATCTGTTGTTCACCATCTTCTTAGCGTATCTAGTCATGATACCTTTGATTGGAGTGAAGTTAAACGGATTGTACATTGTAGGTGTAAGTTGTAAAGGTACGTATGGTGCGTAGATGTAACCTGTGTCAAGTAAAGAAGTTCCTTTGTGACCCAATAACACTTGGTTAGCAGGGAAGTAAGGATCTCTATACACTTGGTAACGTCCAGCTAAAGTACCAACTCTTTCAATACCCATGTTGTATTGATCTTGTTCAGGAGCTGCGTTTGAAACGTGGAAATACTCCAAGTCATCAAAAATAGCACTGATTTCAGAAGATACAACGATCCAGTTTGCTCCACCTCTTAAAGTAGATTTGTGGATTTGAGCTGAAATTTGGTTGATAGCTGTAATCAACGTTTGGTTCCAATCTTTTTGAGTGTAAGGAACTGCGTTGTTACCTAATTGCTTCCATCCGTTGTAGTTCCATCTTAAGTTCCAAGATGCACCTTTTCTAAGATCTCTCAAGATTTCTCTGTCGATTTCTGCTGCAACTTGCTCAGATAATAAAGCTGTTAATTCAGCTTCAGCATCGATGTTGTGGAATGCCGCAACGTCTTGAGCCAATTCAGGTGACCATTGTGCTCTTAACTTTCTTTCTGTAACAGAAACTGTTACTGCTTGAAGGTCAAAAGAAACCTCACCTAATCTATCTTCGAATTCCATTTCTTTGTAAACTCTGTACTTACACTTAAACGCTTGGTTGTAAGCTGTATTAACAGCTGTTGTGTAACCTGAATAACCATCTAAAGAGTTTGCTCCAACTTCACAAGGAACTTGAAGATCTGCCTCTAAATAGATAACACCGTTAGCGTCACAAACGTTATTGTAAGAACCACCATTTCCTGTTGAAGGGAATGTAGTTGTTGATTGACCACCGTATTGAACGATACCCTTACCATAAACTTGAGTTACAACTCTGAATAATACTGGTGAAGATACACCAGAGAATCCGTTTGCTGTAGCGTTAGTGATTGGTAATACTTGTAATGAAGCTAAGAAAGCTTCTGTATCTTGTTCGTTACCATCTGGTCCGATTAATTGACCTTGACCTGCTGATTGGAAACCAGATAAAGCCATGATAACTTTTCTGTAAGTACCCGCTACGTATCCTGATTGGATTAATGCGTTACCAGCTGAATCCCAAACTTGGGTTGAAGCTGTGTAAGTCATTGCAGAGAATGTACCTTTAGAGTAATCGAAAAGACCTGGAGGATCCAAATCTGGTTCGTTACCTTCATAGAAAAGATCGTATAAATCTTTATCGTTTTGGTTATATCCAGCTTGTTGAGATGCAGGACCATTTGGTGAACCATACGGTGCGTAGTGATCTCCACCATCTTGAGGTAATAACTCGTCAGGTGATTGATATCTTTGGATATGAGGTACAAAGTAGAATAATTTACCGATTGGTAAGTTCATTGCTTGTACTGATACGATATCGTTAGCTAATAATTTAGAGAAAACTCTTCTAACGATTGGGAAAACTACAGTTTCGAAAGAACCTGATGAGTCTGTTGTTGCAGCCTCATTGATCAAATATGATGCTTGGTTCTCAAATAACTGAGCTACGTTTTCCTTTTGGTGACCTTTAAGACCTTCTAAAAAGCCTAATTTGTCCCATTTGTTGATTGTGTCTTCTTTGATAACTTTAAGGTGCTTAAGACCGATGTTACCAACAAGACCTGATTCTAATAATGCTCCCATTTTAGTATGTTTTGTTTTTTTTTATTTTTATTTATCCTATTTTACTCATAAGATCCTTAATTCTTAAGAATTGAGGTGCCTCATAAGTTTTATTCTCCATTAGAGTCGCTGATGATCCTGTAGTAACAACTTTGTCAATCTTACCAACAGATTCGTTGATAGATTTACTTGGTGTTTCAACATGACCTAACTCATCTTTTAGAGTTTTGTATAGATTTTTAGATTCTTTTAAACTTTCAACTCCGTCGAATCTTCTTAAGATGTTAATCTTTTCTTTCTTAGTTGTTGAATGTTCTGTAAATAATCTTGTAGCGTATGCCAAGTTCGAATTGAAGATTGCAACTTCATTAAGTTTAGATCTAAAAATGTTAAGTGCTTTTCTGTACTCTTCATTCTTCTCTCTTAATTGTTTTACTTCTTCTTCAACAGATTCTTTTTGAACACCACCTTTACCATAAACATAGTTTCTGTTATTAGTGATACCCTTTCTTAAACCTCTTGATCCGTCTTTAGAGCCGAAACCATATGTACGTGCAGCTTCTTTAGTTTCTTCCTTTTCGAATTTAGCGTCATCTCTACGTGATTTTGTAGAATTAAGTTTCTTATCAGCAATTTTACCATGCTTCATAGATAACTTTTCATCTTCTCTGTCGTCGTATCCTTGACCTTCTTTAGTTTCAACTTTTTTAGCTTTACCTACCATGTTTTCACCTTTTTTGTATTCAAACTTAGGTTTACCCATACCAACGCCTTTTGTTCCTTGCTTCATTTTTTTAGGTGATTTATATTCTGTTTCACCGTCATATTTGAAGTCAGGCTTTCCCATGCCAATACCCTTAGGTTTCATTGCCATTTTAGCCTCTTTTACTCCGACTTTTTTATGGTCGTAAGATTCTTCCATTTCATCTTCCTCATACATTTCTGATTCCATCTCAATGTCTAATTCAGAATCCATAGATTGTTCACCCATTTCTGAGTCAACGTCGATTGACATTCCACCCATTGGGTCGATGTCATCATCTTCAGCCATTTCGTCATCCATCTCTATCTCATAAACAATCTCGTCCATTTCATCGTCTTCATCTTCATCTTCTTCAAGGTGAGAATCTCCGTCGAATAATTTGTTAACGATCATGTCTATATCAGCATCTGCACCCATGTCAGAACCCATTTCAGAATCCATGTCTAATTCCATGTCTTCTTCATCAAGTTCGTCATCCATAGACTCTTCCATTTCTTCTGATTCACCTAATTTAACTAAGTACTCAGCATCTTGATTGTTATCAGTGATGTGAATATCGTCACCGTCTTTTTTAACGATGATACCATCTTCTTCGCCCATAGCCTTAAAAATTTTAAGTATTTCGTCGTCAGATGCTCCTGTTAAATCGATTGGTTCTTCAGAATCAAAGTCGTCAGATGCATCAAGATCCATTTCGATCTCGTCTTCATCTTCGTTATCAACATCCATATCCATTTCTTCTTCATCAGAGTCCATGTCCATTTCAGTATCTAAGTCTAACTCAACCTCATCTTCTTCTTGTTCAGATAGAGATTCTTTTACTAATTGACTGATTTCTTCCTTCATAGTAGAAGCAAGTATTCCTTTTGCATTTTGGGCGATAGCTTCTTCAACATTTCTCATTTGAATAAGCGCCTCTTCAACAATTGATTTATTTTCTTGCATAGAAAAATTTATATTTTATCCTAATAAATAGTGTCTAAATGGAAAAAAATTAAATTGTGTATAATGACCACAATGTTTTTGAGAAACTTGTAATAGTTGCGGATGGGTAATTAGTATCAACCCATGACAAAACATTACTTGCAGATGTATCAAATACTAAGAATCGATTAGTTGATGAGTCCTCAGTTAACATAAAAGTATATCCCTCCCCTAATTCGTTGTTAACTACAAGATTTGGGACTGATAATGGGGAAACACCGTATTGTGTTAAACCTAATGATGTTGCTGCGGTAATTCCTTCTTCGATTGTACCGTTTTGAATAACCTTATTTACGTCGCTGCTTGATATTAATATATTCATATTCTTTTACTCTATAAATATATCCAGACAAAAAAAAAGTGGTCTGAGACCACTTTATTCTTTTTTAATCAATTACTTCGTCAATTTTACTTTCAGATACTGAAGTTATTCTCCATTCGTGTGAGAAACCTTCATACTTCTTAGTAACCTTTGCTTCTACATCGGTAACCGAAAAACCTTTAACAAGTTTTTCTTCTCTGATCTTTTTAATTTTACCAGAATTTTCATCAGGTAAATCATAAGTAATTTTTGCTACAAAATATTTTTCGTCCATAATGTTTTATTTATCCAAATAATCGGATAATTTTTTCATTAAATCAATAGACTTACCCGCATCTCCTTGAATAGAACCTGACATTATTTTTTCTTCATCTAAATTCTCTTCATATTTTAATCTATCTTCAGGGTTAGCAAATAAATATGCTCCTGGCGTTGATGGAGATGATACTAAATCGAAACAAATCAATTCGAAGTCATCTTGTACCTCATTTCTTTCTCCCACCTTTTTTAAGGACCCTACACCTCTTGAGGATACTCCCATAGTAACTCCCTGTCTCATTAAATTAGCTGCAATATCTCCTTTAGTTGATACAATACCGCTCTCATGAAATCCTGGTGATGTTAATAATTTTAACTTACCCATTAGAATATTTCCTTCCCACCAAATATCGGTGATAATATGGGCAACTCTATCAAGGTCAATTAGTGAAGATTCTGGGTGGTTTAATTCTGAAGTAGATAATCCTTTAGATATAGTTTTCTTATATCTGTCAGCTTCTCTTTTGAGAATTCTTTCAGGATAAAATCTTCCGTTTCTATTAGGTGTATTATATTTCTGTAAAACAGCATAGAATTCAAACGGTTTTTTATAGTCCAACATGTTACTCTCTTTAAACACAGACTCATTAAGTATGTCCGTAGGAGAAACATATCCAGCGTCCATCTCAATCAAAATTCCTTTTCCTGATTCATTAGGACCAAGTATACGTAATTCTTTCATTTAAACTTTTTCTATAAATATACTTGCGGCTCTGATTTGTCGATATTTCCGTTCTTTGTTAATGTAAAATCAAAATAAGAATTACTATTAAAGTTTTCATTATTGATTTTTTGTACGATTTTTTTGATGGAGTCTTTAACTTGTGTAGACTTGAAATCCAATTCTAATAATGTAAAAAGATTAATTTCTAAATTAAGAAATGATTTTTTACCGTAAACAATTCCGCTAGTTCTAAGATCAAGATCTACTATTGTTTTTTCTTCATATAAGTTTCTATCAAGATTATTGTACACTGAATGTTTTATTTCTCTACTAAGGTTACAGACAACTCTATTCCAATTGTCTGATGATATTTTGGGATTAACCCATGATTGTATGTTTATGTATATTGATTTTAGATTCTTGGAATCGACTGTTCCAAAATTAACTTTTAAGGATTCGAAATTATTTATTCTCGACGTTTTTCCTTTCTTCATTATGTTTCATGTTATAAAAGTTTATTTGTTTGTATAAACATAGAAAATTTTACACCATTAGTCAAAAAATGACGAATCTAAAATATATTTAATATTATGATAATTGTAGAAATTGGAAAAAATGAAAATTTAGAAAGAGCATTAAAAACTCTTAAGTCTAAAGTTATTAAAACAAAACAACAAAAAATACTTTTTGAAAAAAAAGAATTTGTGAAACCTTCTGTTAGAAAAAGAACACAGAAATTAAAGGCTATCTACTCTGAAAAAATGAGACGAGGTTAGATTGATTTTTCTAAGGAACTAATTCTAACATAGTTCATTTGATTAAATTCCTCCCCTCTAATTTTATCAATAGTTTCTGAAATTTTAGTCTTTAACTCAACTTCACTTTCACCTTCTAAGATAGTTTGTAACTTTGTTATTGCACTTTCTTTTATAGTTGTGAATTCTGTTTCTAACTCTTTTGGATTACCAGTAACCACCTTTAAAAAATCTTTTTTAGTATTCTCATCCATTGTATCAACATAACTTTTTAAAGTTTGATTGGCAACGCTAACCATAGATTTTAAAGGAATGTTAATAGACTCGTTAACTTTATTGGGTGATTTTTTTAATGTATCTACAAGATTTTTCTTAGCTTGAATTCTTTCAGAAATATTCAATGACTTAACATAAACAATTGTATCTAGATCAGAATATTTGTTATTAATACTCTTAGAACTAAATTTAGGTAATTTTGAAGAACCTAAAATTGTTTGAATTAATTTAATCCCTTCCTCCAAATATTCTTTGGCGTCAGATTCGGACATACCTTTCTCTGATGTTAAATCATCATATAAAGAATATAGTTTTGAGATTGATTTATTGGTCAGCACGTTTTGATGAAACTCGTTCATCACTTTCTTGAAATTTTTTTGGTCTTTGTACGACTCAATCAAACTCTCTTCTATTATGGATTTTACTTCTCCGAATGTCATTGGGACTTATTTTTTTAATAAATATTAGGAATTTAATAAGTTATCCAATTCTTTTTCCATTTCTCCTAAAAATTGTTGTCCTTGGCTCAAATCCAAAATATCTCGACCTTTAATCATATCATTATCTAACAAAATATTCATGTTAGCGAAACGAGATTCTGGTACTGTTTCCGGTGGTGTTTCTCCCGCAGGTGCCTCTTCAGGACTAGGAGGTAATTCTTCACCTCCTGCTGGTGTCGGGAATCCTCCACCTAATGGTTCAGTTACTTCACCCTCAGGAGTTGCTCCTGATGCTGTTGAACCTGAAACAGTTCCATATAATTTATCTATATTATCAAAGATTCCTGTTTTTTGAATAACAGCTGGAGTATTCTTAAGTTCTTCACCAACAGCCTTTTCAATTCTTTGTTGTTGTAAATCAACCTTAATTTCTTCATCGGAGAATCCAAGAATGTGTTTTTTAGCCCAAGTAGAAGATACAGGTTGTATACCATTACCAGGATCTGAAACTGCATCTTTGTATAGTAATACTTTTTCTTTCCAAACATCGATTTTTAATAAATCTGCTTGAGTAGAAGGATTTGTTAATCCAAGTGTAAAGTTTTCAATTTCTTCTTCAAAACCCAATAAAAATAAGTGAATGATGGCAACTTTATTAAGTTCTGCTAACATACTCTTTTGAATTCTATTAATAGTTCTGGCGAATCGAATATCTTGTAAAGCCAAATTTTTTCCATCACCAACAACATCTTCAAAACCTAAGAAAGCCTTAGGTACACGAAGTGCGGTTAAAAGTTTCTTTTGGATATATTCAATATCCGCAATTTCGGCTAAGTTCTGAGCTCCCGGTAATGTATCAATTGGACTTGGAGCTGCTGGATCTCTAACAGGTACGAAATAATCTTGGTCAACGGCCATCTGATTAAATCTCATATCAACATTACCTGTTTTTTGATCAACAACCTGATCTCTTTTGAATTTGTTTGCAACACGTTGTACATATGCTTCAACATCCGCATCTTCCATATTACCAACAAACACTTTGAAAATTCTTCTTTCAGGTGCTCTTGATGTTCTATAGATTAACATTGCATCTTCAGATAACAATAATTGTTTCCATATTCTTCTTGCTTTTTCCAACATAGATGTTCCGTATGGAAGTTTTCTATCGTCACCTAATAATCTAAAGTGAGCAATTTCCCATGATTGAAATTCCATGTTTTTATTCTTCCAAGTGAAATGAAGTGCCTTATGTTCTGTTGGATTTTCAATAGATTGAGCTCTTCTTTCGTGCATACCTGCCTCAACCCTTTCAATTTCAATATTCGGTAATTGTTGTACACCAACAACACCTTTTTCAGGATCTAATTTAAGATATACAAAATTATCACCATACTTACATGTGTTTCTTGTCCACATTGCTAAGTTAGTGTTAACATCCATCGTATTGTTAAATAAATCGGCTAATACACCTTTGATTCTTTTTGACTCAGAATAAATTTGTAATATAAAACCATCTTCGTTTGTTGTTGTAGATTCTTCAGCGTAGATATCTAACGCGGCAGAAATTTCAGGAGTATACTCCATCGACTCATAATCATAAACTGATGCAAGTCTTGTTGGTTCATAGTAAACCGCTTGAGAATACATATTATTCTCAACTTTCGCCCATTGGTTGGACAGATAAAAGGTTTGCTGTGCCTGAAGTTTTTCACGCTCATATTGCTCCTTATCTTGGGTTCTTAATAACTCTTTTTTATCAAATTTAAGTGTAGGATAATCTTGATTCAAAAGAGAATTAGGACCAAAAGCTTGGGATAATCTTTGCCAGACCGTTAGGTTCTTTTCACTCATGTTATAATTCTATTTGTTTCCTGGAAATATTAAATAGATTACTTCCCGAATAACCATAAATACTTTTGATAATCGCTTTTTGTTGCTTCTGATGGATACCTTCCACTATTTGTTCCACCTGCAGGTATCATAGGATTAAAAAAGTCGGCCCTATTTTTATTTTCACTAACACTTGTATGCCACGCATCAATCATAACCTTTGTTTGACTTACAACTTTAGATAAACTTTGGAATGAAGTATCTCCGACATAAATTGCCATAGATATTGCCATAATCAAATCGTCGTGATGTCCTTTTTGATGATCGGGTCTTCCATGAACATATATGAATTTACCCATTTCATTCAATAACCTTGATGATCTAATTTTGAAATCATGTCTTAGAGCCTCTTCAAATGCAGCAATAATTTGAACACGTTTGTTATTAAAATTAATCCCCGGTATTTTTTCATCTCTTTTGGGATCCCACTTATATTTGTTTTTCTCGGTAACACCCTCAACGTATAAATTCTTATATCCTAACTCTTGTAGTTTTCTTGCAGTAGCAACACCCATACCTCCTGTTAAATCCGTAACGGCAAATGCGTTATACATAATACCCCACTTGAAGGCGATTTCTGCCAATGTGTCTGGTGGTAGTTTTCCGACGTATTCAAACACTTGTTCTCTATCGTCAAAGTCTATTATCACAATACATGAGAAGTCCTCTGAATCACCTCTAGATACGTCAATACCCATAATATACTTGTGTGTTAATACAGGTTCTTTCCATATCCACAAATTACCGGCCATCATCTTTCCATCTGGTTCTTTAATGTCATTTTCTTTAATTCTCATTAATTGGTTGGCATCGAACACGTTATCACCTGATCCCAAGAAGTTACATTCTAACTCTTGTGCAACTTTCCTTTTGTCATACTTAAGTTTTTTAACCATTCCCTCGAACCATGTCGAGTAAGGTTTAAATCCTTTATCCAAATATTCACTTACAATCGTGTAATCTCTCTCATATGAATTTTCAACTGTAAGATCAACTATCTCTGTGTCAGGGTAATTTTCTCGATTTAAAAGATATTCAATAAGATCTTCGGTTTTAATCATCTGTAAATCTTTATTGTATCTTGGATCTTTAAACCAAAACATCTCAGTGATATTGAACGTGTTCATCTTTCTGAGCGCTTGATCGTAGATTTCATAATAAATCGGATCGTATCCATTTGGTGTAGAAATTACAATAACCTTACCACCCGTAGATAGTGAGGCCATACAGGCAGCCCAAAAATCATCATCGGCTTCAATATATGCCGCTTCATCAAATATTAGAATTGTTGGAGTATATCCACGTAAGGCATCCTTTGAAGTTGCAACAGCTTTAACTTCACATCCATTTATAAGTTTAAAATGTCGAGCGGCGTTTTTGTCAGGGGAGAATCCTGCTCCAACCCATTGAGGCCATTGTTCAGTGAATGATCTAACTTTATTGGCAAACTCAACTGCGGTGTCAAGTTTGTTGGCAATGATAAGAACCTTTTCGGGGTTATTCTTTTTGGCAAATACAAGTCTTTTTGAAGCCCAAGCAGCAGTTACCGTTGACACCCCTGCTTGTCTATATTTTAGGGCAATATTTTCGTTATAGTTGTCGTAATCTTCAACCAATGTAACTTGGTCGGGAAATAAATCCAAAGGAACATACTTCTTCACCGTATTGTCAAACGTTTGAAGGTATGTTCTCATGGCGTACGGAGTGTTTTTCATACACTTCGTAGCTTCAATAATTAATTGTTCTTTTGTCACAGAGACTTATTTAGGTCTCGATATACCTAAACTTCCTAAGAAGTCATCAAGTCCTTCATCGTCGTCCTCATCAGTTGGTTCAATGTCGTTTTCCTCTTGATAATCTTCGAACTCGCTTTTCATCTGCATAGCTTCCTTCATGATTTCTTCAAATCTTTCAGTTGCTTTTTTGTTTTTAGATTTTTCATCAGAAATTGCATTACCGATAATTTCTAAGAATTCAGTTGCATCAATTTGGTATAACAAGATATGGAACCAGTTTATTAGACCCCTGTTATCATCATCAAACATTTGGTCAGGTAAAGAAAATCTAATTTTTTCAACAATCTCAGGTCCAATTCTAAGTTGCATTGGTTCGTTAGCTAACGTATCAACTTGACCTTGCACTTTTTGACGCATTCCAGGTTCCTTTGGTAATCCGTGTCTTGCCTTTGATTCTTCAATACCTTTTATAATTTCATGACATAAGATTGGGAAAATCATCCCATCGGCTTTAATCACAGTATCAATTTCTCCACCACCCTCTTCTCCTTCTTCACCTTCTTCTCCTTCATCACCACCAGGATCTAATTCTACTTTACCTGCAACTCCTTGGCCAGTCTGACTCATCATTTCAATCATTTGTTCTTGAGTAAAATACATGTAGTCATTAACCGCCATTATTGCTAAATAAAGAGGGAATAATTGTGGATCGATTCTATCTAACACTCTTTTTACACTTGGCTTTTGAAAGATATAATGTCCTTTTTTCGCAGCTCCTTGAATAATCGCGTTGATAATATTTCTTTTGTGTTTCTCTAATTCTAATTGTTCTTCGTCAGTTAAATCTTCGATATCAAAAGAAGGCATTTCTAATTTTTCTTCTTCATCATCGTCCTCTTCTTCCTCATCTTCGGGCTCTTCAGGTTGATATCTAAAATTAGAAGTATCGATTGGAGTTCCTAAATTAGCATCAATCTCAACCCAACCCTCAGGAACTTCGGTTTCATCCAAAGATGCTTGGATTGCCAATTGTTCAAGTTCTTCTTTATGTCTTGATTCCACTTGCATAATATAAGGGAGTCTTGACATCATTTGCATGTAAAGATTTTGTACTGTACGAGGACTTAAATCCTGAATATTTGCCGATTGTTTTAATTTATCCGCAACTTTTTTAAATCTCGAACTAACCAATCTTTCTACATCGGCAGATCCTTTCTTCATGGCAGGATTTTTACCATATAAACTTTCAGGATCACTTAATTTTCTTTCCAAATTAGGATCCATTCTTTCAGGTCTATTTCCGTAGTCTATCTGCTCTCTAACTTTTTTTGCCATGATTACTTATTTAAAATTTGAACTATTAAATCTAAAACCTCATCTTTCGCATCTTCATGTGATTTCTTTGAAGCCTTTGGTGCTGGTTTCTCACCTGGATTTGGATTTCTAAGTGGATGTCCTGGCTTTTTACCTGGACTCACATTTGGTTTTCCTGGTTTTGTGGTAGGACTTGTTTTGGGCTTACTTGGTGCAACTGCAGGACTATCTTCATTAACATATCTTAATAAATCACCCTTCGTCATTTTTGCTGGTATGTGTTTTGATACTATATCCATAATTTTGTTTTCTATAAACAAAGATACGGGATTTTTTCCTTCCTTCAATTGTTTTTCTACCGCTTTGACACATCTTTGCCATTTTCTCGACTTTTTTGGTCCTACTTGGGAATGACAAATAGCATATGCGTTAGTTTTAGTTTTAGACTCATTAAACTCACCTGTACCATCTCCGTAATTATCGAAACCGTCATTACTTGATGGACCAACTTGTTTAGGGTCTTGACTTCTCTCACCCTTTTCAAAATCCATAGAATCTTCTTGGTCTTCTTTCATTTCCTTTTCATATACCTCAAAAGGTTTTTTCTCGGTTTTCAATCTGTTAATTGTATCACTATCGCTTTTTGAAACCATAGTAACTTCAGATACTAATTTAGAATGTAGATCATTAATCTGAGATTCAGTTAATTTATAAACTGTTCCTGATGATAATCCTTTCTCAATTAATTCAAGGGCTTTCTTATTAATTTTCATATACTTCTTTTTTATCTATTGAGAGAATTAAATCTCTTGAATATAAAATGTCATTTATTTCATCTTCCGTTTGTCCAAATCTAAAAACCATTCTTTCAGATTCCGTGTCTTCTTTTTCCCAAGCCAAAGCTACAACTCCATCCACGGCATCGATCATACTAAAATAATCAGAGTTCTGAATTAACTCCAATTTTACATCGGTGTTTTTCAGAACTCCTACTTTCTTTACATACTTTAATTCGGGTGGTTGTGGGTAACCATTTGAAGGTTTACTATCCCAGTTTTCTCCCCAAACATCTTTTTTCTCTGAAAATATAAATTCATATAAATTATCACCTTTGTAATTAGGTCCTAAACCGTTTACGTAGATTAGATAACTCATACTAATAATCCTTCAGGTGAAATTTTTGTTTGTTTAGTTCCATGTTCGAAAACTAAATTTTTCTTATTAGTTTTTCCAACAAGTTGAAACCCGATATTTTCTTCTAAAAACTTCTCAGACGCTAATTCTTGTTCGAAAGTTTCAGATAATTTTTTAACTGATTCCATCATCTTAAGAACATTATGTTTTGTTTGAAGTTTTTTGTTCATTCTTTTTTGTTCGTTTAGTTTCTTTTCAGTTGCACCTACTTCAAAATATTTCGATAAAACTTTATCTACTTTTGATTCTGAAAATAAATGATCTAATATACTTTTTTCAGCTGGTGTTACTTCTTCCTCTTCTTCTATTTCACCTTCATTGTTTGATACACTTGTGAACATATCAGAAACTTTGTCCATTGCTTTATCTGCAACGTATCCTACAGCCATTCTTTCAAGAGCTGGTGCGATAGCTGCTTGCCATTGTTCATCAGCCTCTACTTTACCAAATCCTGCTCCAGCGTCTACCATATCAGCATCGTTTTCGATATCCATGTCAGCCTGAATGTCTTCAACCTCAGTATCATCAGTAAGGTCTTCTCCACCCATATCATCACCACCCATATCAGCCATATCACCTTCTTCATCAGATTCAAACTTACCTAAAATTTCATCCTTATCTTCAAAAGATAATGAATTTAAATCAACCGAAGATAAAACCATATTAATAACATACTTTATATCTTCAGAAGACATATCATTTTCCGATGCGAACTGTCTAACTTTTTGAGTTAATTTACCAGTAAGTTTTTGAATTGTTTTAAAAGTTACTTGTTCTTGATCTGCTGGTTCTGATTGAACATCCATTTCAGCATCCATCTGATCATCACCCATTTCTAAATCCATATCTAATTCAGGATCTACTTCCCCTTCAGCAGATGTTGCGTCAGGTGTAGGTAATTCTGGTTCAGGAAGTGGTGGTGCCACAGGAGCTGGAGGTGCTTGTTCTACAGGAGCATCAATCGCAGGTTTAGGAGTTTTTAAAACAAACTTTTTTTGTTCTCCAAATAAAGAAAGTTCCTCATCGTTACCAACAAGAGAATTATTTTCCTTAATCATTAGATTAAGTTTTCTTAATGCTTGAGAATAACCTGAAAAATATTTTCTATTTTTCATTGGCTCAATATAATCTGATTGGCCTTCTGCCACAAATTGCTTGATGATATATCCTTGTCTTTCTTTAACGATACCATATTGATTACCGTCGGCAAAAGTGATGTTGTATTCTGTTGTAGAATTTTCATTAATAGGTTGAGAAACCGCATCTTTATATTTTGCAATTTCCATAATTCTTTTAATCTTGTCTACTCCATCTAATCTTTCACTTCCTAATGGTCTAATGTCTGCCATGTTATTATTATTTAATTTTTTTAGTTATTTAATCCGTTGAATCCTCCTAAAGCCACAGCACTTAAGTCTTGTACTGTACCTCTTTGGTCTCCAATCATTGCTTGATTTATTGGGTGAGGAACATTTACTAAAGGTGGGACAACTGGTGCCGTACCTCCACTATATGATCCAAACATTCCATCTGTAAATTCGTAATATTCGTTAGCGTAAAATACACCAAATCTTGTTGGCGTTGGTGTAGGAGTCGCTGTGTTTGATGGTGTAACAGTTTGAGTTGGTGTTGGTGTCACCGCTGCCGTTCCTGAAGGTGTTGGTGTTACTCCCGCTGTTCCCGTTTGTGTTGGGGTAGGTGTTCTAGTTGGTGTGACTGAAGGGGTATCTGTAGGCGTACTAGTTGTTGTTGGTGTTGTTGTTTGAGTTGGTG
>Ga0208974_1000458_pt1 | contig 16871 bp, 12 predicted proteins | sample GreLakmeER15MSRF_FD_187699 | JGI IMG/M metagenome (GOLD analysis project Ga0208974, IMG submission 187699) | Freshwater lentic microbial communities from great Laurentian Lakes, MI, USA - Great Lakes metaG ER15MSRF (SPAdes) | ecosystem: Environmental > Aquatic > Freshwater > Lake | place: Great... | reverse complement strand
ATGAACACTGAACTACAAGAACTGATTTCTAATAAAAATCAAACTGGGCGCAACAATTCTCAAATTTTCGTATTTGAAGAACTATATAAACGATTTACATTTAATCCAATAACAATTGTCGAAACTGGATGCATTAGAAACCAAGCAGAAATTTATAAAATGGGCGACGGATGGGGAACATTGTCTTGGATTCATTGGGCTGAAAAAACAAATAGTTTAATTTATTCAATTGATATAAATCAATATCATTTAAATATCGCTAAAAATGTAATTGGATTATCTCCTTATGTTAATTACGTCTTTAGCGATTCAATTGCTTATTTGAGAAATTTTCCTTCATTTTTAAAGATTAATTTACTTTTCTTAGATAGCTTTGATTATCATGGAGATGAAAATAATAAGAGAGCAGCGGCAGAACATCAATTAAAAGAGTTCCAAGCGTGTGAAAAAAATCTTGAAGACAACTCAATAGTTCTTCTTGATGATATTTTTGATATTAACTATTCTGGTAAAGGCGCACTATCTATTCCTTATATGTTAAGCAAAGGATGGAAGATAATTAATTTTCAAGATAATCAAGTTCTTCTATCTAAAATTTTATAATTTTAGTTATTCAAATATAATTTAATATGAAGGTTTTATTCTCTAATCCCCCTTGGTGGGACGCAGATCCAGATAACTCTAATGATTTTGTTCGCGGTGTTCGCGCTGGAAGCCGTTGGCCTCACACAAGTAAAAGATATCTATGCACACCAGATAAACATCAATTTGGAGAATATCTACCATACCCATTTTTTATGGGGTATGCTGCTTCATGGTGCAGAGAAAAAACCGGATATGAAGTAGTTTTGAGAGATTCAATCGCTCTTTCTGAATCTTATCAAAGTTATTTTAATTATTTAAACCAATTCAAACCTGATTATATAGTTATTGAAACGGCTACTCCAAGTTGGGATCATGATAAAAAAGTAATAGCTTACATCAATAAGAATTTTAAAAATCTTAAAATAATTCTTACTGGAACAATTTCAAGCGCAGATCAAGAGCAAGAGATTCTGAAGAACGAAAGTATAATCGCATTAATTAAAGGCGAATACGAAAAAAACGTTGTTAAAGTTTTAAATGGTCAAAGAGGAGTTATCCAACATGATCTTTTGACATTAGAGGAAATGAACTCTGCTCCATTTCCTGATTTAAACGATGAAACATGGTGGCGTTATAATGATTGCAATCCAAGAGGGCAAGTATTTCCTCATGCACAAATTTGGAGCAGCAGAGGATGCCCATATAAATGCATCTTCTGCGTATGGCCCGCAGTAATGACCGGAAATGATCCTCTTGGTAAATCTAAAAGAACTGTGCGCCATTATACAAAAGAATACATGGGCAGATATATAGAAAATCTATTGAGTAGATATGATTATAAATCTATTTATTTTGACGATGATACATTTAATTTAGGAAATAAACACACTCTTGAGATGTGTGAATTGATGAAAGAAGTTGGCCTTCCTTGGTCAGCTATGTGTCGTGCTGATACTATTCAAAGAGATACTTGGCTGGCGATGAAAGAATCTGGATGTTTTGGAGTCAAGCTTGGTTTTGAAAGCGGAAATCAATATGTAGTAGATAATATAGTAAATAAGCACCTAGATCTAAAAGAAGCGGCAGAAGTTGTTAAATATTTAAAACAAATAGGAATGACCGTTCATGGAACATTTACTATGGGATTGCCGGGAGAAACAAAAGAGCAAGTTCAAGACACTTTAAATTATATAAATAGTTTACCATTTGATTCTCATCAATTAAGCGGAACAGCAGAAATTGAAGGAACTCCACTTTCTAATTTGAAGAAAGAAGGAAAACTAGAGAAATATTCAGGAGCAGAGATAAATGAAGAATATAAGTCTGAGTATGATGGAGGATTAAAAGCTAGAAATCTAGCAAAACATTTAAAAGAAAATTAAAATATGAATTTAAAAACTAGAGCAAACTTTGTTGATTTAATCAATGAAAAAAAATATAGAATTGGCGCAGAAATAGGCGTTAGAAGTGGCGCTTATTCTAAATATTTGGTAGAAAATTCTAATCTTACAATATTGTTTAGTATAGATCCTTGGGAAACAAATCCAGAGCTTCGTGGTGGAGCTAAAGCCATGTATGCAACCGCTTGTGAAAATTTAAAAAATTCAAGATGTAAAATATTAAAAAACTATAACGAAAAAATAATTGATGAGTTTAAAGATGGATCATTTGATTTCGTCTATATTGACGCTCAACATGATTATAATTCTGTTAAAAAAGACATAGCCAATTGGTATCCTAAGTTAACTTTAGGAGGATGTCTTGCTGGTCATGATTATTGCGATGGATGGCTGGGAGTAAAAAAAGCTGTAAATGAATTTTGTGAAGAGAATAATCTTGAATTATTTTTAACTGGAGTTGGAGATAAAGTCGGAGAAACAGATTATAATCTTCCTAGCTGGTATATTTTTAAAAAATAATGAAATATATAATCACCGGATCTTTAGGCTTAGTTGGTCTAGCTTCATGCAAGCGTCTTCTTGAAGAAGATCATGAAGTAGTTGGAATTGACTGCAATGCAAGAGAAGAATTCTTCGGTAAGGAAGGATCTACTAATAGTAAATTAAATATTCTATCTAGTTACTCTAATTACAAACACTGCATTGTAGATATCACAGATAAAAACAACGTTGATAAAGTTTTTAGTGAAGGCTTCGACAGAGTTATTCATACCGCAGCGCAACCATCTCATGATTGGGCTACAAATAATATTCATAGAGATTTTGAAATAAACGCTGTTGGATCTATTAATATTTTTAATGCAGTTTATAAATTTAATAGAAATGCTCCTATAGCTCATATTTCGACAAGTAAAGTTTATGGAGATAATCCTAATAGACTTCCTTTAGAAGATCTTGGACATAGACTAGATCTTCCTTCTGGTCATGATTCATTTAATGGTCTAAGAGAGGATTTTTCAATAGATAACTGTCTTCATAGCTTTTTTGGTTGCAGCAAAGTTACTGGAGATTTATACGCCCAAGAATATGGTCGCCATTTTGGATTAAAAATTGGTATTTTTAGGCCGGGATGTGTTACTGGATCTGATCATGCTGGAGTTCCACTTCATGGATTCTTGTCATATCTTGTGAAGTGTATTAAGAATAATATTGAATATACTGTTATTGGATACGAAGGAAAACAAGTTAGATGTAATATTCATGCTGATGACTTAGTAGACGCTTGCATTACATTCTTAGACAATCCTAAATCTGGAGAAGTTTATAACGCTGGAGGAAGACAACTATCTTGCTCTATAATTGAAGCGGTTACAACGCTAGAAAATCTACTAGATAAAAAAGCTAAATTAAATTATAATCCAATCGCTAGAACTGGCGACCATAGATGGTATATTTCAGATATGAATAAGTTTAAAAAAGCTTATAACTGGAATAATAAGAAGTCTTTAATGAATATTTACGAGGAGCTTTGTAAATGAGAAAAGTAGCTGTTTTAGTATGCGGACAAATGAGAACGCTTGATCAGACATACAATCAAGTTAAATCAATTTATCCCAATGCTGATTTTTATGTTCATGCCGTTTTAGACGAAGATGCTGAAAAAGCTTTTTTATTAAAGCCTAAAGTTTTCTTTTCTGAGCCGCAACATGAGATGCCTGAAAGGTTAGAATATTCTTGGAACATTGCTAGAGGATGTCATGGAGTTCAAAAAGTGTTGAAGCAGCTTTGGGGTCTTGAAAAAATATGGAATATTTATGAAAAATATGGAGACAAACACGACGTAATTGTTAGATGGAGGCCAGACACCTTGTTCTCTACTCCTCCTGAAGATCCAGAAACAATAGCTGAAACAGATCTTAATAATATTTTTATACCTAAATTTTCTAATTATCATGGGCTAAATGATAGATTTGCTTTTGGTAATTATGAAAACATGAAAACATATTTTACTAGATTTCAAAGACTAGATGAATTTATTGATAGAAAAGGAATGTTTCATCCAGAAACATTTTTATGCTGGTCTATGATGGATAAAAAAATTATAATACAAAGAACAAATGCTGTATTTTGGAGTCTTAGAAAAGATGGATCTAGAATAGAACCAAATTACAACATCAATGAATCAGATACGATTGATTGAGAAAAAGTATCGAATTTTCTAGAAGAAACGGTATAATAAATTGAAATATGGTTCAATTCTACAAGCCAAATCCCCGCAATTCTGGTTCCGCGTGTTCATTCTACAAGACTCGCGACGGAGCCATTATGTTCAGCATCATCAAGCAAGCTTCTTGGGACGAATCTAGGAAGACCGGCTCATTTCAAAAGAACAAGACAGATCCAAAAGGCAACGTAAAGGTAAAGCTGTCATTAGCTGAAGCCGCAGGTATTCTTGAAACGGTGGATAAGGATGTAGAATTCAAGGAATATCATAACAGTCAAAATCAATCGATTCAGATTCGGTTTGCTCCTTATGTAGACAAGAATACAAACGAAAGAAAAGGCTTTTCTCTTTCTGTGAATAAAACCGGAAAAGACTCTCAAGAGAAGCTTTCTTTTATTATCGGCCTCACGTTTAAGGAAGCTCGTTTGTTGAGAGAGTATATGGTTTATATTATCCACGATTTGTTTGCTAATCCAATTAAACAAAATTCAGAACCCGAATCTTCAGGAGAAGAATCTCCAGCAGAAACCTCCGTCTCTGCTCCCGTTCCCACTCCTGCTCCTAAGCAAGCTCAACAATCAATCACGGACGATATCGACTTTTGAAAAAGAAGATTCTCTTTCAGAGCGACTGCGCTACTTCTAAGACTGGCTTTGGAAGAAATTCCAAGGCCATTCTTTCGTATTTATATAAAACCAATAAGTACGATTTAGTTCAATATTGCGTGTCTCAAAGAGAAGAAGATCCTATACTTAAGCGTCTTCCTTGGAAGACGTATGGAACCTTTCCATTGGAAGGTAACGTTCCAAAGCTTTTAGAGAATCTTGAGCCTCAAGAAGCCGAAAATAGAAAGAAGCTTTTTGGTTATGGAGAAGCTTTACTTGATTCAGTTATAGAAAAAGAAAAGCCTGATGTGTATTTTGCCGTTCAAGATATTTGGGGCATTGATTTTGCTATTGATCGTCATTGGTTTTCTAAAATAGACTCAGTTCTTTGGACTACTTTGGATTCAGTTCCAATTCTTGAAAGCGCAGTAAAAGCCGCTAAGAAAGTAAAAAACTTTTGGGTATGGAGTGAATTTGCCGAAAGAGAACTTCACAAAATGGGCCATACTCATGTAAAGACGTATCACGGCGCGATTGACGGTAGTAAATTTTATAGAAAATCTGATGAAGAAAAACTCGCTTTAAGAGAAAAGCACGGCATTAATCATGATGACTTTATCGTTGGATTTGTATTTAGAAATCAATTAAGAAAATCCGTATTCTCTCTTCTTAAAGGATTATATTTATTTAAACAAGCTTATCCGAAAGCGAATGTAAAAGTTTTACTTCATACCAGTTGGGATGAGAGTTGGGACATAAAGAAGTTTATGAAAGAGTTCTCGTTGAAAGACGAAGACGTATTAACAACATTTGTATGCAAATCATGCGGCCATTTCAAAGTAGAGCATCCTGTCTCCAAGATTAAGAAATGCCCTAAATGTCAAAAAGATACTTTCATTACAACATCTCCAAGTAATGGCGTTGACGAAGAAGAATTGAATGATGTATACAATCTAATGGATGTGTACTGCCACCCATTTACTAGTGGTGGACAAGAAATGCCAATTCAAGAAGCAAAATTTACAGAACTAATCACTCTCGTTACTAATTATAGCTGTGGAGAAGATAATTGCGTTAAAGATTCTGGATCACTTCCTTTAAAGTGGGAAGAGTATAGAGAGCCGGGAACTCAATTTATTAAAGCCGCAACTTCTTCTGCGAGTATCGTAGATGAACTTGAAAAAGTTTACCTTATGAGTAAAGAAGAAAGAAAAGAGCGCGGCATTATTTCTAGAGAATGGGCGTATAAAAATTACTCTATTGAATCTACATGCAAGAAGATAGAAAAATTCATAGACGAAGAATGTAACAAAAAATTTGATTACAAAGAAATAATCACAACAAAATATCCATACGCAGCAATTCCTAAAATAGAAGATCATGCGGCTTGGATTAAAACTTTATATTCCAGAATATTAAACTGCGAAGTAAATGATGACGACGAAGGTCTGATTCATTGGGTAGACAGACTAAATAAAGGGGAAAACAGACAAGGAGTTGAAAATTTCTTTAGAAATGCAGCTTTAAAAGAAGAACAGAAAAAAGCTCCAAACAAAACATTAGAATTTTTAAAATCGATAAAAGATAAAAAAATCATCGTTATTATCAAAAATGGCGAACGCGAAGCTTTCTACACTAATTGTTTATTGAAAAACATAAAAGATACTTATAAAGATTTTAAAATTATCGTAGCTACAAAAAATGAACTTTTTCATATCTTTGAAGGTAACGACAATGTTGATCATGTAATTGACTATATAGATAAAATGTCAACTCCATTCTTCTTGGAAGGTAAAGGGGATGAAATTAAATATTGCGATATAGTTATTCAATTATCAGATATATTTCCTAATTATTCGTATATTAGAAATTCTGAGGATATAATAAACTTTGATCTATTATGCACATAGCTGAAAGTTTCGCTTTAGCATCAGGAGCTAAATTAAACAATCAAAGACTTTATGAAAGGTTTACACCAGTTGGGTCAAATCAATATATATCTTTTCACAAGATACATTACGATCAATACCAAGAGGTGTTAAATCTAATTCAACCTGTTTTAAAAAATTATGGCATCGATATTATTCAAATCGGCGGCACAAATTATCCAAAGATTTTATCTATTTCTAAAATTAAAGATTACGGATCTGCAAGTTATATTCTTAGAAATTCCTTACTTCATTTTGGAGAATACTCTATTCTTTTTGATTTATGTTCTTCTGTTAATACAAAAAGCTTAATCCTTAATTCTATCGGGTACGAAAAGACAATTTGCCCATTTTTCTCAACTAAAGAAAATCAAACAGTAATTAATAACTATTCTAAGAATAATAATCTTCCATTATTTGATTCTAAAAGTTCAAAGAATCTTTTAAATGAAATCAAGCCTGAAGATATCGCCGCAAAAATATTGAATTTACTTAAGTTGGATTTTCATAAACCTTACGATACTTTATATCGCGGTGAATATTATAAAGAAAATTTCTTTGAAATTAACGTATATCCAATTAAAGATCATCTATACAACCTCAGTCAAATATCTGATCCAATTTTAAGACTTGATTATAATTTTGATTTAGCGTTTTTAGAAAATCATTTAAAAGATAAAAAATGTAGAATCAGAACGAATAAAGAAATTCCCATTTCTATTATAGAAAAACACGCCGATAAGATTAGCGGCATTGATTTAGAAATTAAAAATAGAGAGAATTTCGCGCAGTTTATTAAAGCTGTTAAAAAGCTTAAAGTTGAATTATTATTATTTTCTTTCTTGGATGAAGAAATCTGCAATGATTTAAAAATGCAGTATTTAGATGTTGAACCCATCAACTTTCAAAAAAGCAAAATTCCAATTGTTGATTTTAATTTAAACGATAACGACTTGTATTTTAAATGCGATGAAGTTATTCTTTACAAAGATCAATTTTACATCTGCAAAGAAGATATTATAAATAATAATTTTTACGACCCAAATAAATTTAATAAAGTTTCTTCTTTTAACCTTTCTGAGAATTTTTCCAACGTTTTAGTCGTGAAAAGCTTGACAAATCAAAACTAAAGAGTAAGATGTTTTTGTGAGTGAATTAAAAATAATCGAAAATTTTAAACGAGACGAAAACGGGCTGTTAACCAAACCTATAACTCCATACATCTTCAATGAAGACGGGTCTATAGATTGGCGCTCGATGGTTCGCAAGGAGTTCCTTGTTTCCAATAAAGAACGAACAAAGGAGACGGACGTAACAAAGCTGGAAGATAAAGATCTTATCATCCTCCTTGGAGGTATTAAAGAATTAGCTCAAATTCGTGGATATACAAATGTGTCTTATGTTGTCTCCGCGCCAAATCAAGATTACGTCGCGGCAGTATGTTCAATCTCATTTATTCCAAATTATGAGACTGGCGGCAAAGAAATTACTTTCTCCGCCGTTGGAGACGCTTCTCCGTACAACACGAAAGATTTTGCCAAGAACTATCTTGGACCAATCGCTGAAAATCGAGCTTTCTGTCGATGCGTTCGCAGCTTTTTGAAGATCAACATTGTCGCGCAAGAAGAACTTGGAAAGTCTAAGGACGAAGACAAGAACGCATTTGAACCTTCGTCTCTATTAGAGAGGGTTATGAAAGACAAGAACATTTCTTTCGAAGTTCTCAAGAAGCGACTGGTTAAAGAGAATTATCCAGATGCCGCAAATTTGACATCTATATACGAAATTCCGAAGATTAAGATTTTCGAGCTATTAGATAGAATTACGAAAGCTTAACTTTTTTAGGACATACAGATTCACTTTCCCAAGGCTTAACCCTTGATGGATTGCTTTCGCACCCAAACGATGGATGGGTGCATTTTTCTTTATGACTGTCAAAGATTTGACATCCGGCGCATAATTTAGATGTAGCAATTATGTCTTTATTTACTAAATATCTTAATAAATCTTCTCTATTAAAAGAAGTTTGATGACTTCCCCATGTTAAATAAACACTCATATCAATTTTTTATTAGATTTGCAATCGGCCATTGAGCTATTTGAAAACCAGTATCTATTAAATTTACGCTATAACCCGATTGCGATTTCGCGTTAATTCTTCCTATTCCAGACGCACTTGACGAGCCTAACCAAGGAAAATTATAAAATAAAGGAGTCGATTTTAAATCAGGAGGCACAAGCTCTTTGCTTTTTCCTGAAATGCATTTTATATCAGAAACTAAATAATCTTCTTCCATAACAATATTCGTTTGTCCAGTCGTAATAAAAAACTCATCAGTATCTTTTTTTGGCCTTGAAAAAGTGAAATATTGATCAGTTTGTTCAGTGGCATAAGCTGATGGATACTCAGGTAAAAGACCTTGTATATTATTATAAGCTATATCTTTTAATTTGTTATCAATTCCCGTCAGTTGTAAACTAGTTTTTAGGTAAGTTCTTACTATTTTAGCGTTAGTAGTTATTTGAGTTATATTGTTTACAAGCCCTGCTATGTTATATGTCTGACCGGCGCTACTACCATTTAAAGTTCCTTCGTTATTTCTTAAATTAAGAGGTCCGATTTGAAATTGATTAATAGCACTACCAATTATAGAAGCATTACCTGTTGGGCTATTGCCGCTATGAAGCGTAGCACCGCTACCTCCTGTTATATCAAGTGGTTGTCCAGGAAGATCTTCAGTTATCGCATAGTAGTTTAGCGTTTCTTCATAATTTAACGGAAAAGGAACTCTAAAATAAATCAATTGATTTACTGCTTTGGCTATCGAAGCATAAGACTCAAGATATGTATTTACAAATGGTATGGCTCCAAACCCCCTTGGATTGTCGAAACGTTTCGCAGTTGAAGGTCCAGTCACATATCCATTAAAAATCCCAGAAGGTCTTAAATTAAAATTAATTGAAGAAGGCAATAAAGAAGGATATTTATTTCCGAAATAAGCTCTCGCTGTTCCAATACCTGGAATATTCCGAGGCCCTGAGCTTGTAGCGTTCATAAACAACTGGTCATATTTCAAATCTGGAGGAGTTAAATGACCTTTGATATTTTCGCAAGGCAACTTTCCAGATGTCGCGGCTAAAGAGTTAGCAGTAAAACCTTCTCTCATTGCTTCTAAATACAATTCAGCTTGTTTAATCATTTCGTGATTAGTAGGAGAATCGGTATCTCCATTATCAATTATATTACCATCTGAAAAAGCCTTCGGTATTAATTTAAGAAAGAAAAACCTTGGATAGTAAGATCCAAGATATTGATTAGCAGTATGACTAGTAGATTGAAAAAGCCCTTCGCTATTAGTTATAGAAGCATCTCCAATTCTAAATCTTAAAGGATTTGTTCCTGATGACCAATCATTTAATCCATTAAAATCAGTTCTAACAGTTTCTGATGGACTTGCACTGTCAACATTTTTCCAACCGTCTATATTTCTATCTAATTGAATAAAAACAGAACCAGGATATGCCGAATCTGTATATGCTTTTTTAATTTTGTATGGTTTATTAAAAGCCGGACAAGCAGAATAAAATTTTATTTGTAATTCACGCGCAGGAAAAGATGAACTTCCTAAATCACTAGAAAGACTTGGAACCGCAACATTTTCATAAGCATAACCTTTTTTATCTGGCATTATTAATGGCAGATATCTATAAGAAGGAGGAGCTTCTGGGAGATAAGATAAACTTAATCCTGAATTTAGATGTTTATTTTCTGCGCTTTTAGGTATTAAAGAAGAATTAAGATGACATCTATCTATAAAAGGACTATTTACATCTGCATAAGATTCTCTTTTATATATAGATGAATTAAATGGACTGACTGGAAGAAAATTCATCCAAAAGCACCATTCATTACTAAAACTGGAAGGAAAAGCTATTTCCATTATACCATTAGTAGGACTAACTATCGGGCTTCCAGACAACAATTCATATTGAGCCGATTGGGCTATAAACAAACCCGCATTTCCGATTACTTGCCCATTATGACCAATACTACCACCAGTTACTTTATATTGTCTAAATTTTAATAAAGCTCCACTTTGAGTGGTATCTACATTTGGAGCAATACCTTGAAACGCATCTCTTTTATCTGGAATAACTTCGGCAGTATTAATAAGCCTTCCTGTTCTTTTGACTACCACAGAACCATCTCTAATAATGGGTGATAAAGTAGGATTTAATGTACTAGCTATAGAATTTTCAACAGATAAATAAATTGGAACGTTAACTATTTCTCCGACGCTTCTTCCTTCAACGCTCTTTTTTCTTCTAGTATTAACATTGACAGTAACATCAAATGAAAGCGTATCACTCCAAAAATCTTCTTGCCATAAAGGAAAAGTCACACTTGATCCTACAGAAGCTCTAGCCACATATATTTTAGCGGTAAAAACAATATTTCCAGTTGTTGCATGATTTACGCTTACTGTAAAACTAGTATTATTGGGATTTATAGCCTTAATAATGGCATTTGCGCCAAAAGCCCCAGTTCCAGAAACTTTAGTTAATACTTGACCAACTGACAATCCAGTTGTACTCGCCACGTTAACTATATCAGATCCCTGAGTTAGATTAGAAGTAAAATCTTTAGACTGCACAGATAAAAACCATAATTCTTCTTTTCCTTCAATAGTATAAGAATGAGTTAACTTATCTTTAATAACCTCATTTTGATTAGGAAAAGAAGAAATCAACAATCTGTATCCAGCTAAATATTTATTATATTTTGTTTTTGTAAAGGTAGTAAAATCAGGAACACTTGCGGTTCCAGTTTCAAGATAAATTACGTTTTTAGCATCTTCGTCATATTGCACACCACTGTAAGCAAAATTGTTATAAAGAGACGCAGTTAAAGCTCTTAATCTATCAACATTTAAATTGTAAACTTGTTCATCTTTTTGAACACCGTTTTCCATATACGGATTACCTACCCGAAACGCACCTCCTTCTGGAATTCCTAAATCGTTAGGAGTTACAAAAATCTGATCTTCAGCGCGTAAATACTGCGCCGCAAAATCATTATAAGCATAACCAGGATCTGCTTTATACTGCGATGCAAAAACGTCTATGACCGACATTGTACCATAGTAATTAAGGCCCCAAACATCAAGGGCGGATGTACTTTTAGAAATATAAGACCCTTTACTGTCTAAAAAGTAAAATTCGCGTCGTGAAATTAATGACAATTGCAGCGCCGCATTCCCAGTTAAAACTTTACCACTTCTTTTAAAAGTATAAATCTTAAGTCCATTAGGAAAGAAAGACTTTCTATCTTGTTCACTTATAATTACACTTCCGTTATTAAGATCTTGTAATTCAAATCTATCCCCTCCAATTACATTAGACCCATTAGTCGCCGATGTAAAATTATCAAATCTTCTAGCTTGATAAATTTTAGTTTCTCCATTAAGTCTAAAATATTTTTCTCCATATTTATCTTCAAATTGATAATAAATAAAACCTCCCGTAGTAGTAGTATTACCATTATCTATTGGGACTACAAATGAATCATAATTAACTAAAAATTCCGCATCGCCAATTTCTACATTATTTACATTTACTATCGTAGCTACGTTCTTATTTGATAATTCTTTTATAATGTCATTATCCAATTTGGCGTATAATTTACCTTGATTTTGAGAACTAAAAGAGTAAACATTAAAACCAGTATAATAAGGGTAAGTGTAAACGTCATTTGGCACATTAGTAGCCGCAAAATTCTGCGTTGCATTACCTTTAGCGTCTATGGTAGCAGGCGTATTCGGTTCTATATTTTGAGTACGTGCATAAAATTCATAAAAATTACTCATGAATAATTTAAGATTATCATCCCACCAAGTTTTATAAACTAATGGAGTAATAGAATTATCTACTATAATTACAGGCGTAAAATTAGAGGCAACTGCAAAAACCTCTTGTAGGCCATCTAGATATTCTTGATTTCTAAATCTTTTGTTATTTCCGCCTTGCATAACAAATCTTTTAAATCTTAAAGTGTCATTAGAATGAACAGCTTCAAACATGTTAGGGCCTAAAATCCTAGTAAAAAGGCTTAACCTTCTTGACGCTTCGAAAACAGCGTTAGTATTTAATTCTGGATTTGACGGTTCATGCCCACCTTCAAAACTTCTAATGTCACCACCTCCCAAAGATCCAAATTTTTTTAAATTATCAGAAAAATAACTAGCATCTTTTAACGGATGATTTGAATCATCGAAATTAGCATCTTTCAATCCATAATAAGCGCATGTTCTTAATAAAGCATAAGCGTCTTCTATTTTTGGTTTATAAGTATATAGAAAAATTGGATATAAAGTAATTCCGCCGCTTCCATTATTATTAATATAAGTAATATCTTTTACTTCAAAACGAACCAAACAAACAGCATCTCCACCTGTATTCAATGACAAGCCTTGAGAAATCGACAAAGTAAGCTTATCTACAGAAGGGCTAAAATTAAATACTTTTACATCAGACCTTGTAAATTTTAACGGAGTGGCTTTAGTTATTTTTGTAAAATGAACTATTACAGTACATGTTTTAACATTTATAGATAAAACTTCTAAAAGCTGAAGAGTAAATCCATTAGGAACCGTAACTAATTGGCCGTAATCGTTGGTATCTTGATTTAGCGCGTTGTTATTTAATACACTACCATCTATAACGGAACGCTTTTGATAAAGATAATCTTCAAACTTAACGCCTTCTTGAAGATAATCATTATTAAGTAAATAAGGAATTACATAACCTACTCCATTATAGATGAGCGAATCAGTTGGAGTTTTAATTTGTATATAAGAATTATCAGGTATTGTTTTGTAATCCATTCCGCCTACAATATTTAAAAACAATTTTATTTCTGCGTTACCCGTCGCAGTCATTGCAACTCCAGACACAGAAATACTAAAAGTGGTATTTGTTGCCGCAGATATTTGAAAACGATTATAATTATTATTTGGAAACGGAACCGAACTGTTACCATAATACAAATAAACGTCTACCCAATCACCAACAGAATATCCATGCGGATCGACAAAAGTTATCGTTACAGTATTTTGCGCTTGCGCGAAAGTGCCGGTTAACTTTCTGTTAATTTTTAAGTTTTGCAACGCCAACCTAGCTTGACTCAATTGCACGTCACTTTTAAGTAAATCTTTCCGATTATACCCTGAAGGATTATTAACAGAATAAGTGGACGTGATTCTTGAAAATGAACCTATTTCAGGAGAAAAACAATATTGATTATTAAAAAACCAATCAAAATCAAAACCTTTTGCGTATGTAATAAAATTATATAAAAGCCTATAAATGTGATTTTTCTGTTCTCTTCCTAAAAAAACTGTTGATTGATTTTGAGTTAAATGCCATTTATTTTTATCGTAAATATTAGCAGATATTAAATTATTTCCTTGAACGCCGTAAACAGAGAAGCTATTTGGATTTGAACTGCTTATAATCTTATATTCCCCTCTGAAATTTGGAGAGACTCCTTCGTTGCAAACGTCTAATGGTATAGCTGTGTATCCATCTATAGGAACCAAAACCGCTTCAGAAGAAGGATAATCTCTACCACCTTCGCTTCCGCACCCAGCTTTATCTATAATCAATGGATTTGATCCGTAAAATCCTCCGTAACTATGTCCCGCTGGATTTTGTGTATTTCCACTTATGTATCCATAATTATGGATTTCCATAGCCAATCCAAAAGCTGTATATTGCAAATCTACTCCAGTGTCTGTTCCTATAGACGAGAAACCAAAAAAGGTTTTTCCTCTATACAAATGGCTTTCACCGCCTCTTAAAAAACCTTGAGATTTTTGAACTCTAACGTCTTCTCTTTCGTAAAGCCAAGATCCATCTACAGGATCTTTTTCATTATAATTCATTCCGAAAATGAATCTATTTAAAAAATTAGTTTGAAGATTCGCTCCTTCTGGAGTTTGAGGACTTGAAGGAGGCCAAGTATCGCCAGTTTGAGGATTAACAAATTGATAAAAATCAAAAAACTCTGAGTCGGGAGTTCGTGATAAAGAATCGTCAATACGAGGTTTTCTAAAATACGCGCTAAATATATAATAAGGAATGCGCCAATGAGAATCTCCAGCGGCATTTAAAATTCTACTATTAAAAGCTTCAGCAAAAGAATATAAATGGCTAGATTGTATTGAACCATCTAGCGACGGAATAATTGCTTGAGTTAATATGCCGCTCATAAATTATAACCATCTACTATTTAAAGTAGCGTTTCCGGTTGTAGAAATTGACGCGCTTCTTGTTCTATTTGATTCATTTACATCGTAAGTAAAAACGCGAGATAAAATAGCGTCATTGCCTTTTATCCCTGCAACACCAGTAACTCCTTGTGCTACGAGAATTTCTTCTACAGTAAAAGGTCTTTGCAAAAAAGAAATTTTAATTTTTTCTCCTTTTGTATAAACCTGAAACATTGATATACTTGTCGAAACCGAACCGTTTTGGCTTATGATTTGACCTCCTTGATTTGAAAGCCACAAACATCTAGGCTTCAAAACTAAAAATTTTTCTGTATGAGCTTTAGGATCATTAGTAATAGGCGCAACTGACTTCACACACATTAAAAAAATACTAGCGATAACTTGATCTTCAACAGGCGCGCCCGTATTCACTAAATCATTTAATAATTGTTTTGAAGCTCCTGAAGTGTCATCATCAGCAATAAAAACTTCTCTAAAGTCTGCATTTTTAATATTTCTATTTATACTCATGATCTATAAGCGTTAATTACTTTATTTAATGTACCAAAATTAGTATACAACGTCAAAGTAAATGTTTGAGATATTCCTATCTCGTTATATAAATCAGTTAGCGTTATATTTCCAGATGAATTTGCCGATACAGATATATTGCTTATACTAGAAGTCGAATAATAGCCAATATTTCCAGTTGTAATTTCTGCTGAGAAAATCTTTATCGCAGAAGAGCTTGAATTTGTAAATACTCCAGTTAAACTTGAAGATGAATAAATCTCAGGAAAAACTATAGCATAATTTATTTCTGGTCCGTAAATATTTGTAGTTACATCGCAAGTAAGCCCATTAGAATTAAAGAAAAATTTATCTATTGCGAAATTATTTTTAATTCCATTTGCGCAAAATTCTTCTTCATCAAAAGAATAAGAGTAATTTGTTTCATTAAAATCTAAATGTAAAGAAAAATTTGTAGCATCAGAATAACTATAAACCACTTTATTTTGTGGGTCATATATTTTTCCGCTACGCATCAAAAAAGAAACGCTATCTGAAGCTCCTGAAAATCCGAAATGAACTCCAGATGATAATCCTGCGTTATACATATTTCCAGAATATAAAATATCAGAAAAAATGAAATCAGCAGAGAAAGATCTTGCTGAAGGCAATGACCTATAATTTATTCCTGTAAATACCATATTAAAGCTTTCTTAAAAATCTTTCAGTTAAAAATAAAGAATCTTTTTGCTTTGGATATTTTGGTCTACTCGAAAAATCTAAAGTAGTATTAAATCCAGATTCATTAAATGAGAAGTTGATAGAATTTAAAATTGGACTGTCAAAAATATAAGGAACTAATTGGCTGGGAATATAAGTAGAAGTTAAAGACACTTTTCTCTGTTCAAAAGCGTCTGGAACAGAATTAAGTAAGTTGTCACTTACTTTTTTATGATAATCTTTAGCGGATAAAACGCGACTATTTTTTCCATCTTCACCGAAAGTAACTACTTGGTCTAAAACTCCTGTCGAAGTTGTCGATTGAGCTAATATTTCAGGAACAATGTTATCTATAACTTCATACGACATTACATTATCGTTTTCCGCATGAATTGGAGGAGACCCCATTACATAAGATGTTCCTTCAAATGTAACAGTGTTATTATTATTTATAGTTTCACTATATCTATAAGTACTTGTCGCGGGAAGAATTAAATCACAAGTTTTAGTAATTCCATTTATTACATTAGAAGTAATAGTTACTTTTCTTGCAAGATTAGAAGTAAATCCAATATCAGCTTGTCTAGATGCAGTTAACGCAGCTTCATCTCCGCAAATAGCTTCAGATA
>Ga0208974_1000455_pt1 | contig 16915 bp, 2 predicted proteins | sample GreLakmeER15MSRF_FD_187699 | JGI IMG/M metagenome (GOLD analysis project Ga0208974, IMG submission 187699) | Freshwater lentic microbial communities from great Laurentian Lakes, MI, USA - Great Lakes metaG ER15MSRF (SPAdes) | ecosystem: Environmental > Aquatic > Freshwater > Lake | place: Great... | reverse complement strand
ATTAGAAATAAATGGGCACCTGCTCATCTTCCACAGAAAGCATTTTATGATCTGTATGAGTGGTTCTTTGAAGAAAGAAAGAAGATTCCTAAAGCAGACCCTAAGAACTATGTATATAAGATTATACTAAACTCTACTTACGGTCTAAGTAATGATGCTAATAGCTTCCTATATGATCCAGAGTTTACTATGAAGATTACCATTAATGGTCAGTTAAGTCTTACTATGTTGTATGAGATGATTTGTGAAGAGATTCCAGGTTCTATTCCTTTAATGCAGAATACTGATGGTCTTGAAACTATTATTCCAAGAGAATATGTAGATAAGTACATGGAAATCTGCAAAAGATGGGAAGATATTACAAACTTACAACTTGAACATGACACCTATTCTAAGATTATTCTTGGTGATGTAAATAATTACATTGCTATTACTGAGAAAGGTAAAACTAAATGTAAAGGTAGATTTGAGTTTGCTGATTTAGCTCTTCATAAAAATAAAAGCTTTTCAGTTATTGCTCAAGGAGTTTATAATTACTTTGTAAATGGGATTAAACCTGAAAAGTTTATAAAAGAAAATTTAAACATATTTGATTTTTGTGGAGGAGTTAAGATTAAAGGAGATTGGTCTTTTCATAAACATGAAGTTGTAGACCAAGAATATAATACAGAAAAATTACAGCAAACAATTAGGTATTTTATATCTAATACAGGAGTTAAGGTAATTAAAAAGAATAATACTGATAATAGAGAGATACAAATAGAAGCAGGAAAGTGGCTTCAGACTCTGTTAATTAACTATGAGGAAAAACCTTTTAGTGACTATGATATAAACTATGATTACTATTTAGCTAAGATCAATAAGGAAATACTTGATCTTGAGCCTATTATTACACAACTAAAATTATTTTAATTATGCCAAAGAAAATTGCCGAATGTACCAAAGCCCACTTAGTAAGTGTGGCTTTACCAAATCATGCTGCTACTTACACTGTAATTAGCCACCAATCTGTAATAGATTATGTATATGCTGAACTTGCTACGGCAGGTTTCAGTATTGTTGATGAAGAATTTAGATCTACTGCTGATGGGCAGATTGCTCAAGGAATTCATAAACTAAGTTTTAATTCTGATCCTGAATTATCTATGATGTTTGTATGGACAAACAGTTATAATAAACAAGTAAGGTTTAAATGTGGTGTAGGAGCTTATATTAATCTTACAGGAACTACAATGGTTTGTGGAGATATGGGAAACTGGGCCAGAAAACACACGGGAACAGCTGATGAAGAAACTATTAAAACCATACAAGAGCAAATAGCTAATGCTCATATGTATTATAATCAGTTAGCTGCAGATAAAGAAATAATGAAAGGGATAACTCTTAATAAAAGAAGACAAGCTCAAATGTTAGGTATCTTGTTTGCAGAATATCAGATTCTTACTACTGAACAAGCTAGTATGATTAGAAGTCAAATGGATAGACCTAGTCATGTCTTTGCAGATTCTAATAGTCTATGGGCTTTTTATAATTATGTAACTATTGCTTTACAGCATTCACATCCTAAAACTTGGATGGAAGATCAAAGAGTTCTACATTATTTTATGTCAAGTATAAATAACTTTCAGCAGTGCAATGTACCTGCACAGATAGTTCCAGTAACTCCTGAAGTTATAGAAGCTGAGATAGAGTTTGTTGATCCTAATCAAACTAATTTACTAGATCAGATTGCTGCAGCTGAAGCGGATCAAGAAGCAGATCTAATGGATGAAGATCTTAAGCTTGCTGAATCAGCTGAAGAAATATTAGTTGCTTATACAGATCCTATGGGAAATACATTTGAAACTATTGATTTTCATAATGCAGTAACTGCAGATCCAGGAGATGATGATGATGATGATGATGATATCTGGACAGAAGAACACATTGTTGAAAAAGATAACATACCATTTGAAATTGATGACAATCAAGAATGGACAGGTGAGAATGCTAGTACTATGTCATTAGAACCAACACCAGAAGATCATGAATTATTTGAAAAAGAAATGATAATTATTAAACAAGAAGAAGAGTTAAATTTAGAAGATGCATTAAGGGCTGAACCAATCCCCCGTGCATTTGATGATTTTACATTAGAAGATACTGATAGTGATGGTCAGGATACTGAAAAAGAGGACTTAAGTCCAGACTTTTTCTAAAGAAGCTCTAGTTTAGGGTGGTTTAATATATCAATCAAGGGAGATTAGCAGAAATGCTTTTCTCCCTTTTTTTTTACATCAACGCTTCAGAAATTTCTTTCTTCTTAATTGCCCAATAAGGTGCAGCATTCTTACCAGATAAACCAATTAAGGCACCAAGATGATTATATATTTTATAATTACCTTCTTCTTGCCAAGAATATGGACCAACATCTTGTTTATAAAGTGCTTTATCACTTCCTGTTGCCATATAACCTAGATCTATTAAAATTTTACCATATACTCCTAATGTTGGACTTACTACAATAGTACTTGTTTCAGAAAACTTTGTCCATTCATTTAATCCTACAAAAGGTAATGGTATAAAAGTTTGATTTTCTCTTTTAACCATCATTAATTGATACAGTAAATGATTAGCCATCCATCCTGCTCTGCCATATTTTTCTTCCCTTTCTTTTATTTTTTTAAATCTATCTTCATCACCTACACTATATCCAAAAATATAAGTTATTATTACACCTAATAAGACTAATAACATACCTTCTGTAAATACTTTTTTCATAACAGATTTTTCTTCAGCTGTCATTAAAGGAGCATATGTATTGTATTTTGTAATTAATTTCCAAGAAGATTGAAGAAATTGTATATAACTACCTCTCTTACTTTCATCTAAATCCCAATCCCATGTATCTCCACCAAAGTTTTCTTTAGATGTATCCATTTGAAATCTTTCTAAAAACATACCTGTAGCATATTTTCTAGAAAAACTAAATAAGTTATAAAGTAAATATTTTTCAGCAGCAGGTGAATCAAGATCATTTGTAGTACCATTTAATCTTTTATTAGAGGCTGCCATTACTCTTTTTATTTTATTTAATTCAGTACTTCTTGCAATTACTAAGCTATCTCCTATTTCAATATTTTCAAGACTAATTATTTTATTTTTTAACTTAAGTTCTTCTACAGTTATATTATACTGTTTAGCAATTGACTCTAGGGTATCTCCTTTAACTAAAGTATGATCTACAGGAGCAGTTCCCCATTCAGGATTTATTCCATCTTTTAATTTTATTGAACCATCTTTAGCAGTTTCAAAAGCATTTGCATATCTTATCTGTAATACAGAACCATCAGGTTGTATTTGATCAACCATTTGTTTTTCAAGAATACTAAAACCTATTTCAAAAGCACCTTGTTTTTCTAATAGTCTTCTATCTGAATACATCCAGCTACCTTCTATTAAATCTTTAACTCCTGTTCTTGTAGTTGATTTACCAAAGTCTTTTTCTGCTTTACCTGGATCCATACCAAATAATTCAACCATCTGCATATTTAAACTTTTCATTCCTCTTGCATAAGCTCCTTGACCAGCATATTCAAATATAGCTTTAGTAGCTGTAATTTGACCTCTTGCCATAGATGGAAAATCAATATACTTTCCTCCAGCTGCAAAGACTAGTTTCTGATAATTCATTCCCCATTTATTCTTAACAGATGATACAGGATTTAAAGCATAAAAAGCTCTACTTGCTTGAGCCATTAATCCTCTTGCAACTTTTGTAATCTTAACATTATCAGATTGAAATTCAGCAGTAACTTGACCATAGAAAGTTCTGTCCATAAAATCATTAAATAAATCTAGTCTTTTATTAGTAGATCTTTTTAAGAACACGGCAGCTTTATCATTAATTTTTGATAATGTTTTACTTGCTCTATCTAACTTATCTAATGCATTATCAGGATCTGCATAAACAGATTGTATAGCTTTTGCTATTGATTCATTTTCTATTAATGTATTTTGTTTATCTAAAGAATACATATAGTTCCATTGAGATCTAAGAACATCTGTAGAAACTGCATTAATATCAAGTTTAAACAAACCTCTTACAGGAACTCTAGTAATTGGATTTCCTTGTAGATCAGTAGGTACAAATAATAGATCATTATCAAAATTAAATCTATTTTCTGGATCATCAGAAGCAGCTTTTACTGAATCTTTTATATTTATAGCAATACTACTTGATTTTTCTTTTATGTCCTCTTTTAATTTACCTTTTTGAAGATATTCTATATTATCTTTTATTCTAAATCTTGCAAAATCTAAATACATTCTAGATGCATATTGTTTATCCTCTTGCATTTTTAAATAATTTTCTTTTAGTTTTTCTAAAAGTAAAAACTGAGCATTATTTTTTTGTTTAAGTTCATAATACTCTTTATTCATATACTTATCATTAGCATGTCCTATTGCATATTCAATAGGCAATGGTTTATTTCTATTATCTACATGAACTCCAACTTTTAATTCAACTTTTTTAGTTTTAGGATTGTATCCTGTAAAAAATTCATCTTTAATTTTTGTTACTGAATACTTAGCTATTGGAACTCCTTCAAAAGGTATTTGTTCTTTTGTTATAGGGTCTAATAATATTGTATGCTTATAATAACCTTCATCTGCAGGCTTACTAATATTCCAAGCTTTTAATCTAAAATATTTTAAAATAGATTCTCCTGTTTCTACATCATATCCTGTTCTTGTATAATGATTTTTATCAAACCATTCAGCAAATTCAGGACTAGCTGCTCTTGCAGCTGCAACATCAGCAGATTTAAGCCAATTATCTGCCGTGTCTACAGTAAGTGGGGAAAGATCTAAATTACCTAAAGCATTATTAAATGCTGTAACATAGTGATCTGTACATTCTACATTAGTTAACTCAGCTAATTTTTTATATTCTTTTCTTAACTGAGTTGTTTCTATAGAAGTTAAACCAAATATAGTTTTTTCAGAAGCTAATTTTTTATACTCAGCTTGTTCTTCTGCACTCATTTCAGACATTAAACCAAGACCAATAAGATCTTCATAATATCTAAACTTAGCAGCATCATCTTTGGATAATCCAGATTTTCTATCAAAGCTTTCTTGTGCTTCAACTATTTCTTCTTCAATAGCTTTAAGTCTATTAATTTGATCAGGAGCTAATCTTAAACCATTAGGTTCTCCATCCTTATCAGTTACCCTATTTACTAAATTATATCTTTGTTCATATAAATTAGCAAGTTGTTTTGATACTGCAGTGTCTTTACTTTTTTCATTAAGTTTTTTAATCCGTTCAAGAGTATTACTTCTTTCTTGATAATATGCATCACTATAAGCAACTTTAAAGTTCTTATCTCTAAACTTTATAATTTCTGCTTGATATCTAGCAGGATCTGATTCTTTTGTAACACCAATTGCACCAAGTGTAACAGTAACAAAGTGATCAAAATCTCTTTGTACTTTATCTAAATTAGGTGTTGTTTCACTAAATTTTCTTGATTGCTCTCTATATGCTCTTCTTATTAAAACTTTTTCTAGTTCTATACCTTGTTTATATTGACCATTAAGATTAAACATGTTATATAATTCATCATATTTAATCTTAGCAGCTTTAGATGGAGTGAATTCATTAAGGTCATCTAATTCTGTAAATACAGAATTATTAAATGTACTCATATCTTCAAGAGCAGCTCTTCTTTCCATATAGGCATCTAAAGAAACTTGTGCAGAAACAACTATATCTTTTTTTGTTGCTGGATTAAAAACTACATTGTCTTGTCTCCACATTTTCTTTACTGCATATACAGCATCAACATGTTGTTTTTGCATATACTTTTCTTCCCATTCCCATCTAGCATTTAAAGCAGCTTTTATTTCATCTTTGTCACCTTTTTCTTTTGCTTTTACAATATCATCTTCTAGTTTAGCTTTATCAAATCTCCAAGTTTTAAACTTATCAAGATATGCATAAATTTCTGTTTCAATAAGATTTCCATCTTTATCTCTATCAGGAACTATATCTTTAAATAAAACAATATCTGCTATAGCACTAGTATCATTATGACTAATTCCTGTAGCAGCAAGATAAGGTTGTAATTCTTCTGCCATTTTATATTGAGCCTGAAGACTTTTCATTTCTTGCTCTGATAATTTATCTTTCATAAAATTTACAAAAGAACCTAACATGTCATTTACATTTCCCATAGGAGTAAGCTTACCCGCCATTCCTACATCTTTTACATGTCCTCTTAAATAATTATCAACACTTTCTTCTGTAATTTTATTAGCATTATAATTAAAAATTTCTTTTAATAATAAAGGTGCACTTTTTAAAGGTCTTGGTAATAAAAAATCTTTAGTTGCAATTGATCTGATATTTTGTACATCAAGCTTATAAAATAAATCATCTTTAAAAGCTTGTATTTCTTCTTCTGTAAATTTTTCTACAGATAATGCTTTGTCAATATAGTTTTCAAACTTTTCCTTTACATTTTTTTGCATTGGTAAACTGTTTTCTATAAAGAAACCTTTAACAAAATCAAATGTCATATCTTTTGCTTCATCAATATTATCTTGTACTGTAGCTTTAAGTGATAATATTTTTTTTACTATTTGATCTGAAGGATTTAAACCTAATGCTTTTCTAACATTTTCTAGAAATTTAAGCTCTCTTTCCATGAATTGCTTAAAGTATTGTATTTTAGCATTACCATCATGAGTCATAAATTTATTAGTATCTTTCATTTCTGCCATGATACTTTGAACTCTATTTGCAAAAACTTCTAATTCAGTTAAACTATTAATAAATGATAAAGATCTTTTTCTTAAATCATCTTGTTCAATTTCTAAAGTTCTAAATAATTCTTCAAGTTCTTCTTCTGTAATATCTTCTCCTACTGTTTTGTATGCTTTAACATAATCTCTTATGTTTCTTAAAACATCCATTCCTTCTTTTCCTTTTAGATCTTCTTTAAGTTTCTGTGGAGAATTTCTAAGAACTCCAAGTTGAAAAGCCATTTCAGTATGGAATTGATTGATTACATCTATAAGTTTTTGAGGAGTAGCTTTTTTTAATTCATTTAAATAATCTTCTGTGTCTTTTTTAAATTCTGCAAACAGAGATAACTGTACATTTAAATCTTCAATAAAGAAGTCTTTATTTAACATCATATCCACTAACTCTTCTCTTGTAGTTGATGTAGATAGATTTTTTAAATTTACTTTTCCAACTAAAGCTTTTAATACTTGTTTAATAGCAAATAATAAATTTTGTATAAACTTAGCAAAGGCACTATCATTATTAACAATTCCTGCAAGTTCTCTATCAGCATCAAACTGCATAGCAGTAACAATAGCTTCTTCTTTAAATCTTGGTGTGTCTTCTTTTAATTCAGGATATTTATTTCTTACATGCTTTATAGCTTCTAATCCTGTTGCAGATTGAGTTAACTGATTAAATAAATTATTAAATAATTTAGGATTTTGAATAGCAATTCCTTTAACTAAAGGGTGTGCAAACTCATGTATAACAGAACTTGCACTAAACTTTCCTTTTATAAAATATACTTTATTATTATAATAAAAAGCAGATACATCATTAGTATATGGAGTTGGACTTTCAGAAAGTAAAATAGCAGCATCTGCAGGAGTTATTATATCATAACCAATTCCAAAAGCTTTAGCATATTTTTCACCTAATTTTTCAGCAATTTCTAAATCTCTATGTTCTAAAACTTTATCTGTAAAATAATTTTCTATAGTTCTTTGATTAGATCTTTCATCTGTTTCTTTTTTAAAAACCTCATCTTCTAAAGTATCTTCAATTATCCCTGCTCTAATAGAATCTTGACGTTGAAGTTCTTCTGCTTGTCTTTCTATTTCTTTTAACTCAGCTATTTCTTTTTCAAGTTCACTAGCATAATAAGTATCTATTAAAGACTGTGGTATAGTTATATTTCTTTCTAATTCATCTTCTGTATATTTTGTAAAAGAAATAACTTTTGCACCATATATAGCATTTATTTCAGCAGCTAATTTATTAGCATTAGCCAAATTCATTAAAAGACCTGGTTGGCCTTTATCATAAACTTGTTGAGTTAAATTTGCTTTTATTTGAATTGGACAAGGCATAATATATTTTTATATAAATTTAATATTTTTTACTGACAATCAAGTGATGTTCTTTCTATTCCTGGTAAACCTTCTGGAGAATTAAGATTATTTTCAGCTTCATATTGTTCTCTATCACGCATTGCTTCAGATAAATCTTCAAAAGATGCTGACTCATTATAAGCTCTTATACTCTCTTGTTGTTCACTTTCTTCTTGAAGTATATTACTAGCTATTGCAAATGCTTGATTATATGCTGAACTACCTTTATTTAAGCCAAGAGCATTTAATATAGCATCTATTATTTCTTCAAATAAGTTCTTATAATTTTTAACATCAGCAGGTGCTAATTCTTTAAGTTGAGTAATAAATTTAGCATCTGTAAACAAAGCTACAAAAAATTCATCAATTGTATAATTAGCATAGGGTCCAGTTAAGTCTTTTGTATTAAATTTTCCTAACTCATTAATACTATGATCATATAATTTTTGAAAGTCTTTATTAAATTCATTATCTTTTCTTAGTGCTTTATAAGATAGAGCATGTAAAATTTCATGAAGTAATAAAGTCTCACTTTGACCATTTCTTACATTTGCAAATTCTGCAATAGAAATATTATTATTATATACATCATAAAAACCTCTACTTAAAAAGTTAGAATTATTATTAAAACCAACTTGTTCTTTTAATAAAACATCTACATCATTTATATTAGCAAATGATTTTAAATGTTTAGCTAATGTATTTAGTGGATGATTTGATTCACCTATAGCATTTAATAATGCTGATACTTTTACTATCTCTGCATCTTTAAAATACTTTTCTCTTATGTTTACATCAGGCTTATTACCAGATATAACATTTTCTTGAATACTAGATGGTAATTGAGTAACAAGTTTAGCTGGTGTTTTAGGCATTCCAGGTTCTAAATTTTTAACTCTTCTTAAAGTAATAGATATTCTATAACTTCCTTTTTCATAATTTTTTCCATCTATTTCTGTAGTTATTGCAGGTAAAAATCCATCTTGCTTTGATGGAAAAGTTCTATGCATTACTTTTCTATTTTGTCCATTTAAACCAAAAATATATGAATCTCCAGCATTAAGAGGAGTTGGTTCATATTTACCAGTTTGTTGAACACTAAAATTACCACTACCACCTATATTAAGAACAAGAACAGGATAACCAATAGCATCAGCAGCTTCATCTACATCATTATGAGCACTTATAAAAGTTTCATCCTTATAAAGATTTATTATAGCACCATCATAATCAGTAGCATCTATACCAGTAGCTTTAGACATTAATGTTTTAATTCTAGGATTAATAGGACCTAATGGTTGACCATTAATAGATACTTCATAATAACCATACTTAGCACTACTTCCAGGTACAATAATATTTTTTATTTCAATAGCTTTATAATTAGGATTATTTGATTTATAATCCCATCTTAAACCTAATCCAATCATTACATTTGCACTAGTAGCTTTATTAGTTGTAGCTCCTTGTTTTTCAATATAAGGTTTAAGAATATTAAATAACTCAAGTTGTTCTTCTTTAGTTATAACATTTCTTTTAATTTCAACACCTGGAATTACCACTTCTGTTTCAACACTAGTAGATGGTTGAGTAATAGATTTACTAATCAATCCTGTTTTATTAGCATTTAGCTCTGTAACTAATCCATATCTACTTAACAATTCATTTTGTAACCATTCTGCAAATCTTGTTGGTATTTTAGCTAAATCAGAGGCAAATCCTTGAGGAAATATTTTAGTTTCATACTTATCTATTTTAGCAAATTGTTCTAAATTTACTTTTTTAAATAACTCAAAATCAGCTTCTGTATCTTGAAAATCTTGATTCCACCCCCCAGTTATTTTTGAAGTAGCTCTATCTTCTTCATATACATAATACTTTTTAGTTACTATACCTATTGCATTTGGATTATTTCTAATAACTGCACTTCCTCCACCAACTCTTGAAGAGCCTATAGAATTTATATTTTCAGTAAATATGTAAGCAGTGTTAGGATTTTCTTTTGGCGAATCTTTAGTCCAATTGTTTTTAACTATTGAAGATTTACTATTAACACTAGTAGATGGTTGAATAGCTTTATTAACTAAATTTTTCTTTAATAAAGCTAGCACAGATGGATCAAGATCTTCAACATTAACTACAGGTACTTCTGGTGTTTCAACAACTGGGGGTTTTTTAAACTCTGTTGCTTTAGGAGCTACATAATTCTTAATTTTTTTATTAAGAGGATTTGTAAGTAAATTAAAAATTGTGTTTAAAGTATTTACATCTAGTACCTTTTCCTCAAAGATTACAGAAGCTGTTTGCATAACATTGAGATAATCATCATAAGGTAATGCTTCATTAAAACCTAAAGCACTGTATCCTATACCATGTTGATAGATCATCATTAGAGGTAGTTGAGCAAATAACTTACTAATCCTTGCATTATCTTCAGTATTTGAAGATTTCTTAATAGTGCTGTCTGCTAGGTCAAGTAAATTTTGATAATATATTTCTGCAAGTTGCCCGTCCTTAAGCATTTTAACATCATTTAATGTTAGTACAAAATTTTGAACAATATCAATTTTAGTCTCACCATATACCTGTCTAAAAGCTTTTGTTATTGTTAAAGGTTTACTAAATTGAGAAATAATTGGATACTTATTTTTTAGTTGTGGAAACTCTTGTATGATATTCATAACCATATCAGTATATGAATTATTTTCAATACCACTTATAGCTTGACTATTATAGGCATTAAGAAGAGCTTGCTGATTTGTATATTCCTCATATGCTAATTTAGATAACTGATTTTCAGGAACTCCTTCATTACTTAAAATACTTTTTATTTTTAAATAATCTTTATTAGTTTTTAAAGAATCAATAGGGAATGCATTTCTCTGATATTCTCTTTCAAATACATATCTTACATAAGAAGATTCATTAGGGAACATATTGTCCTCAGTATCAAATCCTTTTAAACCTGTATTATTATAGGCATTTGTTGTTGTATTAGTATTTAAATAAACTTTATCAGCATAATCTTTTTTTAATTTTGCTTCATCAACAAATATAGTATCACCAACTACTTGTGCACCTCTTATAACTTTATCTTTTTGTTTAACTTTTAAATTGTTAAACTCAGATGGCATATTTGTTAACTCACCATTCTCATCTATAAAGTGAGACATGTAGTTTTGAAATATGTAATTAGGAATTGCATTTTTAAATTGTGTAATAAATTGACTTACACCATCTTGTCCTTTTCCAAATCTTTCAGTTATAAGATTAGGATGTGTTTCTATTCTTTGAAGAATATAATTAGTTACCCTATCATTATTTCTTAATTGAAATAAAGGAATTACTAGATCTTTAATTAATTGATTATCAAAAAAGCTACCTAATATAGAATCTTGCATAGCTTCAACTAAACCATCATCTAATTTTGAAAGTTCTTTAGCATCTTCTAGTGATACATTTCTTCTAACTATTTCTTGAATAGTTTTAGAAGTTTTAGTATCTGGATTACTTAATGATTTAAGAGTACTAAATCCTTTAGAAGATTTTTCAAGTTCTAGAACATGTAAGAAAACTGCAAGAGCTTTAGGAGAAGTTGTATCATCAGTCATTACAATATCTTCTAATTCTTTTAAACTAAATTCTTTTACATTTTCAGTAGCTGCTTTTGCTGTATAATAAAAATTTGCATTAGATACAGCAAATTCACCAATTTGTATAAAGACTCCAGTAGCTGGTAGTTTTCCTTGTTTAGGATAATTTACAGAATAAAGTTGTTTTATATCAATAGTCCCATTACTAAGATCATTAAGTAGTTGTTGCTTTGTAGTTGGTACTTTTTCTAAATCAAATATTTCTATAGCCTTACCATTTCTATCAGTTCCTGGTTTAGTTCCTATAATAATATTTATTTCAATATTTTCTCCATAAGGAGTTTTTTTATTTAAAGCATCTTTAAGTTTTAAAAGATTAGCTTCGGGCATAATCTTCTCTAAATTTTGTTCAATACTGGGTCTAGAACTTAATACATTGTTTGCTGCAGTATATTTTGCAAATGCAATATTATAATCTTTATCAATTAATCCAGTAACAGGGGCATAAGCACTTTTTATAAATCTTTGTTGTTCAGCATATTCTCTTACTAATGGTTGTGATACCATCATTATAGCTTCCATTCTTGGAACACCTGCTTTAAATAAGAAAAGTAACATTGGAACAAGTTCTAAATTCCCTTGTATAAAAAATATCCAAGCATCTTTTTCAGCATCCAATGCACCATTTAAACTTTGAGAAAATAATTCTGAAATCTCATCCATTCCATCTGCACTGTAAATACTTGATAAAGATATTTTACCATCTTTAGTTTTATTGTGTGGAACTAATAGTCTTACATCATAATCAATATCTCCTTCAATTAATTTTCCAGCTTTATTATAACTTGATTCTTTATAAGTTAATGGCATTGCTGCACCAATAGAATTAAATATTGGATTTAATGCATTCTCTAGAGCTATAATACCTAATACTTTTTTAGCAACCATGTTTTCATCATGCTTGGCCATATTGTATTCTACTTCTAATGTATTTGTTGGACTAATGCCTTGACTAGTAGCTCCTGTAAATTGTTTCTTTAACTTATCAGCAATTTCTTTTAATAAATATGTATCATTAGGTCTTATTAGGCTTACAAAATTATCTTCTAGTTCTAGAATACCTCTTATTGTAGTAATTAAATTATTTTCAGAAGCAGCTTTTTGTGATTTAATTAAATTAAAGACATCTTTTTTTCCATCTTTTGTTTTATTTAATCTAGCTACTTCAGCTTCTAAAGCTTCAGTAGATATTCCTCCTTTAACAAAATTGCCATCTTTATCAATATGTGGTAAAAATGTAGTTAATTTATCAATGTCAAAGTCAGTTCCTGATTTAGCAACTATTTCTGTTGGAAGAATTATAATACCTCCAGCAGAAGGATCTAAAAACTCATATACTTCCATGAATTCCATAGAGTTAACTCCTTGTACTGGTATTCTAACACCAGTAAGAGTTACTGCTTTTCTGTTATCATCTTTATTTAACCATTCTTCATCTTTAATAAGTTCATTAAGTCTTTCTCTTGTTCCTATAGGTTCTCCATTTGTATCTTTTAATTTTAAAAGATTTAAAAAGTCTCCTTGTAAAGAAATTGCTATTTTCATAGCAGATGTATTACTAACTAATTTTACTTTTGGTTTTTTACCAGCAAGTACAGCTTCTAAATAATCAGTTTCAACTCTTAAGTTGTATCTATTTCTAGCAGTATAATATTTTGCTTGATCTGCTAGTATACCTTTATTTATTTTAAGTAATTCAGCAAGTTTTTCTTTAGTGTAGTCTTTATATTTAACATCAAGATCTGTAGAATCTTCACTATAGAAAGGTAAATTATTTGTACCAATGTATTTTTTTTGATCTGCTAAAGTAGCATTTCTGAATCTTGTTTGTGAATCCCAAATTCCATTAGTCATAGAACTTGCTACTTGAACAAAAGCTTCACCTTTTATATTTTGTTTAATTAATCTTTTTTCTACAAGAGAAACAAGAATCTTTTCTATTTCATCTGCTTTTAAGTGTAATGATAAATCAGTCTTAAGTGACTTGTCTCTATTGAGACCAACCATTTGAATTAGATGTTCTGGTAACTCTCTTTTTTCAAGTTCATCTTGAACAACATTTAAAAACTGATTAATGTTACCTGTATACTTTTTAGTTTTAGGATCATATGTATATCCTATTTCATTAAGTAATTCAAGTTTAAGTACAGCACTGTGATGATCTACAGCAAGTTCATATGCTCTAATAGCTTCTCCATTCTTCTCTTCATTAATTATTTTGCCATTCTCATACATACCGTTAAGAATTAACTTTCTTAACTGAGTAGGAAATACTGTTTTATTTTTAAATTTAGTTGGAACAGCTGTAACATTTTTTAAATACTCTACATAAATAACATTAGGTGTAAATTTAATGTCTGCCTTTAAAGTTTTATTATCAGTATTTTTTTCATAGATTTCATCTGCTACTGCTTCACCTTTTTCATTTACTTCAGATGTAACACTACCTACTTTAGAACCAGATTGAAAAGTAACATATTGAATATTCTTATTCATCATTTGCTCATGCAAAGATTGAAGATCAGAATTTTGAATCATGCTTGGTATAAGAGGCATAAGTGAAAACTTATGCATTGCATTTACAGGTAATCCTGTACCAGATAAGTGACCAAAATTTTGTAATTTATATGCTGGAAAGAACTCTGTTATATCTGCAACAGATACTTCAGTACCATTTATTATTTTTTGAAATAAAACTTCTTGAGCATTAGACCAATTATTTTCATTTGTTTTTAATAACCTATAGCCATCTAGTGTGATCCATCCTTGACCATCACCTTCTTCCATATCTATATACTTGGAAACTTCTTGATCTACTCTAGTTTTTACAGCAGCAGCAACTTGACCTTTAGGTAAAACTTTATTAAATCTTTTAGTATAATCTTTTGTTAAAGCATTTCTTATTTCTTCAAGATATAAGGATGTTCTCTTTACTTCTTGTATAATAGCTGTATTAAGTTTTCCATTATAATTAATAGTAGGGAAGCCATTTTTTGCAGCATAAGATGTATTTGCTAAATATCCATTACTAAAATTTTGAGCAGCAATATCTGTTCTTATTGATCTACCACCAGATGTTAATCCTGCATTTCTTTTATGTAATTCTTCTTTAGCATGATTGTATTGTACTATATCACCATAAAACAAGGATGCCATTTCAAAATTTTGTATCCAAGAGTTATAAGTATAGGCATCTACTAAAAGTTCTGTTTCTTGTTCAGAAGTTAAATTAAAAACAGTAATTTTTTCTTTAATAGTAGGACTTAAATAATTTGCTTTTTCAAAAGCTTTCAAGTTTTTATTTGTTTGTCCAGCAAAATATCCTGTAACTTCTTTCTTTACTGTTCCTAATAAAGCTCCGTTATCTTTATTTAAAAAAGTTATTAGATCAAAAGATTCTTTTGCTTTAATAGCAGCTGTAATAGCTGTATAAATTTTTTCTTTAGTATCATCACTTAATACTGCATCAAAGGCTGTGTATTCTTCACCTGCCATTCTTCCGCTTTTTAATTTTCTATTGTAGCCTTTATACTTTTTAAACTCATCAATATTTTGTTTAAATCTGTATATTCTTTCTGTTTCAGCTTGTATATAAGGTAACATATGTGCTTCAAAAGCATATGAATGTGCAGTCTTTTTAGCAAACATCTCTACATCAATCCATAGTTTTGAATCTATACCTTCTTTACCTGGAGCTCCAATAATTCCTCCATTAATTTTGGCACCAAAAGATGATGATTTACCAGCATGTCTCATAAATTCTTGAATACCACCAGTAAGCAAAGTATTAATTTCTTGAAATCTTTTACTACTTACATCTAAAGATGTTGTATTTACTCCACTCTTTGTAGCTTCAATTTGAGTTCCAGAATTCATAAATAATTCAAGATCTCTACTAGTAAGTCTAGACATTTCAGGATCTCTCATATCAAATAAAGATTTGATTATATGAGATCTATAGGTAAAAGAATTTATTTTTGGATCTAAATAACTCATGTATCCAAATTTATCAGATGTCCATAAGTCAGATAGTTTTTTTGCATTGTTTATAGCATAAACTATTTTAGTTGCAGTATTATTATCTATATGTTCAAATACTAATTGCTTCTCTGCATTTAATACTCCAAAATTAGATGAGTCATATCCATATCTTCCTTGTAATTTAGCAAGGATTTCAATTTTATTTTTTTGTTTAAATCCTTCTTTAGTTAAAAGACCTGGTTTACTACCAGCCATTAATACTTTTATTGGATCTGTTTTAAATTCTTGTATTGCTTCACGGGCTGTTACACTTACATTTTCTGAAATATCTTTTTGATATACAGCTTTTACTATTTTAAAAATATACTGTAAACCAAACTGACTAATATTGTCTTCATTTTTCTTTAAAGTATCTTTTATAATAGTTAAGTTATCTAAATAAATACCTAGTGATCTTGCAAATTCCCAAGACTTACTAACATCTAGTGCTCCATTTTTATCACTAAATTCATTAACAATAGCTTTTAAATCAAGTGTTGGAATATTATCTTTATTTTTTCTAGTAACATATGTATTTGTTACATCTGATTTAAATCTATCTTTAAATTGATTTATAACATTTCTAACTTCAATAGATGCTTCTGTAACAGTACCATCTCCATTTTCAAATATTGTAAATTGATAATAATGAACTCTTGGCTTATTAAAGTCTTGCCAAAAAGAAGTTGTTGCATTATATTCATTTGGTTTATTATTATTAATTTGTGGATTAGGAAGTTTAGATTCAATTAATTGTTTAAACTCAGGAACAGTTTTACTTTCTTCTAAGAGCTTGTTATACATTTCTTGAGGATCTTGTATTCCACTTATAGCTCTAACAGTATCATTCCATATTTTTCTAAAGTCTACAAGTTTTTCATAACCTAATTCATTATACTCTACTTTACCATCAGTCATTTTAAATAGACTTTGAAGAATATAAATTGTTTCTTTTCCTGCTAATTGAATTAATGCTTTATCTCCAACTTTTTTATCTCCATATCTTTCACTAGTTTCTGCAGTATCTATTTCTACTAGGTTACCATCTTCATCTAATTCAAATGATGTATATT
>Ga0208974_1000454_pt1 | contig 16939 bp, 42 predicted proteins | sample GreLakmeER15MSRF_FD_187699 | JGI IMG/M metagenome (GOLD analysis project Ga0208974, IMG submission 187699) | Freshwater lentic microbial communities from great Laurentian Lakes, MI, USA - Great Lakes metaG ER15MSRF (SPAdes) | ecosystem: Environmental > Aquatic > Freshwater > Lake | place: Great... | reverse complement strand
GTTTAACGGATCTTTGTGTTTGTATGCAATCAGTCCTTCAATCCCCTCATGATCCTCCTATCCATGTCCTTGATAGTGAGTTTGTATTCTTTGTTTTGTGCTTCCAGTTTGGCACGTTTTTCTTGGTTATTGGCCAACTTGGACTGTAGCTCTTGAATCTTGTCCTTCAGCATCCTGATTGTTTGCTCTGTTGCGTGAGGGTTCTGCTGTATCCAATCAGCTCCGTATAGTTCATCGATCATCGCTTCATGCTCCGTATGTATGCCGCGAAGCTCCCCATGGTGTCCTTCTCAAAGGCTTTGAAGTTCTCCACCTCTTTTGCCACCTCTTCTAAGGCGTCGTTGCGTATCTTGTTTGATATGGGGTCAAGCTGGCGTTGGATCATCTGCCTTTTGCGCCAGCCCAATGCCTTCTCCCAAATGTTTAGTTCTGCTTCGCTCATGTGTTCTTTTCCTTAAGTTTGGCTTCAATGTAGCGAATGAGTTTTAGGTTTGGTACGCGACCGCTACCTTCTTCCTTGAACTCCACCCAACGCTCAACCTCATCACAATCCTCATCCGTCAGCCCAACCCATGTGCGCTGTGGTGGAGGAAAAAAAGGAATTCCCTGTACATAGTGAACCCCAATTACAGAATTCTGCTTTGCTTTTTCATAAACTTCATAGATGGCGGCAATTGCTTTGTGCTGAGTATTTAATTGTTCTTTACTACCAAAATCTTCAATCAAGGTTACCCCCATCTCCAATCCATGCAGTGCCAGCTTCAATGCTTCGTCTTTAGTCATTGCCTCTGCTCCCGCCTGCTTTGAGCCTCGTTAAGCTCCTCGATTTGGTCGTCGTCCAAGGGTGTGGCGTCGTCCATGATGGTTCCGTCTGCCGCCATACGGTGTAGCTCAGCAATCATCTCTGCCAGCTCGTCTGGTGTGCCATCAAACCCGTCAAAACACCCCTCAGCGAATACCAATTTCAGTTTAGGTTCGGTCATGTTTTTTCCTTATTCCCCACAGAAGCAGGCAATGGCCTCTTCGTCCTGATCGAACATGTCACGTTGGTTCTGGCTAAACTTCATAATCTGCTCGTAGTTTGGGCGCTCCTGCCTGAACACGGCGTCCGATGGCTTCTTAGCTGTGGTCATGGCGAACTCTTCCATCTTGGCCCACCAAATAGCCCGGCTGGGCTTCTCGGCCACCAGTGATGCAATCTGGGCCATCGGCTTCAAAAAGCATAGGTCGCAGTTGCCATGCATAGTCACGCCGTTCATGTTGGGCAGTCCCAGATCAAACGGTTGGCTTCTCCAAAACTCTCCGACGATCTCCTTTGTGGCGCCGTCCGTCCATAGCGGGATGCGTGACTTGTCCTGAATCTTTGCGGCCCGGCGCTGTTCGTCAGCTCGGATCCCCACCCAACACATGTTCTCGATCACCGAATAGCCAATATCACCAAAGATGCCAAGGTCGCGCATGTACTTGGCCTGTGGTCGGATCTTGAGCTGGGCAGTACAGATCCTTTTGACGGGCGATGGCAGATAGTTGTTCTTACGAATCAGCTCCTCGAACGGCTCCCCCTCCCTGCTGGCCGTCTCGTAGTCCACCACGGTGTAGCCCTGCTCGGTGTTCCGATACTCGATCCAATGGATCTTGACATTCCAGCGCACCTCGCACTCGTGAACAAAGGCCAAGGTGGCCTCGTCCTCTTTGCCGGTGTTCTGGAAACACACAATGGCCTCGTCGGGCAGGCCATTGTTGCTTTGCAGAATTCGCCAAAGCATGTAACCGCTCGTCCTGCCGCCAGAGAAACTGATGCAGGTCGGCTCAATGATTTTGTATGGATCGCTCATGCGTTTTTCTCCAGTAATGCGGCTTCAATCTTCTTTGCCCATTCGAGAACTTTAACAAGGTTCCAGTTGGAGCTCTCAGCATTGATGCCTAAAGCTTTCTGAATCTCTTCATCGGTAAGGCTTTTCCATTCAATCGCGTTCATTGCTCATTCCTTCAGGTCTTGGACAATCATTTGGCGGGATAACCACGCACCAAACGGCTTTGTACTGGCCCCTTGGCGCGACTTCCCATCGGTCTATGTACACGTCAGGCATGTTCTTTAAAACCTTCCTGACGTTGGTCTTTGGTCTGTTGAGCAGATCCGCTAGCTCTTCTAGTGTCATGCCATCAGGTATTCCGCGGAGCGCAACACGTACGCTCTTGATCACAGCCATGCTCATGGAGCCCCTTTATCGGGCTTTTGAGCCGTTTTCTGGTCGCGTTGAGGGTCAAGGTGCTTAATAAGCTGTTTGAGGTTTATAGGGGCTATTTTCTCGAGGCGCTCAATTTCGTTCAAAACACAGTCAACCCCTGCGTTGAACCCTTTGATGTAGTCGCTCATTTTGGTCTCGCTCATAAAATTTCGTGGATGTCTTCGCACCACACTTCGCTCACGTCAAAGGGCGTTCTGCCCAGCACCAAGTCAATAGCGTCGTCAGGGCTTTCTGCCACCACCTTGTGCTCGGAGGTGTGGTTCTTGGCGCCCTTCAGGATAACGGTGTAAATCATGCTGTCACCTCTTTGGCTAAGACTAATTGCAGGTTGGCCAGCAGTTGCTCAGCCTCGGCACGGGTCAGCGGGACGCTCATCATTGAGCGGCGACCTTGCAGGCACAGCCACACGCCCTCGTCATACTGGTCGGCGCTAATGCGGACTTCCGCTTCTGTGTTGAATGATGTTTCGATTTCGTTTGCCATGGTGGTTCCTTAAACTGTTACAACTAACTGGCTCTCAGCAAAACTAAACAAATCGTTGTGTAGCTTTGAGTTTTTGCGAATTTTGCGGAAGTTTGAATTTTCATAAACTTCATTTTTAGCAGTACCGTAATTAGAAACAAATACGCAATACTGAACATTGTTTCTTTCAACAACAACGGTTGTATGGCCGCAGGCTTGATCGATGCTGATAAGTTTCATGATGGCCCCTTAGTAGGCGTAGTCGTCAGCAGTGAACTCAGCAAAGTCGCGCTTTGCTTCGGCTTCCAAACGAGCGAACTCGTCGTTAGGGACGTCATAGGTGATGTTGTTGCCCTGCGCGTCAAAGATAAACACGTCGTACACCTCAGCGTACTGATCTTCTTCTGGCAAGTAGTCGTATGCCACTGTCACGTCCTGAACAGTCTCGCCGTCGTCAAAGGAAACAACCTCTGGAAAGTTGTATGCGAAGTGGGAAATTTTGGTAGTAACTGTCATTTTGAGCTCCTTCAAGTAACCGCCTTATTGGCGTGATTGCATTGTAACACGAAATTAAAAGGTGCTGTCAACACCTTTTTGAAAATTTATTTAACTGCCTTTGGTCTGAGGATCACAGTCTGCTTTACGCCTTCACGGACGCCGTGCTCTTTGACGGTGGCTGTGATGGTTAAGGTGTCACCCTTGGCGCGCACTGTGCCTTCGGGTGACCAAGCCACCACGGCAGAGTTGCCTTTGTAGATTACGACGTTTTTGTCGGCATCTTCCATGATGTAGATGTAGGTCGTGCCATAGGCGCCGTCAAGCACCACAATGTGGCCGATAGTAAGGGTGAGGGTGATCTTCTCGCCCACAGCGCCAATGTGCTGGCGTGTAGCGTCGATAGCGGCCTTTTTATCGGCCCACTCAGCTTTGCGTGCGGCCCGGGCGTCAATGCCCTTCAGGACGGCTTCGGATTGCTTAGGGGAAAGCTTGCCAAAGGTGTAGAAGGCGCGAGCCATGGAGCCCATGAAATTGTCGCCGTAGCCCATGAAGGCGCCGTTGTCGTTGTAAACGATACCGTCGGTTAAAGCGCTCTCAATTTCTTCTGCGCGTGGAGTGTTAGCTCTCCAAGTCTTTTGGGCGTTAGCGAGAATGTTGCGTTTGATGGCATTCTCGTAAGCGACTGGGTTTTCAATGACTGCGTGACCGCGAATAGCTGACATGATGATTTCCTTTCAAGTAACCTGCTCTGTTGCAGTGGTTGTGATCTTAACACAGAATTAAAGCGCTACTGGAGTAGGGACTTTCCCTAACTTCATTTGGCGATCACGCAGGGCGTCGATCTCGGCCCACAGCTTGATGTAGTAGGGATCGTCCGTGGGCAGGTGTTTGTTGATGGCCAGAGTGCTGTGGCAGTCGGCCAAGGCAAACGCGCAAGTGGCCGCGTCGTAATCCTTGACCTTGTTGGCAAACAATTCGCAAAGTTGTCCGTAGTACATGGCCGGCTCCGATCAAAACAAGTTGGTAACGGTGAACTTGTAGATGCGTGAGTACACACCTAGAAGCTGGGAAGTGACTTGCAAGTTGCCGCCGTAGACAACAATGCGGTCAAGCCTCCCGTCAAAATATTGAATGTCGGCACGGAAGATGTCGCCAGTACCGTTATCGATGCCAATGGTTTTCAATTCTCTGGTCATTGCCGGCCCCTTACGCTGTAGTTGAAACTTTGATCACGGCGCTAGACTCGCCGCGGAACTGAGCATTGAACTGCTCTTCGGTCAGCCCGGCAAACTCTTTGGTAGAGCGCAGTGCGTTGAGGATTGCCTCGGCGTCCAAAGAACCGATGCGGTTCTCGATGGTGACCTTTACGCCGTACTTCTCACCACGGTGGGGAATGATCTTGCCGGCGGCGTCCTTAGCGGACACGTCGTAGGTGTTGGCGATGGTGTCTTTGAGAGTCTTGACCTGAGCGGCCAAGGTTTTTTGCTGGCGATCCAGAACGAAGAGCTGGTCGATAGGGTTGAGCAGTGACTCGACTGTTGCGACTGCTTGGATCTGTGTTGCTGTTGTCATGATGACTTCCTTGTTTCAAGTAACCTGCTTATTGCAGTGACGCTATCTTAACTTAAAGTTAAAGCCAACCATTAGGACAAACCCTAGTTTTTGCATTTATTTTGCGTGTTTTTGCAAAAATACAACATTATTTGTGAAATAAAAGCTCCATTACCCGCTTCACGGTGATGTTCAGAGCGTCAATCTCTTCCATCTTAGCTATGGCCCATGCCCTACGCTCGCCGTGCCAGCCCATCTTGCTCCCTTGATGGCAGGACTTGCACAGGGCTATGACGGTGTACTGCCTGTGTTGTTTGACGTGGTGGGCGTCGCTGGGCCCCTCTTGATCGCACACAGAGCAAGGAAGCTCTTTCACCAGCCCGATATAGGCCTTTTCTTTGGCGGTTAGATTGTTGTTCACAGCGTAGCCTTATCGACGTGGCGGTTGGAAGCCTCCTGAGAGCGCCATACGGCAATTCTTTCCTGCGCGGCTATCAGCATCCATCTAAGGCGCTCGCGCTCTTCTACGGCCTGTCTAAGGGCTTGCAGGTGCTCTTTGTAGCGTGGGGATGCGTAGGCCTCGCGCTCCTGCATGGCGGCGGTCTTGTACTCACCGTTGCCAAAAATTTCTGCGTTCTTCATTTCTTCGGCCTTGATGGTCTTCCTCAGCTCCTCCATGAACACCTTATTTGCCTCTGCTTGGGCATACTCGGCGGACTTGGCAATCATGAAGTCGACTGCGGCATTTGGGTCAATAAGTTTTTCGCTCATGTTTGTTCCTCAATTTCGACGATAAGTTTCCCGGGCTTTGTTCCTGCTTTTCTGTAAATCATGATGGGCTGAAACAGTTGGTCGTTCACCATCAATGCATCGGCTAAGCCGTCCAGCGCTCCCTTGGCGGCGGCTAGGCAGTTGTCCGCGTCGCGCTTTCGTTTATCAGGCATCTCGAACGTGATCGTCAGCCTCAACTCTCCGCCTGCGTGTTTCCAGCCCTTGAGCTGGTGCTTGGCCAACCACGTACTGCTGTCGCGGTAGTCCGAGCGGAGCTGGTACAGCTTGCCCCAATGCGTACCCTTGGCACGGTTTGGGAAGAGCTCCGCCGGCGGGAAGTCCAGCTCAATCCGCACGGTGCATCCGCGTTCTGATTGCGTGTGCCAGCTCGTCAAAGCCTGCTTGTTGGGCAACCTGTGCGCAGGCTTCACGCTCAATGGCGATAGCCTGCTTGGTGGTTTGTATCGCTACGGCCATAATCTCAGCCTTGGCCTGCGCCAGCCCCTCTTCAAACTCTTTTGCCGTAAACAAGGTCTGTCCTGTACCTTGTGCAAAGAACTTCTTTTGGAAGTCACTCAGTTCTACTTTTGCCATTTTCTCGCTCCTGTTTCATTCGATTTACTAGGTCATTCATAGCTTCGGCTCCCCGACGCTTTTCGATGTCACTCTTTACTTTTTGCCACCATAATTGCGCGCTCCCTGAGCCTAGCTCGATAGCCTTCTTCTCGTACCGTTTCATCCACTCTCGCGCTTCGCATTGTTTCATGTGTTCCAAGGTCTCCGGTGAGATAGAGACATTCGATGGCGCAAGCCTCGGTGTAGGCATCACCAAACCCACTGCGGATTTCGTCGAGGATTTTTTGGGCTTCATGCTTGGTCATACCTTCCTCTTTGCCAGTCCAGCACGGATAGCCAGCTCGTTGCGCAGGCGGTACTCGTACTTTGTTTTGCGGATCTTCTCGTGTTCGTTTGGTTGGAGCTCAGGCTCGTTGTCAAACAGAGCGGCAAACTCTTGCCACTTTGGTGGGTAACCGTTAACGCTGGCGCCCCAAGAGATCATGTCAATCTTCATGACTTCATTGATGGCCAAGCGGACGTTCTCGCAGTCACGCAGGGCTTCTGTGACTCTGGGCCATGTGTCCGAGGTGGCCTGATGGTGGTAGGCGCAGACCCAGTTACCGCCAGTGGAGATGCCGCCAGCCATGGGGCAACCATTGGCAAAACAGTTGTGGCTGTTCGGGCCGTCATGGCCCTCGGTCTCAGAAGAGTCGTGGTATTTGCGTTTAGCAGTTTGGTAGCTCATTTTTTGTCCTCATGGTAGGTGCCTTCGACGATTCGGGGAAACTTGCTTGGGTTAAACAGGAAATCAATGTCAGCCTTCCAGTCCTTGGCCTTGCCTGTCAGGAACTTGGAATCTTTGACCATTTTGAAAAACCATTCAAAAAACTCAAGGCCTTGCTGACGATCAAACTTCTCGGTGGTCACCACCTCACGCCATCTGGCCGCTATAGCTCTCTTGCGAGAATCGTTGACCACAGACACTGCTGGCAACATAGGAAGCATCCTGTTGTACATCTCCACAATCTCTGCAACTGGACATGCAGGGGCTGACTTTGGCTTGCCAAGGTCAGGAGAAGCTTTAGCTTCTTTAATTGTTTCTTGGTTATTGGTTATTGGTTCTTGTTTATTGGTTGGTTGAACGTCCGTTGAACGGGCGCTACTCCGACGTTCAGCGGATGCTTTACCAGCGCGTGATGCTTGCTCAATTTTTGAGTGGAAATGCTTAATTTCCTTGTCCGCACGGTCATTGACCCAGCCCTCTTCGCTAAGCTGGAAGAACTCATTGAGCACGTCTTGGACAACCTGAACCTTCTCGCGCATACCAATTTGCTTGGCAACGACCGCTGAATCGGTGTTCAACGGGCGTTCATGAAGGTAGTACATGTCAAGCAAGCGACGATAAGCCAAGTCCTCGTATAAATCGAGGTGGCGTGTGTGACTGGCGTAGTCGCCAATATTGAATTGGTAATAGTGCATTTTTTTCCCACTTAACAGCCCACTTGGAAACAAAGAAACTCAGGCAGGGGAAAGTGGGAACCCTTTTCAGAACGGGGATCAATCCGTTCCTAGCCTTCATTTCAAATCATCTTACACGAAAAATAAATCTGGACGCAAGTCTTTTCTTGTGACCAACCCTTGTGTTGCTTTTTCAATCTTGACGGCCAGTGCGGCTGATGCCGTTCTACGCTCGTGAATGAGCAGAGACAACCACGTCAGGCTGATGCCCAGATACTCTGCCATCTCACCTCTTGCGCCCAACGGCTCCGTCGAAAAATACTCTTGCAATGTCATTCGTTGTCCTCAATAAGTTGTTGGTGCTGTGGGAGTCGAACCCACCTAGTCACCTAGATCACATCGGAATCAAACCGACCCTCGCACCAACACGGCTGGGGACTGACTATTTGCTACGCTCAACGGACTTACTTGCAAGAATTACCGTTTATATACGCAGTTACTCAGGCTTGCGGCCCATGGCTTCAGTCCCCATGCGTGTTGATGTTGGCGCACTTAAAGTCGGAACACGTCCGACAGCTATGCATCGCTTCACCAACAAACGCAGTATACATTAACTTTGAATTAAAAGTAACCCCACGTTTCACTCGGGAATGTATTGTGTTTGTTTTTAACTACGTGTTAAGATTCGTGTACGCCGATACGGCGGTTAAGGAGAATCAATTGGAAAAACAACTTCCCTACACGACCAAGTCTGGTCTTCAAATTGGGTGCAACTACACCCCTCCCCAACGCAACTACATGAGTGCTGATGCAGAACTTCTGCAAAGTGCATTGCTTGGCATCGAGCCTGAGTTCTCTCAGCGCCGTATTGCTGGCTGGGTTGCCTACGCCCTCTTCCTGATTGCGCTGTACGCAGTGCTGATCGTGTGGGAGGTTTGACATGAACATACCAGCATTCCCAGTTGAAATGATTTACACGCAAGAGAACGAAAAGTTCAACGGCATGACATTGCGTGACTACTTTGCGGCTAAGGCTATGCAAGGGTTTGCCGCCATGAGTGACGTTGATGGTTTTTCAAGTGTAGAAGAAATGGCCAAAATGTCATACAAGTGGGCCGATGCCATGATGAAAGTGAGGCAAGCATGAACGACGAAGAATTTAAGGCTATGCGCCTGAACGTGATCTTGTTCTTCATTGGAGCTTTGATCCTTGCCCTTGACCTTTTTATCTGGAGACCCTAATGAATTTACAAGACGTCCTATGGTTCGACACCAGCAAAGGTCGCATCGGCATCCTGATGGTGCTTGATTGGCACACAGAACAGCTTCACTACTACCTTGGTATTGCTGATGGTATGAACACCAACATCGACATCAACCACATCTACAACGGAGGCGTGAAGCTTCCTGACAACGTAGGCATGGCTTTTTTCTTTGGAGGCTCAGAGTGATCACCATGGCTACACACGGAGAGTACGAAGAGTGGAAAAACGACCCTGTTGCACAGCAGGAATACACACAATATTTACTTGAGGAAGCAACCAAAACAGCACCGAACCTAGACCAATTTATTGACAGCTTTACAAAACAATTTGACCAAATATTTAAGGAAAAAACATGAGCTTTATTGTAGAAAACACAGCGCCATCGAGCGACTTCAAGGCAGTACCCGCAGGCCTTCACTTGGCACGTTGCTACCGCATCATCGACTTAGGAACCCAGCGCTCCGAGTATGAGGGTGTAGAAAAGCACCAGCGCAAGATCATGCTGGGCTGGGAGCTCCACGGCAAAGACGACGAGGGCAACGAGCTGGTGACAGACCGCGGTGATCCCCTAGCCATCTTCAAGAACTACACGCTGAGCTGGAACGACAAGGCCAACCTTCGGATTGACCTTCAGAACTGGCGTAACAAGCCCTTTACAAGCGCTGAGATGCAACGCTTTGACATCCAAAGCATCTTGGGTGCGTGGTGTATGTTGACGGTGATCCAGAGACCGGGGAAAACAGGGAAAAACTACGCCAACGTCAAGGCAGTCGCTCCTGTTCCCTCGGTCATCAAGTCCGCAGGTCTCCCCCCAGCCGTCAACGTGAACCAAGTGTTCCGCATAGCCGAGCCTGACTACGAGCTGTACGAGACCTTTGGTAAAGGGCTCAAGGCGATGATTGAGGCTTCCCCTGAGTGGCAGGCTCTCCAAGGCAAGAAACCCGCTCCAAAGCCCGTTAAAGCAGGCTCTGGTAACGCGAACTCTGGTTTTGATGATATGGAGGATGATTTGCCTTTCTAGAATGGTATACTTTGGGCATACCGTTTTAAAGGAGACAACATGAAGGTATGCAAAGAGTGCGGCGTTGAGAAAGAGCTTGGCAGTTTTTACAAACACTCGCGGATGCTAGATGGTCACTTAAACAAGTGCATTGAATGCGTCAAAGCAAGGGTGAAAAAACATAGGACTGCCAATCTTGATCGAGTCAGGCAATACGACAAAAGTAGGGCAAATCAGCCACACAGAGTCCAAGCTCGAAAAGACTACGTTGCAACCGAACAAGGCAAAGAAACACGAAAGAAAGCAGGTCAGGCATACAACAAAAGGTACCCATTGAAGTACGCATCGCACGTCATAACAGGCAATGCGATTCGTGACGGCAAACTGGTAAGACCTAACAAATGCTCGACCTGTGATTCAACCGAAAAAATAGAAGGACACCATGATGACTACACAAAACCGTTTGATGTTCGTTGGCTTTGCGAGTCGTGCCACAAAGAGTGGCATCGCCACAACAAACCAATCTATGAATGACTGATCATGAAACACGAACGGGACGAATTAACACTTGACCTGTTTGGGGGGTACGTGCCCCCACCTACGGGCTTACAGCTTGGTCACGCCTTGGCAAAGGTTGCGGCTGATAACGCTGGTGAGGATTGGAAAAAGCTTGCTTATGAGACGTTTGTTCAGTATGCACGCATGCACCATGAGTTCACCACAGAGCAAGTCAGAGCTGACAGCTTGGACGTTCCCAACCCTCCTGAGCCTAGAGCTTGGGGGCACATTGTGAACATGGCTAAGAAAAACAACATCATCGAGTTCGCAGGGATCACTACAGCCACCAGCCGCAAGGTGCATGGCATGAGGGTGACCCTGTGGAGATCAAAGATCAATTACTAGGAGAGAAAAATGATTGAAGTTGCAAAAGACCCTTGGGCATACCGCCCTGATGGACTCAAGTGTAAGACGTGCATCTGGTACGTTGAGAAACAGCGTACAGGCACATCAAATTCAGACGGTAACCCGCTGGCGAGCATTGGTCGTTGCCGTCGCCATGCGCCAACAATGAATGGTTTTGTGCCAGTCTATCCCGTGGACTGGTGCGGTGACCACAGAATTGACGAGAACAAGTTATGAGCATTACCGTACGCGCCAGTGAGAGTAGCCACTGGTACACCCGCGAGGGAGCGCCCAAGTACACCGTAGAGGCCAAGAACGGCTCTCTGCGCAACACCACGTTGGCCGATGCGCGCAAGATGAACCTTGTACCGTCGGTCACCACAATTATCGGTTGCGCCGCCAAGCCCGGCCTCGAGGCGTGGAAGCTCAATCAAATGATGCTCGCCTCTATGACCCTCCCAAGGGCGCCAGACGAGGCTGAAGACCTTTACGTCCAACGAGTGATCAAAGACTCTCGCGAACACGCCCGTGCCGCCGCCCAACGGGGTACGGAAATCCACGAGGCTTTAGAAAACTGGTTTGAAGGCGTGATGATCTCCCCCATGATCGAGTACCAAATGGGTGTGGGTGAGGAGGTTAAAAAGTTCTTTGGCGAGCCGGCGTGGGAGGCCGAGAAGTCCTTTGCCTGCGATCTAGGGTTTGGTGGAAAGCTAGACCTACACACCGCTGACGGCGATGGGATTGTGATCGACTTTAAAACGAAGGAGTTCACAGACCCAGCCAAAGTGGAAGCGTATGACGAACACGTCATGCAATTAGCCGCCTACAGGTTGGGGTTGAACCTGTCCAAGGCGCGCTGTGCAAATGTCTTTGTATCGGTCACGGAGCCGGGCCTCGTGGTCGTCAAAGAATGGTCTGAAGAAGACCTCGAACGCGGGGAGGAGATGTTCTATCACCTCCTCAAATACTGGCAAGCCAAAAACAAACACAAGTGAGGACAACATGAATAAATTCGAAGAAAACATTTTTAACCGTGCCCTTAAAACTTTGAGTGCACTTAATTGCAAATATGCGGTGCTAACTCCCAACGCTCAGAGGTATGGCGATTGGGATATGTTTGAAACACTGAACATCAAAAAATTTGCACACGGTGAAGCTTCAAGGTACATCTCGCCGTTATTAGAAGACATTCAAATTGGCGAGACCAGAAAAATTCCATTTCAGGACTACTCAAGGAAAATGTTGGGTAGCGCTATTTACGCTTGGTTCTACAGAAAACACGGCACAGCTACCGCAGTTACCTCTCGCAACAACGAAGAAAAATGCATCGAAGTGATGCGCATTGCATAAGGAACATCATGGACGAACTTTTACCGTTACTTTTTGTGGGCTGGCTATTTGCCTCATGGCTCACACACATCATTGTTTGCATTCAGACAATGTCTTGGGGGTTCCTCATAGCAGGAGCTATTGTTTTCCCAGTGGCTAATCTTCATGGCACTGGTATCTGGTTTGGATGGTGGTGAAAATGTTTAGTATTTTCAAAAAGAAACCAAAAGTTGACCTGTCAACACAAGAACCTTTGCCTTTTAAAACGATCACCATAACGACAACTGAACTGAGCAATTTGGCTGGTATGCCATTGCAATCTAAGTTGATAAAAAATTTAGGCATCCAACCTTTTGCACAAACAAAAACTGGTGTGTATTGGGCTACTGAAGATGTCCCAGATATATTTATGGCTGTATCAAAATATTTACGCGAAAAAGCAATGGAAGAGTTAAACAAAAAATGAACCCTTATCTCGACAAAGACCAAATCAAAGAAGCCTTCCGCAAGATCTACCTTGAGGAGACCTACAACTTCCTCGAGGAAGACCTTGAGAAGCTGGCTGACGGCTTCATCATGGCGGCTATGCCTGCTATCGTGAAAACCGAGCGCGACATGTGCATCAAGTTTGTTAACTCGCTTAACACCAACGTAGCCCGAGCGCTTGGTGAGTACCGCGAGAACCTATGACGCCCAAGGACTTCGTTACGGAGCTATTCGGAGAGGGGTGGAAGCCTGCACAGCTCACATCCTTCCTCGATGCAATTAAAGGATGGTCTGAAGACTCCCAAAGGTACTACGCTGTACGAGACTTTGCTAAAAAGTTAGAATGGCGCATCGACCCTCGGGATCGCGAGGAATGCCACAAGTTTGACGACCTTGTGGACTCCAAGCGGTTTGAACATGATCTTGATGAAAATTGACGATAACGGCAAGTTGGAAGCAGATTGGGATGCGATTGAAAAGCTGACCAAGTGTTTTGACAAAGGCTGTAAGTCTGAAGAGGCTTACAAAGCCAAGCTGTTCTCGTTAGTTCTCGAGCATGGGTATGACGTTGCCATGGATGACGTAGAGCAGGATCGCAAGCAGGTTCTGTTCATGCTCTGTACGCCTGCTGGCAACGCATAAAAAAAAGCCCCCGTATGAGGGGGGCTAAACAAGTGGCAACTGCGGAAAAGACACTTGTGAGGAGAATCAATTACCAATAATCACTGAAGGCGGAACTGTGCCTAATGGTGGAACTCTTGGTTGAAACGGTACTTGACCTGTTTGTCTAGGATAACCGATGTACGGTTTGCTTGCCGCGGCTAGTTCTTCTTCTGTTGGCTCCATCCTGTTACGCTTCTGAAGCTCTGGATCTGACTCTTGAGCAAGCACGTTCCTTCGGATGTTACGGAAGGTTGGAATGCCAAAAGCCAAAGGCGCCGCCACAGGGAAAGCTGGCGGATACAGCGAAGCACCAGTAGCCAAAGCGCCAGCGGCGCTTAAACCCATGTCTGTGTAGTCGCGCTCTATAGGCGCCCTTCCGTACTGGCTCTCAATATCAGCTATGTCACGTCCAATGCTGTAACCCGCCAAAGGTGGGCCTACCACGGGCATGAATCTCATGCTTTGTCTCATCATCCCAGTGAACATGTTCTTCACCTGATCCAAGCCTGACATAGGAGGGGGTGTCGTGAGGATGATTGGAGCTTTTGGAATAGGTGCAAGCTGTGCAGGCTTACCAGCCTCTGGGGTTTGCATAGCAAATGACTCACGAGGGCCACCACCGACGCTAGGCGCCTGAGTCATGATCCCACCAAAACGTGGGTTCTCAACAAAGTTGCCCATGCCCATGTTTTGAAGCTTGTTCAGCGCCTCAGCGCGTTTAGTTGCAATATCCCAAGCACCACCCTGTTGCTTGGTGTTGGTCAAAGCTTGACCAGCTTCAATGTCAGTTACACCAAGAGCTTTGGCGGTGTTGTAAGGAATGACGCCTGTTTGTCCTTGAGCCATTCGACCCGCGTCAGCAACTCCCATAACGGGTTGACCCTGAGGAGAGGGCAAACCACCTGTAGGAGCGCCTGCACCCATTTGTGGGGGGGTAGGTGCTCCACCAGTCGGTAAACCGCCCATAGGGGCTGTAGGAGCCGCTGGAGTGGGTGCTTTAGCTTCATTAAAAGCTTTTGCCAAATTGCCAGCCATACCAGCCGCTGTTCTGCCAGCATAAGGAGCTAAGGCAAGCGCAGTTCCAGTGCCAGCACCAACCAAACCATATTGTTTGCGCTTTAAGTCAGCAAGTGAGTTCTCGCGGATAAAGTCTTGCTCAGGCGTCACCACTCTCGCATTACCCAAACTTGGGGGAGATGCAGGAGGCGGAGCGTCTGCTGAAGGGGTCTCAGGCGGAGTCTCGGCTGGCGCCTCTTGCTGAGCATTTTGTTCAGCAGGGGCTTTGAAGTCAGGGTTAAAAGCTTCAAACGTACCAAAACCTTTGAGTGCCTTGATGTACTCAAGTGCGCGAGGGCCTAAGTCCTTGCCCTCGGCTAAAGCCTTGATCTCATCAGGGCCGCTGTGGTAATACACCGCCGCTAACTTTGGGTTGTTGTTCGCATACTGCAAGGACTCTTTAAGGTTCCTCAAGCCAGCCACAAGATTGATTTCAGGCTTACGTAGGTCTGCTTCAGAATAACCATAAGTCTTACCAGTTTTTGGCATGACTTGCATCATCCCAATTGCACCATCATCGCTGTCAATCGGATTAGAACGCAGGCTACCTTCTTTGAACGCAATAGAAACTGCAAGCGCTGGATCAACGCCAGCGTCTCTGGCGGCTTGTGCCACTTTTTGGGCGTTCATAAGCTGTTCTTTATCCAGCTTATTGTTTAAAAAACTAAGTTTAAGGTCAGCCATTATTGAACCTGCCTATCTAAGTTTGCACCAGCCGCGTTTAAGTCTGGTCTACCGCCACCAGATTGTGAGCGTGTGTTACCAGACCAAATAGACTGCAACTTCGCCTCGTACGCCTTAAGCATACTCTTGTACTCTGGCGTAATGCGGAATTTATCGAAAGAAATTTCTTTGCCAAGAAGTTTTTCACCAACGCTTTCAGCAAAATTAGCACGAGCGATTAACATGTCAGCAGTCTTGTTCATAGAGCTGACAGACATCTTAGTGCTGATCGTTGTGTCAGCAAACATTCTGCGCTCACCATCAGAGAAGGCGCCTTGACCTTTAGCCAACGTACTAGCCTCAAACTTGGCGCGAGCCACTTGAGTTCCCATTTGGTAGTAGCGATCTAATATTGCCTGCTTACGATCTGTGTACTGTTGTGAAGTTTCGTCAGGTTTTTGATCAACAGTGAACGCAACATTGGCGGCAACCATAGCCTCACGGAAGCCAACAGGCGTGAACTTGCCTTCGTCAACCATTTTGCCCAATATTGAACTAACTGTAGGCTTCTCAAAAATACCAACAACAAGGTTTCCACCTTCTTGATTGACCAAGTTTTTAGCAGTCTCAGCAACAGCCCTAACTTCAATGGCAGGCTCAAGCTTATCAATAGCCAACTCTGTGCGTTTAGAGCGAGCCTTGGCGTCTGCTTCCCTCTCAGTCTTAAGGGCGGCGGCATCAGCTTCTGCTTGTGCCGTTGTTGGTCTCTGAAGAGGGGCTCCAGCAGGCGCCTTTCCAGTAGGAGTTGCGTTAGGAGTAGATGGGACTGGCGCTGTGGGTTGAGGGCCTAGCATGATCATTTTTGCAATCTTGGCGTACTCTTCCGCATCTTGCGCATTACCAAGCATAGTTGCATATGTTGCAGGGATCTCTACACTGCCATATCCATGAATGAAAGTTTTGGTTGGCGTTGGATCAAAACCAAATTTCTGACCAGTTAATAGGTTTACTCCAGATGTACCCGCTTGGTTTACTTGAATGTTTTTACGACGATTCTCCATGATGTCCTTGCGGATCTCATACGGAGACTTGCCATCAGCTATGCCGCGTTTGTAATCTAACTTTTCTTGCGCAGTAAAACCTTCTGGTTGAGCAGGGAACAACTGAGTTCCAGCAGGCGCTTGCTGAGCCATGGGCGCAGGAGCAGGGGCTTGGGGCGTAGGAGGCGCAGGAGGCGCAGGCTGTGCCATAGACAAAGGTGCTTGAGCAGGTGCTTGAGCAGGTGGGGCTGGCATGGCAGGCGCTTGAGGGGCAGTTGGCAAGCCACCAGTAGGTGCGGCTGTAGGGGCAGGTTGAGGTGCGGGTTGAGGAGCTACTTGAGGAGCAACACGTGGCTTCGCATAAGGTGAATCTGCGCCCAAATCTTCATTGATGAGGTTTTGCCTCATCTGAGCTTGTTTTGTCTGAATGTCAGTCTGTATGCCTTGCTGAGCCATCTCTAGGCGCATCTTAGCCATATCCATGGTGCGCTTTTCTTCAGCGGCTTGGGCTGGGCCGACCGCGGCGGCTACGTTACCTAACGACTCGCCAAAAGATCCAGTCTTTGTGGGCGCCAGAAAACCCTGCGCCATTGCAAGCATGGTGGGATCAAACAAGCGATTGTTGCGCTCTTCGTATTTTTCCCGAGCATTCTTTTGGGCGTCTAAATACTCCTGCATGGCATCACTGCCAATGACGTTTGTGTAATCTGGTGCTTTAGTTGCCATGCTTAGGTACTCCCAAACTCACCGCCCATAACCGACCCTTCGGTGTTGTATTCAGGATTGCCTGCTGTAATGTCGCCAACACCACCAGACAAAGCCCAACTGACTTTGTTGCCCAGTTTATCAAGCCAGCCTGTGTCTTTTGAGTTCGTGCCGCTTGCAACCAATGAACCCAAACCACCGATCTGAGAAAGGATGGAGGGGCCGTAAGCGCTGGCAGGGCCGTCGTACTTCTCGGTCGTAACCGTTGGATACGTATAACCA
>Ga0208974_1000453_pt1 | contig 16962 bp, 24 predicted proteins | sample GreLakmeER15MSRF_FD_187699 | JGI IMG/M metagenome (GOLD analysis project Ga0208974, IMG submission 187699) | Freshwater lentic microbial communities from great Laurentian Lakes, MI, USA - Great Lakes metaG ER15MSRF (SPAdes) | ecosystem: Environmental > Aquatic > Freshwater > Lake | place: Great... | reverse complement strand
TCGGAGGCCAACAATGTCATCACTCAAAAACAGTCTTCTCTTGATTCTGCTATTCGTGCTGGTAGGTTGCGGCTCCCGTCCACAAGTTGTGTACAAGCCCCCGCAAATGCCCCCACTCCCGCCGGAGATAGCCCAAAAGAAAGAAGTGAACCTGTCAGACAGGTTTATGAAACTTCTGACTCCGAACGAGCAACCCTCGCAGCCATTGCCGAAATCATTGCCCAAGGCGACAGAAACACGGCCCAATTGAATGCGTGTATCTCAGCTTACGAAACTGTTAGGCAACAGATAAATGCGGTGAAGTAGGATGGTAAATCTTTTTGGCATTTACATAAGCACTATGCGCTTCTTCTGGAGTGTTGTAGTAACCAAGATGCTTTCTTTTGCCATCAAAAGATATAGAGGCAGCCCATTTTTTAGTGTGTTTTGGTTTTGTAACTCCAAGCAAACCACAAGATACATTATTGCTATTTGCAGAACTACGATTTCGCCCATTAATTTTGTCATCTGCAAGGCGAAGATTGATAATTCTGTTATCAGTTTTTATTCTATTAATATGATCTATGTGCTGTGGAGGCTCTTGTTTATAAACCATCGACCATGCAACTCGATGAGCATATTTAAGTTTTCCTTTATGAGGAAATACAACATAGCCATTTTTTGCAATACATCCTATTGCTTTGGTCGGTTTTTTTATTCGGTAAAAAATTCCAGTTTCTTGATCGTAGATAAGATCAGTAAAATCATTGTTGCTCATGCTGTTGCACCTTTATGCAATGGTTTGAGAAGTAACGGCTCGGTGTTGACGCATCGGGCCGTTGCGCCATTATAAGGAGTAAAGCCATGGTAACCGCTGAACAACTGAAAAAACTCCACATTGGTGCTGAGTGGGTTGATGCCCTCAATGAAACCTTCAACACTTTTGGCATTAACACACAGCGCCAGCAAGCTGCCTTTATCGGGCAGTGTGGACATGAGTGCGGTAACTTTAGAACCCTTGAAGAGAACCTCAACTACAGGGCTGAAACTTTGATGAAGCTGTGGAAGGCAAGGTTTCCAACGATAGAGATTGCCAATCAGTATTCCAAAAATCCTAAGAAGATTGCTAACAAGGTGTACAGCAGTCGTATGGGAAACAGAGATGAGGCATCTGGTGACGGGTATCGGTTCAGAGGCCGTGGGTGCATCCAATTGACAGGCCATGCAAACTACTTCCATGCTGGTCAAGCACTGGGAGTTGACTTTGTGATGGAGCCTGACCTTGTGGCAACGCCCAAGTATGCGGCACTCACTGCTGGATGGTTCTGGTCAACCCACAATTGCAACAATCTTTCGGAAGCTGCTGATTGGGTTGGACTTACCAAGAAGATTAACGGTGGAATAATCGGCCTAGATGATCGCGTAAAGCATACAAATGAGGCTTTTGCGGTTCTTGGTTCTTGATGCTTTGAGCAAGCTGTTGGCGTAGCCAAGCAACTCCTCCCAGGCGCACCCATTCCTTGTATTCAGCGGGTCTGAGTCGTGCGCTTACAGTCTTGTTCACAAAGGTTAAATCAGTCTTAGGTCTTGGCATTTCAGTCCTCATTAAGTGCCATCCAAACCATCAGGCAAACGCCGCCAATGGCTAACGCAATGCCAAGGAACCCTATGGCAAAGATAGTGATGATTGTCTCAATCACAACACTCCCCGCATTTCCCACCCCGCTAGAAAATAATTCCATCGTCCTTGCATAGCAGGGTTGGTGTACTTGTCGTTTGTCATTGCTAAATCGGATTCTGTGTAGCCCTTTGAGGACATAAGTGCGTGGAATACTTTTCGTGCTTTCATGTGTTCTCCTTTGGTGGCATTTCTGGGCAAGGCATCCAATACAGTGGATGATGTTTTACGCTGTTTCCATTAGATGCTAACCAATGAAAAGTACCGGGATTTAATTTGTCTTCATAAAATGTTGCTGCATGGGGAACAAATTGATCTGCCCACGCAACAATACAACGCTGTTTAAATTCTGGCAGTTGATCTGCACTTTTAATCCATTTCATTTCTTCATGTTCCTTACAAAAGCCGCAAACGATTGCACTGTGTCTCTGCCAAATGCACCAGCAAACTTGTCTATCTCACGGGCCACTTCTTCAATCACTTCATTCCTGGCATTGTTCTCAGCGTATCGCATGATCTGGTGCTTGCGTGAGCCTTGCAGCCCCCAATCACCTTGGCGCTTTGCCAGTTCATCAAATGCTTCATCTTCTTCAGTTTTCATGCGTTCACCTTGAGTTTGGTTTCAAGCAACTGTTTAACAAGTGCTGCTGGGGCTTTGTGAGCCTTTAGAACAGACCCAATCAACGCATTCATTGCCTTGGCATTGCCACCCACCACTTGCTTTGCCAAGTCAGATTGACAAGCAGTGTCTATTGCTGATTCCAGTTCTGGCGGCATATTCTTCAAGATTTTGCGTTGTTCTTGTAAGGCTTTCTTTCTGCGAGTTGTCCCAGGTGCGGAAACCTTACGCTTGCCAGCCATGTATCTCATTGCACAGTTTTGTTTTTCAGCAAGTGTTGTTGCAAATCCTTGCATTTCGCAACGACTTACATACCAAAGAATTTCATGGCGTTTCTCCCAATGTGGAGTTCCATGCACCACATCCCAAATGTCTCCTACTACTTGCCAATAGTAGTTAGTTGTCTTGTTCATATCCCCACCTTGGCTTTGTAGCAAACTTCCATCTCAAGTTGCTTGATTTGCTGGCGCAAGATTTCATTCTCTTTCTTGAGTTCTTTGTCCCCCATCTTGCGTTCCATCTCAGCACCAGCCGCATAACCAGCCAGCACCCCAGAGGTGGCGGCTTGGCGGGTGTAAGTCTGGATGTCCATAGAGGTCAGGATGCCAGCAAACCCCTTTGGAGTCAGCTTCTTCACGATGCCTTCAATCTCATCTTTAAGAGCCTTGTTCATCTTTCACCTCCATCATCTTTTCGGCAAGTGCATAAGCAAGTTGGGCAATGTGATCTTCATCTGCACTCTCGTATAAATCTGACACCAGCATTGCCGCCATTGCTTTGGCAGCAAAGTAGTCCAGAACTGTCAGGTTCTCCAAGTTGCCACCAGTTCTCATATCCAACCCAGGATGGTGAAGGCAACGAGGCAAATGACTCCAATGGCGCAGACAACCATCACAACCCCATCAGTGTTGACTGTTGGGGCGCACTTCTCGATGGGACAGGCCCAATCACAACTGTTGGGGAAAGCCTCATTCAAGGTGCGGGGGTACATTCTGGTGGTGGGGTTGAAATCTTTGAGCATGGTTTATCTCCAATGGTTTAAAACTGTGGCAAGGTCTTTGGTGGACACAATCAACTCGTCCAGGCGCATGGACTCATCAGCAACAACAAACAAGCCTGGGCCTCGTTTAGTGCGGCCCCAAGCGTCTTTTCTGTTCACATTAGACAAGTCGCCTTTGCGAACTGCGTTGTAGACTTGGTGAGAGGTATACCCCTCATCCAGACAGTCACGCATCGTCCTGGGGACTCGACAAAAATCTATCAGCATCTTCATCCTCCTGTTGAGTTGGTTGATCGTCTGGATCAAAGTTGGTTTGGCGGGTGAGGATTTGACCCCACCGCCATTCTTGATAGTCTTCTGAGTACATTTAATATTCGTACTCAAGGCGCTCAGAGAAAGATGGGTTCCAACCATTTTCAAAAGCGTTAGATTGCGCCCAACGCATAACCCATTCGTGAGCAGTAAGGTTGCGTGAGTCATTGACTTCCCAGTCATTTGCGTCAGCAGTAATTTCAATGGTTTCTGCTAATGACAAATCCATGCCCAACTGAGCATAAATTTTGTGGGTTTCTGAACGAGTAATCATCTCAAATTCTCCTAGAAGGGTTTGTGTTGCTGACAGATGTGATCATACAGACATGGACTATCTAGTCAACTAACCATCTATTTAATCCCCACAGTTTACTGGGTTATTTAATCACTAAACATTTGACCACTTAGTCCATGTCTGCTAGGATCGGCAATTATGAACACACAAACCATGCAACAGATTGAAGATTTGCGACTCAAGGCAGAGGCGGCAGGGTACTCCCTCGCTGATGTCTCTCGCCATGCGGGGATTGACCCTTCCCAGGTGTCTCGTTACGCAGTGGGTAGAACCATACCACTCCTGACCACCATGAGGAAGCTAGAAGAGTCAGTGGATTCCCTGATCAAGACCCGCCTGGAGGCCATACAAGGGGTTTCTGAGGGCGTGAATCCATGACCCGCATCATTGGCATTGACCCAGGTCTTTCTGGCGCAATTGCTGTTTTGCAGGGTGATCTTTTGGACATCATAGATATGCCTACCCTGACCATTGAACGCAATGGGAAGTCAAAGCGTCAGGTTTCAGCATCTGATCTGGCTCAGATCATCAAGAGATTTGCCCCAGATGATGTGAATCCCACTGTTGCCTTCTGCGAACGGGTGGGTGCAGTAAGTGGGCAGGGGGTGACAAGTGTCTTTAGCTTTGGGCGTAGCTTTGGCATGATCGAGGGCATCCTCGCCACTCTACAGATTGCAACCACATTTGTGCCACCAGCCACTTGGACAAAGGGTGTTGGGCGTAGCCCTGGCAAGGATGCGTCAAGAGCCAGAGCAATGGAGTTGTTCCCTGCCCATCAGTTGATGTTTAGTAGGGTCAAGGATGATGGCAGAGCAGATGCGGCTTTGATTGCTTATTGGGGGCAGAAGAATTATGGATGACGCAGAAAGAACTGCCATGCGTGACCACATTGTGTGGCTCACCCAACAGCTTGAACTTGCAAGGCTCCAGAACAGGGAAAGAACCGCCTTATTGCGCCGAATGCTTGACCCTGAAGACCTTGGTTTTGCAGTCTCCAATGAAGTCAAGTCTCTCGTTTACCAACTCCTCATCTCAGACCTTGAAGCAGAAAGAAACGCATGGAACAGATAAAACTTAGACCTAGTGCAGCCTCTCGTTGGCTCATCTGCCCTGGCAGTGTTGCCTTGTCAGCATCAATGCCCTACCAAGAGTCTGGTGAGGCCGCAAAGATTGGTACTGCCATTCATTCTTTGGCAGAGTCGTGCTGGCAACTCTCGCTAAACCCCTTGGAATTTGTTGGGTCTACAGTTGATGGCATCACCATCACAACTGAGAACGCTGAGTTCGCACAGGCCCACCTCGATGAGATCAAACGCATCGAGACTGAGACAGGCGGGAATGTGATGATCGAGCAGTACCTGAGTGCCTTTGATGAGCCTCACGCCAAGGTTGGTGGCACTGCTGATGTGGTTGGCTGGAACGCCAACAAACTCATCATTGCAGACCTGAAAACAGGTATGGGCTATGTTGATGCCGATAGTGACCAGATGAAGATTTATGCCATTGGAGCAATCAACAAAAGCAAGAAGATGTTTGACATTGTGGAGATGCGAATTGTGCAACCCAGGGTTGGCCCTGTTCGCACCTTCACCATGTCAGGGCATGAATTAACAGAGTGGTATTCCAACACTTTGGGGCCAGCAATCGATGCCATCTCCTCACCAAACCCGCCCTACAACCCCTCCCCTGATGCTTGCCAATGGTGTCCAGGCAAGGCTGTATGCCCCACACAGAAGACCTCATTTATTGAAGTCGCAGTGGCTCCTAACTTGCCCACTCTGTCTGATGAGGAGATCGGTGCAATGCTCACCAAGGTTGAGATTGCAGAGGGTTACATAAAGGCTTTGCGTGAATACGCAGTTGCCAGAATCAAGGATGGTGCAGTCATCAAGGGCTGGCAGATGGTTCCCAAACGAGCAACCAGGACATGGGTCAATGAGGCTCATGCTGGATCAGTGTTGGGTGAGTTGTTGGCTTTCGATAAACTTTACCCCCAAGAACTGATCTCCCCCGCCGCTGCTGAGAAGTTGCTCAACAAAGAAGATAAGTACCTGATCACAGACTTAACCGCAAAGGTGAGTTCTGGATTGACCCTTGGTCGTGCCGCTGGCATAGGTGAATGAATTGTTGCAAGTCGCAACAATAAGGCGCACCAGTAGGTGCATTTTTAAACTTTGAAAAAGGAAAATTCCATGTTAAATCTCTCAAACTCTGGCGGTGGTGGTAACTACATTCGCTTCTCACCTCAAGCAAATGCTTGGTCAAACTCTGATGGTGAGTTCCAACTCAAGAAGTGTGTGTTCGACATCGATGCCCTGCAAACGGGTTGGATGCTCATAGCCACTGGTGTCTACGAATTCCAGGCAGACGCATCATTAGGCAAGAAAGGCCCACAACCCTCACCTGAACATAAGAGAGGCTTCAAGGTAAAGTTCTACAACAAAGAGATGGGTGCTGTCGAGTGGTCAGCCAATGGTGTAGGCCACAACATGGGCCTGGAAGAACTCTACAAGGCTTGCTCAGTAGATCGTGCCGCAAACCCCGACAAGTTGCCTGTGGTCGAGTACACAGGCTCACGCCCTGAGAAGGTGGGTAAGGGAACCACAAGGGTTCCACAGTTCACAGTGTCGGGTTGGGTTGCAAGGCCAGCAGGGTTGGATGCTGATCCCCATGAGGGTGACTTCATCAAGAGTGTGGCCTCTGCTCCTGCACCAGCCGCTAAAGCGGCTCCGGCAAAGCCAAGCGTTAACCTTGACGATGACGAGATGTTTGCCTAATTGCCACTAGAAGGGCTTTACCAGAGTCGATAAAAAGACTCTGGTTTTTTTGTCTCTAAGAAGACTGAGGAGATGTTTTGAACAAGATCGAATTTGGTGATTGCAGGGAAACCATGCGGAGATGGAAAGAACAAGGCATAAAAGCCCAGACTTGCGTTACTAGTCCGCCTTACTTTGGATTGCGTGACTATGGGCATGACGGGCAATTAGGGCTAGAAGAAACCCCAGAGGATTACATCAAAGCAATGGTCGAGGTGTTTCGCTGTGTGTGGGATGTGCTGGAGGATGATGGGACACTGTGGTTAAACATTGGGGATAGCTACTGCAACAGCAATGGATTTGCCAGAGCAAGCCCAGAATATCAGCGTGAAGGCAGAAACAATATGCCAGCAAATGACCGCAAGCTAGACAAGTTGCATGAAACAGGATTAAAGACCAAAGACCTTATTGGCATACCTTGGATGCTGGCGTTTGCACTCAGGGCTGATGGCTGGTATCTACGCCAAGACATCATCTGGCACAAGCCTAACCCCATGCCTGAGAGCGTGACTGATAGATGCACCAAAGCCCATGAATACATTTTCTTGATGAGCAAGTCGCAGAAGTATTACTACGATGCTGATGCGATTAGAGAGCCTCATAAACGATTGTGGGATGAGTCTAATGGTGGAAATATGTCTGGTGTTGGTCATAAAAAAAATGGAAAAATAGAAACCAATCAAAGACATCCAAATGATTATCCATTGCCAAATGAACTTGGAGCAAACAAACGCAGTGTCTGGACTATCAGCACCAAACCCTACGCTGGCGCACATTTCGCAGTATTCCCATCAGACTTAATTGAACCTTGCATTCTTGCTGGCGCACCTGTTAGCGGCATAGTCCTTGACCCATTCATGGGAAGTGGCACAACGGCGCAAGTGGCGCAGAATCTTGGGCGGCAATACATTGGCTGTGAATTGAACCCTGCCTACATGAAATTGCAGAACATTCGCACAGCACAACAATCATTAGTCTTGGAATAACTCATGCAAGCAGAACAAATAGCCCAAGCATTAGGCAATGCCAAAAGGGTCAACGGGCAATGGGTGGCCTCTTGCCCTGTACCTTCTCATGGGCAGGGTAAAGGGGACAGGAATCCCTCCCTTTCAATCTCTGATGCGGATACCGATGCCATGGTACTCTTTAAGTGTCATGGCGGGTGTGATCAAGATTCAGTCTTCAGAGCCGTGAAAGACATGGGACTACTCCCAGAACTACCCCCCAGGCCACATCCACTAGACAACCTCAAGCCTTTCGTGCCTGTGGTGTCTGCCCTGCCACCCACCAACCCAAGTAATCTTGAGCATGAGTGGCATTACACAGATGAGGATGGCATTACCCTATTTATCAAGCAACGATTCAAAACAAACACAGAAAAGGGCAAAGATTACAGGCTTGTCAGGGTGATGCCCGATGGGTCACGGGTTAACAGGCTTGGGGACGCAAGGATAGTTTGCTACAACTTGCCAGCAGTGATTGCTGCGGTGGAATCTGGCAGGGCCATTTACCTCTGTGAAGGGGAAAAGGCTTGTGATGCCCTGATAGGGTTGGGAGTCGTAGCCACCACAAGTCATGCGGGTTCAGGCTCCTGGCCTACAGAACTCACCCAATACTTTGTCAATGCCAATGTGGTGGTGGTTCCAGACAATGACCAACCAGGGTGGAAGTACGCCAAGAAAGTGGTGGAATGCCTACTTGACGCACCAGTGAGATCAATCAGGGTGATTGACCTTAACCTCCCATTCCCAGGAGATGATGCCCATGAGTTTGTGGGTATGGGCTACGGGAAGATGGAATTGGCGCAGTTGGCAAAGGAAGCGCAATCTCTGAAATCTGTCCATGAAGTGTTTGTACCTGAACACATCTTGGCTTTAACCGCTACAGAGCCAGTTACGCCAGAAATGCCAGAAGTCGCTGAAGTTGAATCTGGCGCAAGTTCTGGAGACAAACCCAAGAAATCTTATGTGATCGAGTCTTGGGATGACATCCAAGACCAGCCCGTTGAGTGGCTCATTGAGGGAGTGCTGCCTAAGAAGTCTTTTGTGGCCCTGTATGGCCCACCCGCCAGCTTCAAGTCTTTTGTGGCTTTGGACATGGCCTATTCGGTGGCATCAGGTGTGGAGTGGATGTCAAACCCTGTCAAGTGTCCAGGCGCAGTGCTGTATATATGCGGTGAAGGGCATGGAGGAATGGGCGCAAGGATTAAGGCTTGCAAGATATTCAAGAACTCTCAAGGTGGTGAACCCCTCTTTGTGATCAGGAACCAGATTAACCTGAGATCAAACCATGATGACTTTCTAGCCCTGATTGAGTCGATTGACGCAATGCTTACAAGCCATGAATTGTCGTTATCTCTGGTGATTATTGACACTTTGGCTAGGTCTTTTGGGGGTGGGAATGAGAACTCCAGTGAAGATATGGGTGCATTTATCACGCAATGTGGGAGATTGATGGATAGATACCAGTGCACTTTGATGCTGTTGCACCACTCTGGCAAGGACATAGCTAAGGGTTTAAGGGGACATTCTTCCCTTCTTGGGGCCGTGGATACAGAGTTGGAACTGGTCAGAGTTGACTCAATGATCAAGTCAACAGAGATTGCAGGGCAGGGAATCTTGACCATAACCAAGCAAAAGGATGGGGAAGATAACCGCAAGATCGGGTTTGAGGTAGTGCCCGTGGTGCTGAAATCTTCAGGGATTGGCTTAGATGACATTACCAGTTTGGCGGTTCAATCGTCAGATTCTGTGGTCAGGGATCGCCAGGAACAGGCTAAAAGTGGGCGTGGGAGTAAGGCTGGAAAGGGTAAAAATCAGCGTTTAGAGATGCAAAGTCTGAAAATTGCGATGAACTCTAAAGGTTACAGTTCTACTACGCCAGAGGGTTTCAAGAAGGTGGTGGATGTGGACAATTGGAGGCAAGAATTTGGCCTAATGGTGCGTGAAAAGGACACTTCAGATGATACTTTCAACAAGGCTTGGGTGCGTTGTAAGAAGAATTTACAGGAGTCGGGACAGGTTAGAGTGAGGGGAAATCTGGTCTGGATGGTACGGGATGAAGACCAAAAAGAGGAGTTTTAGGATTGTTAACAATCGGACAAATGGACAAATGAGGGACAAATGTCCGCCATTTGTCTGTCTGGAGTAGGACAGACAAATGACAAATCCTATAAGGATGTCATTTGTCCTGTCTCCAGATGTCCTGATGCGTCAGTTATCTGTAAGTATTGTTTTTAAGTGATGAAAGGATTTTGATCGTGGATAAGTCTAAAAGATTGAAGTTGCCCCGTGGAGCCATGCCTAGTTTTCCTGCTGACCCTTTTGATGTTCATGCGGAGAGTTTGCTTGTGGACTTGGAGCGTGTTCGGGGTGAAATGAATGCTAAGTGGGGAAGTGGGAGACTGTATACTTTAGTTGATTCTGGGTTTCGGGAAAAATTGTGGTTGCAGACAGAGAGAATTTGGGCTGCACAGAAATCCAGAGACATCGAAAAGATGGATAAGGCGGTGGCTGGACTGATCAAGGGATACAAGTTGCTGGATGCTTGGGGCATTGAAAATGTGATCCCCTTGAAGCCAGATGCACCAGGGATTGAAAAAGAGATGGATGACGGGTCAATCTTGGTTGTGGTCAAAGATGATCAGGATGCTAAGATTTATGAGAACTTCTACGGGTCACGGGAAAAACACTTGTGGACAATGGCTGAGATCGAAATCCTCCTCCAAGCTCCAGTTCTCCAAGAAGTTATCAAGTACAAGAAACTTTATCGAGGTTCCAAGATGACTAAGCTAGACAAGCAACCTGGGAAGTTTCCAGATGGTGGTGCGACAGGCTTTGATGATGTGGTCAATGATTTGAGCTTTGAGGGTGATGGTGAGGTGGTTAGAAGGTATTTGGGGCCAGGAGAGGGAGCCAAGGATGGCAAAGTCAAGGCTTGATACAACATTCTTCAGGCGAATCCTGACCGATCCAGATCGAGAGATCATGCTTTGTGCTGGTTCGGGTGATCTGACCACAGGATTTCGGGAGATTCTTTATGTCTACCAATACCTGTGGAGCATTGGCTACAGGCCCGATATGGATGTAAATGTGCTGATGCTTAACCCAGATATGTCCAAGCCCAAGAAAAGGGCTTAAACGGGCTTTAAATCGGTTCTGGCACTAATTTATGCCCAGGGTTTCTGACTAGCAAATGGTTGGAATTAACGAATGTCATCCAAATGGCGTTATGGCGACAATGTAATCCATTGGCGACTAGGATGACAATTTAGTCAGGCTACCTTACTAATGCACCATCCGCCCCTCATGCACTCCCCGCCGCCAGATCGAGCCTAAAACCATCGAGTTATCCACAGGCGAGTGGGCAAGGTCTGCCTCTTTTCTGTGCAACTTGCAGTTTTCTTACAAACCCCTGTGGATACCCTGTGCATATCCATGAAATAACTTAACATAATGGAGGTTGTACTGATTAGCGTGTGCATAACAGTAGGTGTAAACCCGTAGGTTTATCGTTTTGATAGGGGGGGAGGGGGTCGGTCTGTCGCCATGATTTTGATGGTTCCTCTCCCCCACCGAAAAAGCGAAATGAGACATAATGACGCATCAACCCCCTTTCCCGAAAGGAAAAAAAGTGGAAACCACCGATCAAGCGCAAACACAACAAGAACAACAGGCAGAGACACAAAGAAAAGCTGGCAGACCAAAAGGCGCAAAGAACAAAGCCATGACCATCCAGCGTTACGCTGACAACCCACCAGCCGTAATAGCCAAGACTGATTACGCAAGGCAAAAGGAGTTGCGGGATTTGCTCCTAAGGAGTGCTGGCAAGGATGTGACGCAGAAGGTCATCCAGATTGCGTTGAATGATGATCATCCAGGCCAGATGGCGGCTATTAAGATGTGCATGGACAGGACGCTGCCTGTTAGTATGTTTGAAAAGGACAAGGGTCAGAGGTCAGCAGTCACTATCAACATAACTGGCATTGGCGTGGACATAGACTCGCCCAAGGTGGTGGACATGGAGATTGAGGATGTTGAGGTTAAGTCATAATGGGTTCTTGTTGGTGTAAGCGGATTGGCCCCGTGGGAGTTTCTGTTCAGTTGCGCCCCACCCTGCCTTATGGGAGACACCAACAATCTACAGAGGATGATGGATAAATGGCTGATCTAAACTTCCCCCTCCTGCCCTGGCAGCAAGAAGTGTTTGCTGACAAGACGAGGTTCAAGGTGATTGCCGCAGGGCGGCGGTGCGGGAAGTCTAGGTTAGCGGCAACGACATTGATCATTGAAGCACTCAAGTGCCCTGCTGGAAGTGCGGTGCTGTATGTGTCGCCTACGATGGGTCAGTCACGCCAGATTATCTGGGATTTGTTGCTGGAGATCGGGCGAGAGGTGATCTCTGGGAGCCATGTCAATAATCTTGACATCACCATGATCAATGGGGCCAGGATATATGTTCGTGGTGCGGACAGGCCAGACACTCTGCGTGGTGTGTCTTTGACTTACGCAGTTTTGGATGAGGTTGCGGACATTAAGCCAGAGGCTTGGGAGCAAGTTATTAGGGCTTCTTTGTCAGACAAAAAGGGCCGTTGCATGATGATCGGCACTCCCAAGGGAAGAAATTGGTTCTATGATATGTTCAACCTGGGCAAAGATGGAACTGACCCAGAGTGGAAGTCCTGGCACTTCACAACCCAAGACAACCCATTGATAGACCCAACTGAGATTGAGTCTGCCAAAAAAACGCTGAGTTCATTTGCTTTCAAGCAGGAATACTTGGCATCCTTTGACAATGCAGGAAGCGATGTTTTTAAAGAAGATTGGATCAAATATGGTGTGGAACCTGAGTATGGTAGTTTCTTCATTGCAATCGACTTGGCAGGATTTGAAGAGGTGGCTAAACAAGCTGCTAACGCGAAAAAAAGACTAGATGAGAGCGCCATTGCAGTGGTCAAAGTCACTGATGATGGCAAGTGGTTTGTCAAAGAGATCGATCACGGCAGATGGGACATTCGGGAAACTGCTGCCAAAATCCTGATGAAGATGCGGGATTACAGGCCAATTTCGGTGGGAATCGAGCGTGGGGCGCTTAAAAACGCTGTTTTGCCGTACCTCAGTGACCTGATGCGGAAAAATAATGTATATTCCCACATAGTTGACCTAACGCATGGCAACAGGAAAAAGACAGACAGAATCATCTGGAGTCTCCAAGGGCGGTTTGAGCATGGGCGAATTGTGCTGAACTCTGAAGAAGATTGGGATGATTTCACCGATCAACTCTTGATGTTTCCTGCCAATGGCGTACATGATGACTTGCCCGATGCTTTGAGTTATATTGACCAATTGGCTGTAACATCTTACTTTGAGAGTGAAGAAGATGAAGAGTGGGAGCCTGTAGACATCATATCGGGGGTTTAATGAACGAGGAAATGAACCAAAATGAATCCAGCATAGTCAAGGGACTATTTGGAGACTATTTGGGAATTTCTAGTTATGGCAACCTTGCACCTTATGGGTTTCGCAATTTTGAATCTGTAAAGGATGAGCCACAGGTAAAAGGAAAAGGGTTTTTTGGCCCAATTCCTACATCACAAGGCGATCCAATGACTGAACTGTCATCTTCCTTTGATGTAAATGGTCGCACTATTCAATATCCTTTGATAGTTCCTACTCTTAGCGCACAAGAAATTGATATTTTGAGTCGTGGTGGTGAGCCAACCTCAGAGATTTACGATAAAGCAGAGCGTTTTGCCTTGTATCGAATTCAACAAGGATTGAGTCCTTTTGCAACGCCTCAAGATTTAAGGATGCCAGCACCTCAAACCTCCCCCATGTACAGCGATCCCTTTGGCAATACAATCGGTTCGTCTATAAGGTAACACTATGGCAACAGATAAAGAAGTCAAGCTAGAGCAAAATGAGTTTTATGAGCCTACTGAGGCTGATAAAGACCTGACTGATTTTGTTACTGACCATTGCAACCGCTGGCGTGACTACAGAGACACCAACTTTCTTCCTGATTGGCTTGAGTACGAGCGAATCTTTCGTGGACAGTGGGCATCTGAAGACAAAACCCGTGAGTCTGAGCGTTCACGCATCGTAACCCCTGCCACACAACAAGCTGTAGAGACTCGCCATGCTGAGATCATGGAAGCAATCTTTGGTCAAGGCGAGTTCTTTGACATTCAAGACGATATTCGGGATGTGAACAACAACCCAATTGATGTTGGAGTCCTAAAAGCCCAGTTGATGGAGGATTTCAAGCGGGACAAGATTCGCAAATCCATTGATGCCATTGAGTTGATGGCAGAAATCTACGGCACAGGCATTGGCGAGATTGTCGTTAAGACTGAAAAGCAGTTTGTACCCTCTACTCAGGCAATTCCTGGGCAAATGGGTCAAGCCGCCATTGGCGTAGTGGAAAAAGATCGTATTTCGGTCAAGATTTCACCTGTAAATCCAAAGAACTTCCTTTTTGACCCCAATGGAACCTCAGTTGATGACTGCATGGGTGTGGCAATTGAAAAGTACATCTCTATTCACAAGATTGTTGAAGGCATTGAGCGTGGTATCTACCGCAAAGTAGACATTACGCCCACTTATGAAGATACTGACTTGGAACCCACCCAAGAGGTGAGTCAGTATCAGGATGAAAAGGTATTGTTGCTGACCTACTATGGTCTGGTTCCCCGTGAGTACCTAGAGAACCTTGAGGAAAACAAGAATATTGTTGATTTGTTTCCTGAGAGTTCCGCTGCTGAAGAATATTCAGACATGGTTGAGGCCATTGTCGTAATTGCCAATGATGGGCAGTTGCTCAAAGCAGAAGCAAATCCTTACATGATGAAGGATCGTCCTGTTCTGACCTACCAAGATGACACTGTTCCCAATCGTCTGCTTGGGCGTGGCACAGTGGAAAAAGCCTTTAATATGCAAAAGGCTATTGATGCTCAGATTCGTTCCCACTTGGATTCATTGGCGCTGACCACCAGCCCCATGATTGCAATGGATGCAACCCGTCTGCCCCGTGGTGCTAAGTTTGAAGTCAAACCTGGGAAGGCCATTCTCACCAATGGCGCACCTTCAGAGATTCTGTATCCATTCAAGTTTGGGCAGACTGATGGCAACAACCTAACCACTGCCAAGGATTTCGAGCGAATGCTCCTGCAATCCACGGGAACTTTGGATTCTCAAGGCATGGTCAGTGCTGGTGCTAGAGATATGGGCCAAGGTGGTATGTCGATGGCAGTTGCCACCATCATCAAGAAGTACAAGCGTACTCTGGTGAACTTCCAAGAAGACTTCCTAATCCCCTTCATTCAGAAGGCGGCTTTCAGGTATATGCAGTTTGACCCAGAGCGTTACCCATCTGTGGACATGACCTTCATTCCTACTGCTACTCTGGGCATCATTGCCCGTGAGCATGAGCAACAGATGTTCATTGGTTTGCTCCAGACCCTTGGCCCCAATACTCCTGTGTTGCCATTGATTCTGAAGGGTGTTTTGGCTAATTCTTCACTGACCAACCGCTATGAGTTGATGGAGCAGTTGGACAAGATGAGTCAACCCAACCCGCAAGCAGAGCAAATGGCTCAGATGCAACAGCAATTGGCTATGCAAGCTGCACAGGCTCAGATTGCAGTTAATACAACTCAAGCCGAACAGAATCGGGCAGAGGCTCAGAAACTGTCGATTGAGGCTCAGTTGATGCCCCAAGAAGTACAAGCCAAGAACATGGCGGCAATGACTAAGAACCTGCCAAACCAAGATGATGCTGGTTCAAAAGAGTTTGATAAGCGGGTTAAGATTGCTGAATTGATGCTGAAAGAAGCTGACATTAAGAACAAGTCCAAGATTGTTGAGTTGCAAATGGCAGACAAGAAGGGCAAAATGTCGAGCGTTGAAGATGAGTTTCTCAATCGTCTTTCAAGGGAATTGACCTAAATGGACATCGCCGATCTTGAGCGTAAGCTAGGAATTGATGGAATCTCTGCTGAACAGCAGATGGAGATCATTACTGCTTTGCAACAATCTGCCGCAGAGAAGATTGCTAAGGCCAAGAGCGAGTCTATTGGCAAGGGCGCTGAACTTGTTATCCAAGGCTTGAAGAAGATCAAGTCAGACATGGAGCAAAAGTTTGCTCAGTTGAATGGCGAGATTCAGAGCAAAGTTGCCTCTGTACAAGATGGACAGGATGGCAAGAATGGAAAAGATGGACGAGATGGCAAGCAAGGGCCAGCAGGGTCAACGGGGCCAGCAGGACGAGATGGTATTCCTGGGCGTGATGGAGTTGATGGCGCTAACGGCATTGGTGTTGCCTCTGCTCGCATTGATTTTGATGGTAGCCTTGTCATCACTCTTGATGATGGTCGTGAGATTAATGTTGGTGAGGTTGTTCCTTTTGATGTTGCTGAACGCATCAAAGTTATTACCAATGGTGGCGGTACTTCTCAGTCTGTACTTGATACTCTAGCAAGTCTCCAGTCTCAAATTACGGCTCTGTCTGGATTTGTAAACTACAAAGGCACTTGGAACGCATCAACCAACACGCCCACCCTTGTTTCTAGCGTAGGAACAAAGGGAGACTACTATGTTATCTCTGTAACAGGTTCAACCAATCTCAATGGAATTACGACTTGGACGCAAGGCGATTGGGCCATCTTTAATGGCACTGCTTGGGAGAAAGTTGATAACACTGACCTTGTAACTTCAGTTGCAGGGCGTACTGGTGCTATTACTTTGACCACTGCTGACATTAGTGGTCTTGGGACAATTGCTACTCAAGCGGCAAGCAATGTCTCCATCACTGGTGGATCAATCACAGGTATCACAGATTTAGCAGTTGCTGATGGTGGTACTGGAGCATCTAATGCTGGTGATGCCAGAACCAATCTAGGGTTGGTCATAGGAACAGATGTTCTGTCTCCAAGTGGCTCGGCTGCAAGTCTGACCTCATTTCCTACTTTCAACCAGAACACCACTGGCACAGCATCTAATGTGACGGGTACTGTTGCAGTTTTGAATGGTGGTACAGGTGCAACTACTACATCTGGGGCCAGGACAAACCTTGGTTTGGTCATTGGTACTGATGTATTGGCTCCTAATGGGTCAGCGGCATCTTTGACCTCATTTCCCACATTCAATCAGAATACCACTGGAACTGCGGCATCTACACCTAAACTCTTGACTACAAACTTCACGATTGAAGAAAGTGGTGGAAAGTTGATATTCAAGTATGGGGCAACGACAATTGCATCAATGT
>Ga0208974_1000452_pt1 | contig 17017 bp, 8 predicted proteins | sample GreLakmeER15MSRF_FD_187699 | JGI IMG/M metagenome (GOLD analysis project Ga0208974, IMG submission 187699) | Freshwater lentic microbial communities from great Laurentian Lakes, MI, USA - Great Lakes metaG ER15MSRF (SPAdes) | ecosystem: Environmental > Aquatic > Freshwater > Lake | place: Great... | reverse complement strand
TTTAGCGCCAACGCCTAATTCTAGAATTCTTGCTCCCCCTAAAGATGCTGAAGGTAGTATAGGTCCGCTAACACCTGATGACATTGAAATGTTCTCCCTGTTACTTGAAGATGAAATTGCACGGGAACGTGCCGCCCAAGGAACCCCCCATGGTGTAAGCACAATTGACGAAAATGAAAAAATAGGATTATATGGATTAGGGGTATCTGATTTAGTATCAATAGGTGTTGTCAGTCAAGGCGCCGTTGATGATTGGAATTCTATTCCCGAAAATTCTCGTGAGGATTATGCCAAACAAGCGGTATTGGCAGGTGTAATTACTTTGGCATTTTATGAGAATATTCCTTACATACTACGCACATCACTAAGTTGGTATGTGATGGCAAATACTCGCTTTTGGCTTGAAAAACTGATTGGACCTAAAAACTTTTTGACGCTACAAAAAATACAACGGTTGTTAATGTATCGTCATGTATTGCGTCAGTGGAAAACAACCTTTTCATATTTTGCAAGAAATTTCATTACTAGAAAATCACAGATATTTGGTCATTTACTTGCATCTCGATTGGTAGGTGAACGAGCTGCGCGAGCATTTGGATTAGGGGGACAATTTGCCTCCATAATCGGAAGAACAACGGAAGACATTTATAATCGAGGAGCAAAGGCAATTGAAAGTGGTATCAAGAAACCTACTTCAGTAAAGGACATTGATAAAGCTGCCGAAGTAGTGCCTACGTCACCTCCTCCTCGGCCCGTGTCAACTCGTAAATATAAATTTTTTCCTAATATCTTACAACAACCTTCAAATGATTCTTTACGTAAGGTGCCGGACAATCAAGGATTTCATGATCCAAATAAGGTGTATCCTCGGGTAACCCATATAGGTGAACCGGATACAAATCGTTTAGCAAGAAATAGTAAAATAAAAGATACAATTGTTCAATCGAAAGATGATGATCGCCTTCTTGATGTTCCTGTCGCCCGAAAAGCATCTCCTACAAAATGGAATCAACCTAAATCTCCCTACAACACCAAGTATCCATATAACCATGTGTACGAGTCAGAATCGGGACATGTAGTTGAATATGATGACACCCCAAACAATGAACGCATGCATTGGTATCATCGTGAAGGCACCTTCATGGAAATTGATAGAAATGGTACAATGGTTCGTAAGATTGTAGGTGACGGATATGAAATTTATGAACGTGATGGGTACATATATATTGGAGGTAAAGCCAATATCACCGTTGAGGGAAATTGTAATGTATATGTAAAAAATAATGTAAATTTACAGGTTGATGGAAATCTTACTGCTGATGTTCATAAAACGGTGACATTTAATGTTGCTAAAGATTTTCACGTAACTGCGGGCGGCACCATTAATTTGAAGGCTAAAAAAAATGTGAATATAGAATCTGGTGCCACTATCAACGCAAAGGCCTCTAATACTTTCAATGCATCAGGCAAAAATGTCAATGTCAAGGCACAGATTGTTTTGAAATTGTCCGGCAACGTAAAGGCCTCTCTGGCATCTCCTCAAGGACAAGCATTGCTATTATCAGGTGCAGGAACAGTAGTTGTAAACGGCACTGGATTGGCTCTTCTTCCAGCTCCTGGAACTGCAGCAGCCATACTTGCCAAAGCCAATGAAGCGACATCTGCCGCCGCCGCTTCTATTGGAGGTCCGCCCGGAGAGAAGAATCCTAAGGAACCTCAATTAACTCCTTTAACTCTGGAGGATAGAGTTGATGAATGGGCATCTACATTATCAACCTTAGCGGAAAATGCATCTGACAACCAAGACGCTATTAATGCACTGTTAAAGAAAGGCATTGATGAAGGACTAATCACTAATGAAGATTTAACTCGTCCTTTGACAGAAGGTACGAAAGATGAAACTCCTCCGCCCGCAGTAAAACCTGCGGCAGTTGCATCATGTCAACTCATTTATTCACAATCTACATTTCCAAGCTCATTCAGCCTTACTCCCAATGTCACCCTTGGGTCTTTGCCTGGATATCAACGGCTTCGTGGTCAATTTGGATTAACAACACAAGATATTGTATGTAATCTTCGTCAATTAGCGGTAAACGTTATTGAGCCTATGTTCAGTCTTTTTGGGCGGGGTAGCATCATTATTACGTCAGTGTTTAGAACACCTGACACAATAACTGGCTCATTGAATCCTCCTACAGGCGTGTCATTTCATCAACAAGGATTAGGTGTTGACATTTGTTTTAATCGAAAAAATTTCTCTGAATATTACGATATCGCGGTACAACTAAAGAACACAATTCAATATGACAAATTATTACTTGAATATCGTCTCGGTAATGTTCGAGGAACTACAACATATAAACCTTGGATTCATATTCAATGGCAACAACAGGGTATCAATCTAGCGAACGGAAGAACGGGAGGTCAGGCTAGACTGCAAACATTTACACTGAAAAATGACAGAACTTACTCTCAGGCATTAGTAAATCTTCTCCCAGATTCCATATTAACATATTAAATATAATATAAATAATGTCATGACCACACCTAATAGAGTTTATCAAGATTTAGATTTGTTATTTGGCGTTACTGCGACTAACGATGTTGCAAAACGACTAGACGTTAATGCTGTCAAACAGTCCTTAAAAAATCTACTATATATTCGTAAAGGGGAAAAACCATTTCGTCCAGAAATTGGGTCAGATTTGCACAGAATTCTCTTTGAGCCCATGGACTTCTTAACAACAGATTTACTTCGTGACATTATAGCTGATACTATAAGAAAATATGAACCTCGAGTTCGTTTAGAGAACGTTGAAATTCAACCAAATTATGATCAGAATTCATATGATTTAAGTTTGTATTTTTATGTAATAGGAATATATACCCCTATCACATTTAATTTAACCCTACAGAGACTTCGCTAAATGGCTGAACTAAGAGTCACCGAACTAGAATTTCAACAAATCAAAAATAATTTAATTCAGTATCTCAGTGCTACTGAAGAATTTTCTGATTATAATTTTGAAGGATCTGGTATCAATAATTTATTGGATGTGTTAGCATACAATACACATTACAATGCCGTGTTGGCGCATTTTCAAGCCAACGAAATGTTCATTGATACTGCGGTAAAACGGTCCTCCGTTGTTTCTATTGCAAAGACACTAGGATATACTCCTAGAAGTGTTATTGCCCCTAAAGCAAGAGTCAACGTTGTAGTTCAAAGTGCGCAGTCAGGCCCGTTATCATTGCCAGCCAGTACAAAATTTTCAGCAACTGTAGGTAGTCAGAATTTTACATTCGTGTCATTAACTGAACAGATTGCTCAAAAAATTGGAGGGTCATATACATTCACTAATGTTGATATTGCTGAAGGTGCGGTAATTTCTCAGCAACAACTCATTAGTTCTAATATAGTTTCAGGCCCAATAACTATTCGAAATAATAATATTGATTTATCTTCACTGTCTGTAGTTGTTCAAACTAGTCAAAATAATTATACAACAACTTCATGGAAACGGTCAGAAAAAATTACTGATGTTACAAGTGAAGATACTGTATATTGGATAGAAGAAGGACAAAACGGATACTACAAATTATTTTTTGGTGATAATATTATTGGAAAAAGTTTAACGTCGGGCAATATAGTTAATATTCAATACATTGCCTCACAAGGTGCAGCGGCAAATGGCGCGCAGACATTTTCCATTCAAGCAACTTTAGGAGGAGGATCTCCTGTTACCACATTGGTAAATAGTGCGTCAGGGGGATCTGACCGAGAAAATATTGATAGTATTCGTTTCAATGCGCCTCGATATAATGCCACACGAGGTAGAGCAGTCACCGTCGAAGATTACAAATCATTGATTCTAGCCAACTTTGATAAAGCAAAATCGGTTGCTGTTTGGGGAGGAGAACAAAATGTCCCTCCTATATACGGCAAAGTGTTTATGTCTATAGATCCTAAGAATGATTACATCATCACTGAATCAGATAAAGATAATATCATTAACAATGTAATTCGTCCAAGAAGTGTGTTATCGTTACAACATGAATTTATTGATCCAACATATTTGCATGTTGGGATGGATGTAAAAGTTTCTTATAATTCTAAAGTTACTCCTTATACTGCAAATCAAATTGCCAATTTAGTATCAGGTGAAATTAGACGTTATTTTACAAGTGAACTTTCAACGTTAGATAAGAAATTTTATTATGGGCATTTATTAAATAGAATACAATCATCACAAAGGTCTATTTTAGGAACATTAATTGACTTGCGTTTGCAAAGAAGAATTGTGCCTCTTGTGAATGTTCCTGAATCATTGAACATCTATTTTACAACAGCGGTAGAACCTAATTCTTTCAAGAGCACTAATTTCAAAACCACGATTCAAGGTGTAGAATACACAGCATATATTCAGGATTATCCCGACACATCACCGCCTTCTCGTACAGGAACAGGTACCTTGAAATTGATTGACGCCAGTGATAATAGAATCATTGATAACAATTATGGTGAAATTTATTATAGTGGTTCAGGATTATTCACAATCAACCGATTGTTAGTGACTCAATTAGTTGGAGCGTCTTTTGACATTCGATTTAATGCACTACCTCAAGAGTTGAATAAAGATTTATCTCCTACTATTGTTCGAACAACACCTATAGCAGACCGTGCTGTATATCCATATCCTTCACAAAACATTGTGGTTGTGTTAGATGACAGTGAACAAAACAAAGCAATAGGAACACTTTCAGGATTAATCGTAACTGCCCAACCATTTGAAGGATAATGTCAGAATTAAAAAACAAGTTACAGCACTTAGTTGAAGGGCAGATACCTGAATATCTTCGGGTATCATATCCTCGCTTTGCTTTATTCATCAAAGAATATTACACCTTTCTTGACGAAAATCGTCAAGCCAATGCTGTATTACTCAACTCTAATACCTGGAGTGATGTTGATTTAACTTTGGATTTGTTTGTTGAAGAAATGCGTAAGCAACATGCCTACGATATTTCTCCCGAGGTATTAGTTGACCAACGTAGATTAATAAAATTTATTAATCAATATTACGAATCTAAAGGAACAGAAAACGCTGCGGAATTATATTTCCGTATGATGTACAATGATACTGCTACAGTTAAATATCCAGGTGATTATGTTCTTCGTGCGTCTGATGGTGTTTGGTCTTCAAAAAAGACAGTTAAGATTGACACCGATTATACTCAAATTGATTCAGCATCACTTGAGTTAGCGCCTGCACCTTTACGTGATGCAGCAACAGATGTCTTTTCATTAAAAGAAAAAACAATATACTTAAAGTATTATCGGCGCGAATCTTCAGGATTACAAACATATCGACAAGAATTAGGATGTGTTCAAGTTGCGCGTATCCTCAATAATCAAGATATTTTTGAACTAGAAATAGATATCCCAAATACAATAAATGTAAATGATTTCAATGATGCGTTAAAAACATTGGCATATTTTGATACCGTTTGGGTTACTGCTTTTGATGATGATGTTGAATATGTGTATGGATTTTTAACACAGCAATTAACAGGATATACTATTCTTTCCGGAGGTGAAAATTTTCGCCGCCGTGATACATTCACTGTAGAAGTTGCTGAAAGTGCTCTGTATCCTATTCCTGGACAAGAAAATAACAATGGAATTGTTCGTGTCGCTGATGTAACCGTATCAGATATTGAAGAATATTTCGCCAGAGATTATGTTGTTCCTGGCGCAGAATATGCGGCGAGTGATACAACGGGTATTATTAATGATCTACGTTTTATTTCTACCGGCCATCGTTTTGATATTGTAGGTGATTATTTTGCAGAAGCATATAATGAAGATGACAATTACACCACCTATAAGGACTTTGTACGCACATTTGAAAATCCAAGAAGAAACAGATTTTCAACATTACTCGTAGAAGATTATTTCGAAGAACGTGAAGGCGGAACTGCCTATATGCAACTTAATGATGACACAGGATACACAGATTTTGCGCTGACATTTTTGAATCTGATAAATGGACTCGTGTATAATATTAGTTTAGCGACGGTTCGTTTTGAAGTTGGATATGTATATCAACACCCAGGCAATTGGAAAAATAATGCAGGCTTCTTGTCAGATGTTAATAGGTTACAAGATAACTATTATTATCAGCCATATTCATATGTAATTCAAACAAAGAATGTTCCATATGAATCATGGAACACATTGTATAAAGATAGTGCACATCCTGCAGGATTTGTTGTGTTTGGTGAATTATTAGTTGAAGATGAAATTACATTTACACCGATAGATATCACAAGCACACAATATGTTATAAACAACTTTGTTGATAATATTCAACCTGTTGATACTGTTGCAAAACATGTTGCAAAACCTATCACTGATAATTTCTCTGTAAGTGAAAATTCTGTATACAATTTCAATAAGGTGTTGACCGATACGGCAATTGTAGATGATGCGTCAGGATTGGAGTTAAATGTTCAACCTGTCTTTAGTGACACAGTGATTTCATCTGACGTTCTTGCGAAAGACATCATCATTCCTAACATTACTGATGGAGTATCAGTACAAGATACTGTACTCGTTGAAATCATCACCATTGTAGAAGTGGCAGAAACAGCAGTAATTGGTGACTCACCACAAATTTCTATTGGGTTAAATCTCAGTGAAGATGTAAACACATCAGATAATTCCATCTTTTTTTTTGAACAATCCATAACAGATGTGGCAGAGGCGGAAGATACGGCCACTCGGTCTGTGAATCTTCTAAACACTGATTCTATTAATATAGGAGATTCTTCTGAAATAACCAGTGTACTGACCAAAATAGAAACAGTTGAAGCGACAGATGATTCACCGATAAATTCTATTAACAAAATTCTGGTAGATACCGTTGTTGTATCTGAAGTTCTAAATATTGACGACACATTTACCGTCGGCGATACTATATCTATCACCGATGAAAATAGTAGAAGCAATAACGTAGTCATTGTTTCACAATATAATACCGAAGGATATTTCGAATGTCCAACGTATGCAAGTGATGATATTGTTTCACTGTCTGATAGCATCGTTGTTGCGCTTGATAATTATGTTGAAGCAGTATATGTTGATATTGGATATGCAGGTGATGTATCTACTGCCACTGACGTTGTAGAGGCATGTTCTTAATAGTTACAATTAATACCATATGGTTTCTAGGTAGTATAAATATTCATAACAACTTTTTACTTTTTAGGAGAATCTCATGCAAGAAAACATCAAAGCTACAGGTAAGTTGACAATTGTTCTTCGTGATGAACATGGTAACATCAAGGAAGAACACGAGCACGAAAATTTGGTCGTGACTACAGGATTAGGACACATTGCGTCACGTATGGCAGGTACCGCACAAGGTGTCATGTCACACATGGAAGTAGGCACAAGTAGCACATCGGCTGCCGCAGGACAAACCGCCCTAATAGGGGGTGGATTAACTCTTGGGCGTCAAGCCTTTGATTCATATACTGCATCAGGTGCAACTGTAACAGGTGTTGCAACTTTCGCCGCAGGAGAAGGCACAGGCGCATTGACAGAAGCGGGCATGTTCAATGCCAGTTCAGCGGGTACAATGTTGTGCCGGACTGTGTTCGCTGTTGTAAACAAGGGTGCGTCGGATACCATGGCAATCACTTGGACCATCACCATCTCATAATTCAGTAAGTAAACACTATGGCTAACCTGATTCCTGCTCAAACTAGGCACGAAATTGCGCGTTCAATTTACCGTGATATCATAACAGGGCATGACTTCTATTATATTTTCGCAGGAAAATCATTTGAAGCAGCTACCACCCCTGTAGATACACGACAATATTTGTCCGATATACATAGAAATATGTTATTGGCAAAACGTATCGTGCCTGGTCCTTTCGATGTTGTTTATATGATTCGTCGCAAGGATTGGGAATCAGGCACTATATATGTTGAATACAGCGACCACGAAGAATTGGCGTATGACGATAATGGTGTTTTTGTGGTGGAAGATTTTTATGTAATGACTGACGAATATAAGCTGTATAAGTGTATTCGTGTAGGCACAACCTCAGAGGGAGTAGAGGTTGCTTCAACTGAAAAACCAACATCAACAAATCCTGAACCTGATATTTTAAGTGACGGATATAGTTGGAAATTCATGTACGAAGTTCCTGTGCTTGATAGAATAAAATTTTTAACAAATGAATATATCCCTGTACGTAATATATCAGATGGGATCAACTTTAACGTCAATGGCGTAATTGAATCAGTTCGTATTGAAAATCCAGGTGAAGGATACATTGATCCTTATTTGGTAATCAAGGGAGATGGGTTAGTTCCAACAACTATTACTTTCAATGGGAATACCGCAGTCAATGCATCGGAAGATACTATAGCATATATAGGTCATACGTTTGTGACAGGAGATGCTGTGCGATACAATGCCGGCAGTGGAACACCTATTACAAATTTGACTAATAATACTGTCTATTATGTGATATTTTATACTAGTGAAAAAATTCGTTTAGCCGCGTCATTAGCAGATGCAGAAGATAGCGAATACATTACTATTAGTTCAGGTGCAGGCGCCTCCCATTCTCTTACACCAATTGGCACAACAACAAATGTTACTATTGATGGATCTGGAAGTGTAACTTCAGTTGAAGTAACTAATTCATCGCGCGGATATACACATGCACGCGCAGACATGTATGATGCTAAATCCACTCCTGCTGATTATTCTTCATCGGTGGCAGGATCAGAAAATTTTTCTGGAGTGATTACTACAGATTTTACAACTCGTTTAGTATTAGGAAGTGGCACGGATTTCCTTGATGAACTAGAGGTAGGCTGGACAATTACGGATGGGGCAAATAACATTATAGGTACTGTTTCAGATATTCTTACAGCAACTGAACTTGAATTGGTAACATTCCCAAATGTAGAAGCTAACGCCACCTCTTACAGTAGTTTTTCAGGAAATGGATTTCAAGGGATTGTTGTATTAGGAGCTGAAACAGCCAGTAGTATTAATCAAAACGTTGTACTAGAAACTATTCATGGCGCTATTTACAAAGTAGATATTCTTGACGGCGGCGAAGGATATGATACTGCAACCGTAGAGGTTTTTGGCGATGGCACTGGAGCTCAAATATATATTGATCCGGACACAGATATTGTGAATGGTGTTATTAAAACTGTACAAATTATTAATAGCGGACAAAACTACAACTATGCAAGAATTGTTGTAAGCGGGTTGCCTACTGAAGTTGCATCATTGCGTGCAAATATAGGCCCGCAACGAGGTCACGGATTTAATATTGCTCAAGAATTACATGCACATAGTTTGTGTATTAGTACCACAATTTCAACAGAAAATGTTGATTTATTTCAAGGCAATGATTATCGTCAACTGGGCATTGTGAAAAATATAAAATTATATAATACAACACAGGATGTTGATATTGGATATTTTCAAAAAGATACAGGAACCTCCTCGTTTGTTATAACAGTTCCTGAAATTGAATATAATGAATATTCGTCGGATGACGAAATTGAAGCATCTACTGGTGGCATATATAAAGTATTAACAAAATTATTTGATGAATCGTCTGAAAAATATAAAGTATATTTGTTATATGTTGAAGGAAATAAAGTTATTGATATTGATACAACATTCACAAATAATACAACAGATTTTGAAAACTTATCCTGCACAGTGGTCGAAGAACCTGAATTCGATAACAATACAGGAACACTCATTTACGTGAATGCCTTCTCTCCTATATCACGTACAGCAGAACAAATTGAAACTATTAAACTCTTTTTACACTTCTAGGTGCACATGACTATCAATTTAGGAACTTCTCCCTATTATGATGATTTTGACGCTGATAAGAATTTTCATCGAATTCTTTTCAAGCCGGGATATGCGGTTCAAGCGCGCGAATTAACACAACTACAAACCATTCTTCAAAATCAAATACAACGGTTCGGTGACCATGTATTTAAAGATGGGTCTGTTGTTGTCGGCTGCGCTGAGACTTTCCAATTTAATGTACCTTTTGCCAAAATTAAAAGTACAGATGCAGCAGGTATTACGATAGGAGCGGCGTCATATGATTTGTATAAAAATACTTTAGTGAATGCAGTGATTAGTAATGAACTAGGAGTATCTGCAAAAATTGTACGGGTTGATGAAGATACTGCAGGACAACGAGTATTATATTTAAATTATCAATCATCATATTATGATGAGACTGCACAAGAACTCATCACAGAATTTCGTATAGATGAGGCATTGACCGTTATTGATTCTAATAATGTAACACAATCATTTAGATTTTCAGTTGCGAGTTCTGCTCCTACAGGAGTAGGTTCATTATATACAATTGATGATGGTATGGTATATGCCGAAGGAGCATTCATTCGTCATGAATCACAAACTAAAGTATTGAGTTTTTATACTGATACGCCCACAAAAAATATTGGATTTCGAGTTATTGAAAGTAAAATTACGTCAAATGATGATGTAAGTTTACTTGATCCTGCCACCGGATCATATAATTATGCTGCGCCAGGCGGCGATAGATATAAACTTGTTTCACAACTAGAATCATATGAAACTACTACAGTTCCTGATACAGGATTTCATCTTCTATTTTTAGTAGAAGAAGGTAAAGTAAAACGTGCCTTTAATAAACCTCAATATTCAGAATTACAAAGAATATTAGCGCAGCGCACATATGATGAATCAGGAAATTATGTTGTTACTGGATTAAATGTTAATATTCGTGAGCACTTAAAAACAGAAAATAATAACGGCAAATACACCGAAGAAACTACAGGTGATGCATCGAAATTATTATATGGTGTTGAATCAGGTAAGGCATATGTGGAAGGATTCGATACAGAATTACAAGCAACTGATTATTTAACTGTTGATAAAGCAACAGATACATTGTCGGTTGATGAGCAGCAAATTCCAACCTTATTTGGTAATTATGTTTACGTGAAGTCTGTTACCGGTGATTGGGCGGTAACGGAAAATAACGCATCTATACAATTACTAAATGTTAGCGATGTTTTGATTGCAACTGCAAAGTTTCGTTTATTGAATTTTTATGGGGATACTGCAACAGGAACAAGTGCTTCTAAATTTTACAAATTATATTTGTACGGTACTGTGTTAGCAGCAGGAAAAACCGTTGATGATTTAACTACTATTCGAAAAATCACGGCAACCAATTCAACAGCAGCAGTTGCCATTACTCCAGGCGATGACTTAGGAAGTGTTGTACAAACTGGATTTAAATTGCATGAAAGTGCATATAATTCACTTATTTTTCCAACAGGATCGCGCGCGGTAGTGGAATATGACAATGACACAGATTATACATTTTGGAAGTATTTAGGCACATACACCTTTAATGGTTCTACAGGCAATGCAAGCATTTCCTTGAGTGGAACCGGTCAAACACTTGTAGGCACATCATCAACATTTAAACAAACATTTATTGTTGTAGAGCCTTCTGGAGATTCCTATAATCTCGCACAAATAAATGGCTATACTATAACCAACACAACATCAGGCACGTTAAATATTGCCACCGCTGATGCAGGTGCCAATCGTAAAGTATATGCCAAGGTTCGCCAGGTTAATGGGGCACCGATTGACTTATCATTAGATACAACATATTTGGCAATAAATGGATCAACCCTAACGAGCACTAGTGCATCTAATATTACAGCTGGCACTATCTATTTGGGAGTTCCATATGTATTGGATATCTTGTCTATTCATATGAATGCGTACACCGTTGCATATCCAGCCGCAGCAGGAGGATTATCTGAATGGGAGGATGTTACCTCACAATTTACATTACATACTAATGCCAATGATAATGTGTATAACACATCCTATTTAGAATATACTGGAGCAGAAAATTTAACAACTAAAAAGATAGTTATCAATTATAGAAATTTCACGCGCTCATCAAGTTTAGGATATTTAAATAGAAATTCATATCAAAGTGCATTAATAGATTTTGATCCATCAGTGCTAGATTACAATAAGCAAATTTACACATATGAATTGCCTTTATATACAACGGAATCGACAGGTGTTACCTATGATATTCGGGATGTAATTGATTTCCGGCCTGAAATTGAAGCTCGTGCCGGATATTCAAATAAATCATATGTTGATGCAAAAAACAGTAACATGGGTGCGTCAGAAAACGTGATTGTAAGCACATTGAATACAACTAACGGCATCACTGTCCCTGATCCAGAGAGTATATTAAGTGCAACATTTACTGTTAATTTACCACGCAAAGATAAAGTTGTATTAACCCGAGATGGTGAATTTAAGGTGATAACAGGGGTTCCTTCATTGAATCCTCAAACCCCCGCGGATGCTATCAATGCAATGACGTTGGCAGTTATTGAATTGGCACCATATCCTTCACTGTCAACATTTGCATCTCGTGTATTTGACCGAGAAGATTATGCCTCGGTTGTTCGTTTAGTAGATAATCGTCGGTATACAATGAGAGACATAGGTGAAATTGAACAGCGTGTAAATCGTCTTGAATATTACACGGCGTTGTCAATTGCTGAAAATCGTGCTGCCAATATGTTGATTACCGATACTGCAGGTTCTGCTATGGTAAAGAAAGGTATTTTAGTTGATGCTTTTGATGGGCATGATATTGGAAACGTATTTGATTCAGAATATTATGCTGCCATTGATACACGAAATAAAACATTACGCGCACCGTTTGCGTTGAATAACATTGAGTTACATCTACCCTCAGATGATAGTGAACTCATCACCACAAATTATACAGGCACATATTCAACAATCTTAGATAATAAATTCGCCTCTAAGAGTCGCGTTTGTGGTAACTTGTTGTTAGGTAATTATATGTCAGGAGATTTGCGGCTAGATCCTCCACAAATTACATGGATCGACGGCAGTATTCGCCCCGATGTGCAAGTAAACTATAATGGATTAAATGACGGGTGGGAATTTAACGCACAAGCATTTAACATTCATTGGAATAGTTGGAAAACTATTTGGCAAGGAGTCGAGGCAGTTAATTTGCCTATGTTAACGGTAACAACTGTTGCTGGGCTTTCAGGGGTCCGTGGCAGTGAAGCTGCTCCACTAATTTCAGATGTGACTAAAAATATCATAACCTCAGGAAAACTTCCTGAAAGCAATCTTCGAAGTATCGGAATTCGTGTTCTTGATGTATCAGTAGTTCCTTATATTTTACACCAAGTCATTAGCTTTACCGCAACAGGATTGAAGGCGGGCACTGTGATGAATGCCTTCTTTGACGGGGAAGATGTATCTGACAATTGTAGATATTTCTCTCTTCCAACGGGCGTTACTGTAAATACAATTCGTGAAGCATCTGAAGGAATTCTTTCATCACAATATGAACCAAATGCATCTGCATATGGTGCGCCCTTAATAGTAGATACAACTGGAACATTGGCAGGACAATTTGTAATTCCCGCTAATAAATTCCGCGTGGGCAACAAGGTATTTAAATTAACTGATGCGGACGAAACCACTTCGGCGGCTGCACAGTTACAAGCATCAGGTATCCCAAACATTGATGACGGCTCAATTTCTTCAACTCGATTCCCATCAATTCGTCAAGATGCATTGAATACCACACAAAATAATATTGTGAGTCGTTTGTTATTGTCTAATCCATCAACGTTTAATCCGTCATCATTTGGTGACCCAATGGCGCAAACCTTCATTATTGAAGGGCATCCCGATGGGATATTCTTGAATAAGATTGATATGTTCTTCAGAACAAAATCATCAACTAAGAAATTTACAATTCAAATTCGTGAAGTTGTTAATGGATTTCCAGGCAACAAAATTGTACCATTCAGTACTAAAATGTTGGCACCTGCTGATATTCAGGTGTCAACTGATGCCTCAACAGCAACTACATTCATCTTTGAATCTCCGGTATACTTAAAGAATAATACGGAATATGCCCTTGTTCTTCTTCCTGAAAATAACACAACAGAATATCAGGTTTGGGTGTCAGAATTAGGACAAAATTTAATTGGCACTAGCGAGAGAATCACCCAGCAACCTTATGTAGGTGTGTTGTTTATTCCTAACAATAATACAATATGGACTGCATTAGAAGCTGAAGATTTGAAGTTTAAAATGTATGCCAGAACCTTTGAAACAACACGCACAGCCATTCTTGAATCGAAGCCCATTGACTATGTGAGTGTATCCCAAACAGAAACATATACCTTAATTCCTGGGGATGTGGTTCAAGTATTTGATGATACACAAACAACATTGGAAGGCACAGTTAGTATTAATGAGGCGGTGATCACCGGAACAAATACGGATTTTACTGATTTGTCGATTGGTGATAGTTTACGAGTATTTGCTCCATCATTAACTACTAATTTTTCAGGCACTATCACCATCACAGGAACAAGTGTGGTAGGATCAAGCACTGAGTTTACAAGTGAGTTACGTGCTGGGGACATTCTGTATGGTAGCGATAACACAACGGTAATTGGTAAAGTTGCATCAATTCAAACTGATACGGCATTAACGTTAGAATCTTCTGGATCAGGAACATCGCTTGTGTACCGGGCCCGTGCCGTGTTAGGTATCGTAAAAGATATTGTGTCTGATACCCAACTTGTTTTAGTTGAATCACCTGAAAATCTAACAGGCAGTGGATTACGTTGCTACAAAAATAATACAACAGCAACCGGATATATTGCATATGTACAAGAAGATGACGTTGAAATTTACATCACTTCAGGTAATTTATCAGTAAATGATGAATTTACACGAGGCGATTCTACATTTACTATTGATAGTATCAACAACAAAAAAGCAACCGCGTTAGCGCCTAACTTAGGCATATTGACACTAAATCCTGCAACACAAGTAACCTTATCATATACTTTGTTGGATACCGCAAGTACATATTATCCTGGATCAGGCGCATATATCAATATGAACAACGGCGATACTATTGAATTGCCACAAGAGTTCACCGTGTATTCACATTCAAATACAACAGGAAATATTCCAACGTTAAAAGTGAAAGCAGAATTGTCAACTACTAATACATTGTTAACACCAATATTGGATACACGAAAATTATCTATATTGACTTTGGCAAATGAGATAGACAACACAGGAACAACTCCTGCCGTGTATATCACTCGGGCGGTAACTCTGGATGGTGACGGCGCCGACGACTTACGTGTATTCTTTGACATGCTGCTTCCAGCGGAAGCAGAAGTCGATGTTCAGGCAAAAATGCAAAATATTGAAGATGATAGACCATTTTCTGATATTGATTGGATACCGCTTGATGAACAGGCGCCCATTGTCTATAATGGCAACAACTATCAAGAATACAGTTATTCTGTTCCTTCTCCATATACCTATAGTAAATTTGCTGTGAAGATTATTATGAATACAACGGATAAAAGTAAAATACCTCTTATAAAAAATCTTAGAGCAGTGGCGGTGATTTAATGAAGTCACTGGAATACGTGCGTGATACTGGGTCCAAAGCTCTTATAAATACTGATACAACTATTATACTTGCCCGACGGCATGAAAAGCGTCAAGTACAAAAGATATCCGAGCTTCAAGAAGAAATTAATGAAGTCAAAAATGACTTATTAGAAATAAAACAATTACTACAATCAATAATCACACGAGGATAACTTATGGCTACTTTAACGCTTCGCCAAACAACACCTTCCGCAGGAACTAACAAAGGGGCACCACTTACTAATGCTGAAGTTGATGCCAACTTTACTAGTTTAGACACGGCTAAATTGGAAAAATCAGGGGGCACAATGACAGGAACATTGGTTCTTGTTACTGGAACAACCTCTATTGCTCCCGTGAAACTGGTATCAGGAACAAACTTAACATCTCCCCAAGCAGGTGCCGTAGAATTTAACGGTACAAACTTGTTCTTCACCCCAAGTTCAACACGCAAAACTGTTGCCTTCACCGACAGTAACATTACAGGAACAGCAGCAAGTTGGACAACGGGTCGAACAATCACCTTGACAGGTGATGTCACGGGCGTTTCATCATCATTTGATGGCACTAGTAATCTTAGCTTTGCCACAACCATTGCCGCCAACTCAGTTGCACTAGGCACTGACACTACAGGTGATTATGTTGGTGCGGTGCTAGCAGGCACAGGTGTATCAACCACAGGAGCTACAACGGGTGAAGGGATTTCACATACCATTTCAATTGGACAAGCAGTTGGCACATCAAGTGGTGTGACGTTTGGCAACATTAACGTGGGATCAGCGACAGGCGCAACCACAGGACAAATCAGGGCATCGGGTGATATCTTTGCCTTTGCATCGTCAGACGCAACACTAAAGACAGATGTCGCCGTTATTACTGATGCTCTTGCCAAGGTGAACTCCCTTCGTGGTGTAACATACACTTGGAATGAAGAAGCCAATACACTTGGATTACATGGTGCAGATACAGGTGTCATTGCACAAGAAGTGGCACGGGTGTTGCCTGAAGTTGTGACCACTCGTGACAGTGGTCACATGGCGGTGAAGTATGACAAGATGATTGGATTGTTAATTGAAGCCATTAAAGAATTGGATGCAAAGGTAAGTAAGTGCAATTGCACTAAGTAAGGGAGAATAACTTATGGCTAATTTTTATTGTAGTTCTGACGGAACCTCAACAGGATGTGAGCTGTATATTGATATTGAAAATTGCGCGGAACTCTCCCTGCAGGATTGTACACCCGCAGCGACAGCAACGCATACACCAACAAATACAACAGCAACGCCAACGCAAACTCACACAACAACACCTACCAATACTTTCACCGCAACACCTACCCATACTCCTGCGTGTCAATCAAATGGCGATAATTGTATAGACAATGAAGATTGT
>Ga0208974_1000451_pt1 | contig 17018 bp, 10 predicted proteins | sample GreLakmeER15MSRF_FD_187699 | JGI IMG/M metagenome (GOLD analysis project Ga0208974, IMG submission 187699) | Freshwater lentic microbial communities from great Laurentian Lakes, MI, USA - Great Lakes metaG ER15MSRF (SPAdes) | ecosystem: Environmental > Aquatic > Freshwater > Lake | place: Great... | reverse complement strand
CCCGTAGTCCAGCCGTTCCTTTAAGTCCCCTTCCGGAATGGTGTGTGCACGATAGAGCTTGTAGAGCACGTGGTGGATGTCGTCGACCCATTGAATCAGGGGAACATGGGCCGATGCGTGCAGCTGGGCAAAGACGGCTTCAATGTTGAGGGGGGCTGTCGTTGCCGTCCATACGACCTCTGCGAACCGAAACCCCAACGACGCGGCAGCAGCGCCGCGCCCCTGCGTCACAAGCAACGAGCGCACCACGCTGTCCGTCGGTGACTTGACCTTGCTCCACTGCACCGGCCATACAAACGGACTGTCAGCCGGAAGGTCCGATAGCAAAGCGATGTTCAAGGGGGCCCGACCGATCCACGTGCGCTCTGTCGACACACGCGCCCCTGCTGCTATTGCGTTTTCGAACGGGCTGCTAGGGCCGCTTACAGACCATTTAAAGAGCACAGGGCCGCTGTCCCTCCATGCCACCAAGCCCTCGCCACTCTCGATCTTACGGCGCCCGAGCACCGCCATGAGTATGCGCTTGCACGCCACGTCCGCCCGCTCGTCCATGGGCATCCATTGGTAGACCCAGTACACCGGTGCCGTCTTCCGTAGGCGCTGAACCTTTTGCCAGGTCGCCTTTGGCACATGCTGTGCCAACAACTCATCGGACTTGCGACTTGGCAGGGGAACGAGGTCGCCTATGAACACGTAGGTGGCGCTGATTACGCTGTCACTCCACGCGTGCACAAGGAAAGGGGCAATCGTTTGCATGGCCGGCCCTCTATCCTCCCAAACCTCTATTATGGGAGGCGAAAATGGGCTTTGGGATTGTTTGGACACTACGTGTTTTACACACAAGCCGCTGGGCTGTTGCGCTGCCGCTGTTGCGCCGCCATTGCGCCTACTCCACGAGAGTGCCGTTGGTGCCGTTAGTGCCGTTGGTGTTGTTGGCCATGTCCTCCGCCGTGCTGTAGCTCACCGAGTAGCCCACCGAGTAGCCCACCGAGTAGCCCACCAAGTACACCTGAGACATGGTGTCGCCGTTGCTATGAAGAATGCTCCTAACAGCCAGAGCAACCCGAGCAGCGCGTTGCGCCAGAAGCGTGTTGTTGATGATGGTCTGCATGATGGGAAGTCGGGAAGGAGTGTCCATGGAACCTAAAGCTAGAGCTATGACTAAAGCTAGACCTGCAACTGATTGAAGGAAGAGAAGTGCGCGCCCCACTGTTAGTTGGCTCCGGGCCAGAGGGGACCGACGCGCACTAATGTTGCCGATCGCTAGCAAGGTTGGGTTTGTTGCGTGCGGAATCAAAAGAACAGATCAAATTTGCGGGCGGCGGAGCGAAGGGACATACCTGGCGACGGAAGGGGCGATCGGGGGGAATGACCGACCCGGCCGGCGGGGGCCGCCTTATAAGGCTCGGGGGTTCCAGGGTGCCGCCGATTCGCATCCTTGCATAGGGGCGACCGGGTTATTGGCTTCGATTGGCTTGCCTATGGTATTTTGGGCATGATGTTGGTGGTTGGGCCTGACGTTGGTGGTTGGGCCTGACGTTGGTGGTTGGGCCTGACGTTGGTGGTTGGGCTTGACGTTGGTGGTTGGGCCTGACGTTGGTGGTTGGGCATGACGTTGGTGGTTGGGCTTGACCGGTATGGTTGGGCTTGACGGTAGTGGTTGGGCTTGACCGGTATGGTTGGGCTTGACCGGGATTGCTTCGCGTGGATTGTCGGGCCTAACGGGGTATGTCGGGCCTAACGGGGTATGTCGGGCCTAACGGGGTATGTCGGGCCTAACGGGGTATGTCGGGCCTAACGGGGTATGCGCGTGGTCATTTACTACAAAAAGAAGCTGTTGCCCGGCTGGCCCCGCGGAGCGAACAGATACCGAATGGGCGGCGTATGGAATGTCACCCCCGACTACTTGCCAGGCACCGATGCAACCGCCTTACACTGGGCCGCTGTCGGCCGCACAACAGGCACATCCACATACGGCTTGAACTCGAAGTTCGGCAGCATGCTCCCCACGGCCGTGTCGGCGGCCTCGGCCAACGGCGTGCCGACCAGGTTGCCCGGCACGACCATGAGCGGCGAGGGATCGTACGTCTTGCCAACCGGAATGCAGACAGGCGGCCGCTGTTGGGGCACGCTCCACGCAAACTCGGGGCGCAGCACCATTTGGCCTTCGTGGGGCAGGTACATGCGCTTCGTGCATTGATTGTCTGGCGCGTCCTTCAGCGCACACTTCTCTTCCAAGAATGCAATGTACTCGGCCGAATGCACGCCAAGGCCGCCGTCGCCGTCAATGGGCGCACCGACGCCTGTGCCGACGAGGCCGCCGACTGCTGCTGTTGCGCCAGCGCTGGCGCCGGCAGCAGTTGCTGCCTCCTCCGCGTCCTTCTGGATCTCCTCGGTCAGCTTGGCCAGCTCGGCCGCGTCGACGTTCTCTTCGATCCAGGACACGAGGGCCTCATGGTCCAGGTTGTCGTTGGCCACGACCATCTCCTCGAACCGCTCGTAGTTCTTCATACGTAGGAATGCCCGGAAGCGATAGTTGTTGTAAGAGAGGTATACGTAGACGTCTTTGAGGGGCAGCAGCATGTGCTTCGGCATCGCCTTCTTGCGCTCTTCTTTGTAGATCAGAGCGATCAGGTCGAGGATGTCGCGGTCGTGAATCAGCTTGGGTAGCTCGGGGGCCAAGGCGTTGGACTGCGTCTTGAGCATGCGAATGTACTCGGGCTGGTCCTTGAGCTCCCGGGCAATGCTGTCGATCGTCTTGGTGCCTGCGACCACAGCGGCGCGTTGGTCCCCGAGCTCCTTGGGACTCGGTTGGCGGTCAAGAACATTGCTGTAGACGTCCATGATGTCCTGGTCCATCTTGCTCCCTGCGACACCAGTGCTCGTGCCCTCAAAGCCTTCCTTGTCAAATGAAAGTGTGGCGTAGCTCATGTACATGACGGCACCAATCAGCAGTATGGCAGCTCCGGCATGCACGGTACGCACGGCAGTGGAAAAACCGTTCATGGCCCGGATATTGCAACCCACACACTACTACATACCAACGGTAAAATGTCCCGACCCAAGATTAGTGTGCTACGTTGTGCTTTGCTTGCTTATTTAAGGTTGTCCCAACAGGGTTAGACCCTAGCAGTAACTTGTTTGTGTACTGGTGCGAAAAATGGACCTGTAAAAACGAACACCAATTAACAAACAACCATGGCTCTCGTTCCTGTGCGAACTTGGCATTATGCTTCCGCCGCCACCGTTGCGATGCGAAACACGCAAGTGGGTGACGGTGTTTACATCGAGCTCGGCGCCTACGAGAAAACGAATACACATAGTACATTATACTTTACCAACGGTTACTTTGTGAATGCGCGCTTCAAATTTAATTGCATTGTTACGATGATTCACGAACGGGGAGTGCGTGCACCAACCGTGTTCTTGGACCCGTTCGCACTCTATGCAAACATGATGAGGTCGAGTTTGTCACCTTCTTCCAAGTTGGCCGCCATCCCAATCCTTCGCCTACTGCTACGACGCTCGTTGCTCTTACGCCTATTGTGCGCCCTTTGGCGAGTCAAATATACCCGTCGTAAAGGTGCCGCCGTGGTCATTCAAGCTGCGTGGCGTGAAGCGTGGTACAATCCCAGTCGTGGCCTTTGCATACGCCGCCTCAACAACGAGTTGAAAAGCATGCTGGAAGAGGTCTGAAAGAGATCAAGTCTCATTTTTGCAATCGAATGGTGATGATCGCATGTAAAAATAAACAAAGCCCTCAAACGGCAACAAATGTACATTAGTTACACGAGGTTCAAACGTACATTTGTTACACGAGGTTCAAACGTACATCATGGACACCAGATCCCGCAGCTCCTTACGCGCCTTGACCTGGTCGTTGTCGAGAAAGGCGTCGATGCCCGCCGCCACGTCCTCGTGGGTCAACATCTTTTTTACGGCAGCACGCTTCCCGAAGACGCGGCGCCCGTGTAAGAACTTCGTCTTGGTGAACAGCGTTTCCATGTCGCCGCCGTTGAACCGAAAGTGGTCGCGGTTGTCCTCGAAGAGCGAGATCGGCGCGGCGCTGGCGTCGATGTCCCAGCCACGTGAACGCACGATCTGCACGAAGATGTCGCGCAAGTGCGTGGCCGTGTACTCGCCGATGCTGATGCGAAACGGAAAGCGCCGCTCGAGGCCGGGGTTGGACTTGAAGAACCGGTCCTCTAGGTCCGCCTTGTAGCCGGCAATGATGCATATGAAGTCGGCCTTTTCCTCGCTCAGCGCCTGGTTCAGCGTGTCGATGCACTCGCGCGAGAACGAGTCCTTTTGCGCCACGTCGCCGAGCGAGTACGCCTCGTCAATGAGCAAGATGCCGCCCTTGGCCGCCTCGATCATCTTGCGTGTCTTGATGGCCGTCTGGCCGAGGTAGCCGGCGATCAGATCGGACCTCTTAGCGACTGTGACCTTGCTCGTGGGAAGGATGCCGAGGGCCGCATAGATGCGCGCCAAGATGTTGATGAAGCGCGTCTTGCCAACGCCAGGGCCGCCGTAGACGACCGTGTGGAGCATGTCGCGACTGTCTTTGGCCTTTGCAGCGAGAGGCATTACAGGCCCGACGGGTGCAACAAGTGCAGCAAAGTCGTTCACGTCGCCGTCCACGTTCACGTCGCCCTCACAGGTACACATCTCGCGATCCATTGCCTCTGCAACAGCCGCAGGTGCCCTTGGTGCCGCAACAGTAACAGACGCCCTCTCTGGCTTCCCAAACTGGATGAAGTACAAGATGATCGACAGCAGCTGCGTCTTGACGTCCTTCATGCCGACCAGCTCGTCCAGCTCCCGAATGGGATCGGCGATGCGATGCATGATGGCAAAGGGGATGTTACTGATCTTGCGCTTGTCGACGTTGCCCGCGACGTAAAAGGCGTCCAAGGCCAGCAAATCGTCCAGGGACTTCACGGTCATCTCGTAGCACGCATACTGCGATGAGCTCTTGTTGCCGTCGAGACGCATGATGGTGCCATTGGAAAGCTTGTACTCGATCGGCTTGAAGGTCACGCGCTTGCGCTTGGTGGCGGCCGCTACGCCCGTCCCGACGCCCGTCCCGTCATTTGCAACGTCCACGTCAACGTCCTCCTCCACGTCAGCGCCACGCTCCCTCTTCTTTGGACTCATCAAACTTGCAGACCTTACCCGTCCAATTACAAGTATGTCGCAACCATTTCTTTAAGCCCGGAACGTCAGTTGGCCACACAACCCAAAAAAGGACCCCAAGCGAAAACCATTTAAGCACAAGCGCTTATACCCGAAAGGCAGACCCCGAAACGGTGTGATGATGGACGCAAAGACGGAGTGCCCTCCTATGGCACCTATGGTCGACTCTGCACCTATGGTCGACTCTGCACCTATGGTCGACTCTGCACCTATGGCCGAGGCCGTCATCTGGGACGTCGTGGACGCGTACTTCAACCATGGCGGCGGCCCGGAAGCCATGAGTCCGCTCGTGCAGCATCAGATCGGCTCGTACAACGAGTTCATCGACCGTAAGCTCGGCCAGATCATCCGGGGTTTCAACCCCGTGCAAATATGCCACATGTATCGCGAGGACATCCGCGAGTTTGTGCACAAAATCTACATACGCATTCTCAACCCGTCGCTGTCGAAGCCGTTCTTCCAGACGCCGGACGGCTCGCAGCTGCTGATGACGCCGCACTTTGCACGCATGAACAACCTGACCTACGCGTCCAACCTCCTCGTCGACGTCAACATCCTCACGGAGACCATCAACGAGGACGGCATCACGGAGCGCAAGGAGGCCACGATCCCCAACGTCAGCATCGGCAAGTTTCCCATCATGGTACGTTCCAAGTTGTGCACGTTGACGCAGATGCCCGGCACCGCCGAAGGCAATGGCAAGCACGAGTGCCGCTACGACTTTGGAGGCTACTTCATCATCAACGGCAACGAGAAGGTCGTCATCTCGCAAGATCGCATCAGCGAGAACCGCACCGTCGTCTTCGCAGGCAACGTCAACGCCGACGGCCTGACTGCCGAGATTCGCTCGATGCCCGACGGCGTGTTCCTGCCGCCCAAGACGTGCGCCCTGCACCTGAATGCCAAGCCGAACCAGTACGGCCGCACGATCCGGCTGACCTGCACCTTCTTACGCACCGACATCCCGCTGTTCACGATGTTCCGCGCCCTGGGCATCGAGAACGACGAGGACATCATACGCTTCATCGTGCTCGACATCGACGACGAGAAGCAAAAGCGCGTCCTCAAGGAGCTGGCCGCCTCGGCCGACGACGCCAGCGACGTGCGCACGCAGGCCGACGCCTTGCGTATCCTACAGCGCTCCATGAGCCTGTCGGGCACGCCGCGCGAGTACCTGGACCAGCCGGCCGTGGTCGCCAAGATGCTGCAGACCTTCATGGAGAACGATTTCCTGCCGCACGTCGGCCACACCTTTAATCGCAAGGCGCTGTACCTCGGCTACATGGCGCGCAAGCTGATCCGGACGTACCTCGGCTACGACGGCTACGACAACCGCGACTCTTACATCCACAAGCGCATCGACACACCGGGCGTGCTCATCGGCAACCTGTTCCGTCAGTGCTACGGCAAGATGATCAAAGAGATGCGGAACCTGATCCAGCGGGAGCTGCACGTCTGGCGGGCCAGCACGATCGCGCCGCAGAACATCATCAGCGCCTCCAACGTCCACCGCTTCCTCAAGCAGACAGTGATCGAGAGCGGCATGCGCTACAGCCTGAGCACGGGCAACTGGGGCGTCAAGAGCCTCGGTGGCTTTCAGAACATACGTCAAGGCGTGGCGCAGGTGCTGAACCGGCTGTCGTACTACAGCATGCTCTCGCATCTGCGTCGTGTCAACACGCCCATGGAGAAGAACGGCAAGCTGGTGCAGCCGCGCAAGCTGGAGAACACGCAGTACGGCATGATCTGCCCGGCCGAGACGCCCGAGGGTGGCGCTGTCGGCCTGGTCAAGAACATGGCCATGGGCTCGCAGGTGACCAATGCACAGAGCTCGGCGAACCTGCGGGCGTCCATCGAGATGTGGGGCGTGCGCATCTTGGACGACACGTTGAGCGCCGTGGAGGTCCGGGCGTTCCTGGCGCGCATGGGCACCGGCCACGTCGTCAGCGTCATCATCAACGGCGACATCATGGGCTACCACGATCGGCCGGCCGAGCTGTATGCGGCGCTGAAGCACGCCAAGCGCACGGGTACGATCTCGGCGTACACGGCCATCATCTGGGACGTCCAGAAGGGCCAGATCGCCATGAGCACCGAGGCGGGCCGCATGTGCCGGCCGCTGTTCATTGTGGATGCGTCGAACCAGCTGCGCCTGGCCAAGGGCCTGGCCAATGGCCATTCGCTGCCGGTCAAGGGCGCGCCGTTTGCGACGTTCATGGCGCCCATGGTGGCGGAGCCGAGGGAGCCGAGGGAGCCGACGGCGGCCAATGAGCTCGGCGGCGAAGGCAACCTGAATGGACTTGACGGACTTTACGGAGGCGACGGACTTGACGGAGGCGACGGACTTGACGACAACGAAGAGGACCAAGACCGGGCGCACGGCCGCACCATGGAGGGCTTCGTCGAGATGATGGACGTGGAAGAGCTGGACAAGAGCATGGTGGCCATGTTCCCCAAGGACCTGACGCGCCTGCCCAAGGGCGTCTCGATGCCGCCGAAGTACACGCATTGCGAGATCCACCCCTCTATGTTGCTGGGTGTGCTCGGCGTCAACATTCCGTTCTCGAACCACAACCAGGCGCCGCGCAATGCGTACCAGTGCCTGTGGGAGGAGGAGCTCGTGTGGATGGCGGACTGCACGGCGGTGCCCATCAAGGACGTGCACGTGGGCGACCGGGTCATGTGTTTCAATCCGAAGACCATGATGTCCGAGGAGACCGTGGTCACACATCACATGGTGCGCGATACCGACAAGAAGATCTACAAGGTGACCATGGCCGATGAACGCAGCATCGTGGCCACGGAGGACCACATGTTTTACACGATGATGGGGTGGCGACGCGTGGACACGATGACGACGGCGACAAAGCTCTTCATGTACAACCCGGAGGACCCGGACCCCGTCAACGCCGCGCCCGTCCAAGTGCGCTCGGTCATTGTGTTCCCTGTGCAAGTGCGGGTTGCCGACATCACGGTGGCCAGCCCGCACGCGTCCTTCATCACGGCGGACGGCTTTGCGAGCCACAACTGCAGCATGGGCAAGCAGGCGGTCGGCGTCTACATGAGCAACTACCAGGAGCGCATCGACACGATGGCGCACGTGCTGAACTACCCACAGGCGCCGATTGTGCGAACGCGGCTCAGCAAGTACATGAACATCGAGAAGCTGCCGTCTGGCATCAATGCGATCGTGGCCATCATGACGTACTCGGGCTTCAATCAGGAGGACTCGGTCATGCTGAACCAGAGCGCCATCGATCGCGGCCTCTTTACGAGCACGTACTACAAGTCTTACAGGGACCAGTGCAACAAAAATCACAGTACCGGCGAGGAGGAGATCTTCACGCGTCCGGTCGTGGACGGCACGAGCCACATGAAGGCTTACAACTACGAGAAGCTCGGCGACGACGGCTTCGTGCCCGAGAACACGTGGGTCGGCGCCAACGACGTGTTGGTGGGCAAGGTGATGCCCATAAAAGTGCACGGCCAGATCCACCCTCGGGATGCGTCGCTTTTCATGAAGAGCGGCGACGAGGGGCGTGTCGACCGGAACTACACGGGGCTCAACGCCGACGGCTATCGCTTCTGCAAGGTCCGGCTGCGGCAATACCGGAAGCCGACGGTGGGCGACAAGGTGGCGTCGACGGCGGCGCAGAAGGGCACGATCGGCATGGTCTACCGACAGCAGGACATGCCCTTCACCAAGGACGGCATCTCGCCCGACATCATCATCAACCCGCATGCCATTCCGAGTCGCATGACGGTGGGCCAGCTGATGGAGTGCCTGATGGGCAAGGCTTGCACGATGCTGGGCACGAAGGGCGATGCGACGCCGTTTCGCGACGTCAAGATGTCGGAACTCGCTGACGTATTGGCGAGCTATGGCATGGAACGGTACGGAAACGAGATCTTGTACGACGGTCGGACGGGTATGCAGATGAAGACGGAGATCTTCATTGGGCCGACTTATTACCAGCGGTTGAAGCACATGGTCCAGGATAAAGTACACTGTTTTTCTGAAAACCACACCGTTCTGGTAAGGACAGGATGGAAGCCCATAAAAGACGTCACAATGGACGATGAGGTGGCTACGCTTGTGAACAACAAGGAGCTCAAGTATGTCAAACCGACAGCCGTCTTGGCGTTTCCCGACTTCAGCGGCCGGATGTACCGCATCAAGAACCAAGGGATCGACCTGGACGTCACGGCCGGTCATCGCATGCTAGTGTCTCGAGTACAGACGCGTCAGCAAATCTGGTCAGACTATCACTTGGTCAAGGCCGAGGACATTGCGTTCAAAAAATGTCGTTACAAGAAGGACTGCATCTGGACTATGCCGGACTACCAGTTCATACTGCCAGAGTTGATCGGTTACAGAGGCCGCGTTTACCCAGCGAAGGTCATGAACATGGATGCTTGGCTGACGTTCATCGGCATTTGGATGGCCGAGGGCTACGCTGTTCACGATGCTGAGGAAAAACGCAACCGCGTTGGCATCTGCGTCAACAAGGATCGCGTCAAGGATGCATTGGGTCAGGCACTCGACGACATGCGCTACAACTTCTCGTACTCGCCGAGCAGCGAGCGCGTCGAGATTGTCGACAAGCAGCTTCATGCATACATGCTACCCTACAGCGTCGGTGCACCGAACAAGTCCCTACCAGACTGGGCTTGGTCGCTGAGTGCAAGCCAGTGCAGGATCTTGTTGCATGCCATGCAACTTGGAGATGGTAGCTTTTACGAGAAAACAAACTGTTCGGTCTACTACACTTCAAGCGTCAAGCTGGCCGACGACTTCCAACGTCTCTGCATTCACGCGGGCTGGACAAGCAACAAAACGCTGCATCTGGCAGCCGGCAATGCGACAGTCATCAACGGGCGTGATGTTGTGAGCAACTACGACGTCTGGCGCCTCAGTGTCGTCAAGAAGCGCGTCAACCCGACTGTCAACCATGGCCACCAGCACACCCAACAAGTGCAGGTAGAAATGTTCTACGATTTCACTGGCCCCGTCTACTGCCTGCAAGTGCCATCAGAGGTCTTCATGGTGCGCCGAAATGGCAAAGCAGTATGGACAGGCAACTCGCGTGGATCGTCGGGTCCGGTGGTGCTTCTTACGCGGCAGCCCGCCGAAGGCCGCGCACGCAACGGAGGACTCCGCTTCGGCGAGATGGAACGTGACGCAATCGTAGGCCACGGCGCATCGGCCTTCATCAAGGAGCGCATGAGCGATTGCAGCGACTTCTTCCGTGTGTACGTGTGCCGCAAGTGCGGCATCCTGTGCACGGCCAACCCGGAGCGCGGCATTTACCGATGCAGCTACTGCAAGAACGGCGCCGACATTGCTCAAGTGCGCATCCCCTACAGCATGAAGCTGCTCATTCAGGAACTCATGACTATGTCGGTCGTGCCACGCTTTGTTGTGTAACTAACAACCAATCAACGTTTCAACAAACGACTCAAAGACACATATTTTTTGCAATTGTTAGCCTTCCCTTACTTAAAGACTCTCAACTTAGATAAGGTGTATCTTACCACAAAAAGCGATAAATGTACAAGGCGTTTTTACGAAACTCAAAGAAGCGCTCGGATCGCGGTGACAAAGGACGCGAGACGTTCGATCCTGAAGAAGGGCAGCAGTATGGGTACGTTACCTCTATGCTTGGCAATGGACGTATTATGGCCTTGTGCGAGGACGGTCAACAGCGAATGGGCCATATTCGGGGGTCCATGCGCAAATACAAAAGCAAGGTGATCATTAAGTCTGGCGATGTGGTTATTATGTCGCTGCGTGACTTCCAAAATGACAAAGCTGACGTTATACACCGTTTAAGTCACGAAGAAGTGAGCACGTTGATGTACCGCAACGAGCTACCTGAGCGCATCGTCAAGGCCCTCAACGAAAGCGAATGCATGGGTGCGGGCGTCAACGATGATTACATCATGTTCGCGAACGAGTCGGGGCGGCCCGAAGGCAATGGTGCGCACGGTACGCACGGTACGCACGGTACGCACATTACTCAAGACGCAGATGCCCAAGAACCCCTTGACATCGATAAAATCTAAGCTTCGGCCTCAGCTTCGCTTTCGGCTTCGGCTTCGGCCTTGACCTCGGCCTTGACCTCAACCTCCGTCTTGCATAGCGGACACCAACGCTTCGCCTCAAACCATTGCTCCAGACAGGGACTGCAGAAGACATGCTTGCAAACGTGGATTTGCCGAAGTTGTCGCACAGGTCTTTCCTGCACGATATCGGCAAGCACGTCAAGGCAAATAGGGCATGTGCCCTCTAACACCGTCTCATTTTTGTCCATCAATGGAGCTACTTGATCGATGTCCTTCACGCCCGTCGGGTGATCGCCTATCTCTTCGCAAATGCTGAGGAGCGCTTCGTAAGTTGTTTCCATGGTGTTAAAGGAACCAAAGATGGTATCGTTGATTCCATAGTCACCACCAAGCGTTCCTCCGATCCATGGGGCAAAGTTGTAAACACCGCTTCTACCTAAAGCGGTGTGCTCAGGCCCCAGATCCCAAAAGCCCAGGGCGGCTCCAGTCTGCATGCCAAGCAACAGTGCAGTATCTAGGTGGAGGCCATCCATTGTCGTATCTGTAACTGCTTCCTGTTGCACCGAGAGTCCGATCATCCAACCAAGGGTGATGGGGTGACGTCTCGATAGGTGGGTCAAGTAGCTAGAGATGGGGAGTCCTTCGTTGCAAATAGGGCACGTGATGGTGTTGCCACTTGATGCGCTAGGCATTATAGCCGATGTTGTCGCTCTTGACGACGTGGGCGTCGGAGGCTCTCCGTGCGTCCCGTTAGTTCCGTCCGTTCCGTCCATGACCGTTTTCCCGACTGACCACCACTTAAACAAATGCGCCTATAACATATATGAGAACCTATACACACACGTGCGTGCTATGCCTTAAGCCACTTAAAGAGGCACCGCTTTCAGTCAAGCCATGATCCTCGACGACTACATCGAACTCGATGCGTCCTACAAAAAGAAGTATGGGCGCAACACGGTCATCTTCATGCAAGTGGGCGACTTTTTCGAGTTGTACGCTTACACATCAGAAGAAGCCGATGCCGCCGCCCTGATCGGCGCCGACCTACCAACCATCTGCGACATGTGCAACTTGCAGATGACGCGCAAAAACAAGGCCATTCCAGACGCCACCAAAAAGAACCCGTACATGGCCGGCTTTCCGCTCTACATCCTGAGCAAGCATGTTCAAACGCTGACCCAGAACGGCTATACGGTCGCCGTGGTCAAGCAAGTCACGCCGCCGCCCAACCCGCGTCGCGAAGTGACGGACGTCTTCAGCCCCGGCACCCAGCTCAACGCGACGCAACGTGACGGCAACTACCTCATGGTCGTCTACACCGACGTCATGCCAAATGCCCTCGAGGCCGTAGGGCTCGCCGCCATCGACGTCTCGAACGGCTCCTCGGTCGTCTTTGAAACAGCGTCCACCATGGACAACGTACAGGCCGCCCAGGACGAGGTCGTGCGCTGGATGCAGGCCTTTGCGCCACGCGAGGTAGTGTTCCTAGGTAACAAGGGCAGCGCATCCGTGACTGCTCCCACCACAACGGCGCAAACGTGTGTGCACGAGAACTGGGGAAATGCGGCCCAGTTCGAGAAGCCGGCCTTTCAGAACGAAACGTTCGAGCACGCGTTCAAGTGCAGCCAACGTGCGGGGCTGCTCACGCCGAGCGAGGCACTGGGCCTCGAGACGTGGGGACTCGCCCGTGTGGCACTTGCGGCCCTTCTGCAGTTCGTGCACGAGCACAACGAGAGCCTGGCCAAAGAGCTCGAGCCGCCACGCTTCTTGGCACCGACGCACCACCTGCACCTCGATGCCAACAGCGCCCAACAGCTCAACATTGTTGGAGGTGTAGGAAGCGGAGGATCCAAGCCCCTTCTCGCACTCCTAAACAAGTGCGGTACGGCCTTCGGCGCCCGGCTGCTGCGCGATCGCCTCATGCACCCGTCGACCGACGTGGCCGAGCTCGAGGTGCGCTACGATGCAATTGCCCGACATATGGCGCAGCCCGAACAGACGGCCGCTGCACGCCGGTACCTCGCATCGGTACAAGATCTCGAACGTCTCGCCCGGCGCCTGGCCCTGCAGCAGTTTGCCCCGATGGAATGGCCGACCCTTGTGGCCTCGGCACACTCGGGGGCGGCGGCGCTCGAGGCGGTCGGCGGCAAAACAACAACCATTCGATCCTTCATAAAGACCATCACAGCCACGTTACGTCTCGACGAATGCTCCAAGTACGCACTCGGCGACGTTAAGGCCAACGTCTTTGCACGTGGTGTGCAGCCGGACTTGGACGCCTTGGAGGATGCCATGATGGCCAGCGTGGATGCTATTCAGCGCATGGCCAACGCGCTGTCGGCCTTGGTGCCGGGCGATGCGACGTGTGTAAAGGTCGAAATCAATGACCGCGATGGCTATGTCTTAACGACCACTAAGCGTCGCTGGCAGACCGTTTGCTCCAATACCGCAACAGTAGCACCTGAGCTGCGCACCCTCATGAGCGAGGCCACGGCGAAGCCCATCAGCGCCAGCAGCACGACGGTACGTCTCTACCACCCATCGCTCGCGGCATGCAGCGACCAAGCAGTCACGGCGGCCGCAAAGCTCAAGGCCGCATGCACCGATGCCTACAAGCAATGGCTCGCCACGACGTGTTATGCAATTAGCAAAGAGGTCCGATCGTGGATTGGGCCCATTGCCGACCTCGACGTCAGCTTGACCAATGCCAAGTGTGCCATGGATTATGCCTATTGCCGACCGACCCTGAGCGCGGGCGCAGCCAGTCACCTCAAAGCCACGCAACTGCGTCACCCCATGATCGAGCGGTTCTTGACGGACGTTGCGTACGTGCCGAATGACGTGCTGTTGGGTAGCAACGTGAGCCTAGGCAGCAATGCAACCCTTGGCAACAGCCCGCAAGGCTGGCTCCTCTACGGCATGAACGCCGCGGGCAAGAGCAGCCTGATGAAAGCCATCGGCCTTGCGGTCGTCATGGCCCAGGCCGGCATGTACGTAGCAGCAGAGGCCTTTGAGTGCACGCCCTTCCGTAACCTCTTTACACGTATCACCGCGTCTGACAATATCTATAGGGGCATGAGCACCTTTGTGGTCGAGATGACAGAGCTACGCAACATCCTGCAACGTGCCGACGACCGCAGCCTCGTGCTCGGTGACGAGCTGTGTGCGGGCACCGAGGCCCTGAGCGGCCTTGCGATCGTCTCGGCCGGCATCAGTGAGCTCCTCAAGCGATCGTCTACCTTTGTGTTTGCAACGCATCTGCACGATCTTGTGGACATCGACGTCGTCAAGGAGGCCCTCGAGGCAGGTAAGGTACGTGCTTGCCATTTGCATGTGGAAGTCGAGGGAGTCGACCGAGACGGGCGTAGCCTAGTCAATGGAGTCAAGGCAGAAGTAGACGGACGTAGCAACAGCGCCCTTGAGGCATGCGCCCTTGTATACGACCGCACCCTACGTGAAGGCATCGGCCACAAGACTTACGGCCTCGAGGTATGCAAGGGCCTCGGGCTCCCTGATTCCTTTATCAAGCAGGCCGACGCCATACGACGTACGCTCATGGACGTCGACGCGTCGGTCGTACCAAGCAAGGGGTCGCGCTACAACGCCCGTGTCAGCTCAAAGACGTGTGGCCTGTGCGGTCAGCCGGCCACCGAGGTGCACCACATTCAACCGCAAAAGACAGCCGATGCCCGAGGGTTCCATGGGCATGTGCATAAAAATCATGGGAGCAACCTGGTGGCCCTTTGCGAGGCATGCCATTTGAAACAGCATGGGAAGGAAGCGGATGGCCTGCGTGGAAAGGTCACCGGCTACACCAAGACCACCAAGGGCCGTGTGCTCACTGTGCTCTAGTCTTGTCTAGCCTAGCGTTGCATGGCCCTGCCTCAGCCTGGCCAAGATGTAAAAGGTAATGGCCTTTGTGGCCGCCTCTGCATCGGTTTCCTCTTCCTCGAGCGCTTCATTTTTACAATGTGCTTGAGCTCGCTCTCTGTCACTATCCAAACTCAGTTGTTGTTCCCGAACACGCACCACTTCAGGCAACAACACATGTTCCCGATACAGGTCATTGAGGTCCCCGAGGGCCTTTTGGAGGATGCGACGTGATCCGATGAGAGCACGTACGTAGGCCTCACGGTCCACGGGGTTCGGATGCATTAAGAGGTGGTCTACCCGAACCCATATGTCTTTCGCCAATCCGAAGAGTAACTGCCTATACATTCTTCGCTTAGCCTAGCGCTTCTGTACAATGGCGCCCACGTGTCTTTAAGTACTAGCTAGCTAGGAAGAAGGGCCCGCGATGCCGCAAGGGCACTGGGTGACCACGGCCGGTCCAGTCCTATGAACATGTCGCGAAGCTCGATGAGCGCCAGTGAAAGCCCGTAGTCTTGCAGCAAGATGACGTCGAGCGGCCGCGTGTAGAGCCGCCACGCCAGTTGCTCGCCCACGGACCAGATGGCATCAGCGACCTTGACGACATTGGCCCCAAAGGTCGCCTGAATGCGCTCGACGTGGTGTGCGTCCTCTAGGAACACGTGGTTATGAAGCATGCCCACAAGGACCCAACAGGCTGCGCACCACGTCTCGACAGGGCACGGCATGGACACGCCGCCCGCAGCATCGAGCAAATAGACGGCCCCAGCAAAGTGCGACTCGAGGTGCGTATCAAGCGCGATGCTGTAGTAACACTCGATCCAGTGTTGTCGGACGTCCGCGGGCATGTGCCGCACGTCGACTTGGCGCTCGTAGATCGGTAAGGGCATCCGAAGGGGCCCGTGCCCGCCCAACACGTAGCCGGCCACCTCCGCCAGCGACGGCCGATGTGCCGCATCCCACGACAGCGCCCCATAGACCCACGGAGCCAGCTCGGGATGCCCATCGATGATGGCCGCCACGCGCCGCGGCAACACCAGCGACGTGCCGCCGAGACGTGCCGCCTTCATGACGTCGCGCCATTCACGCCGCGTACACCGCCACACACCGTTCTCGTCATGCGTCAACTCTTTCGAAATAGGGTACGACGCAAAGAGCGTGCACGTCAGCAAGGCCAGTGACCAGACCGGCGACTTGTGCGTGGGCGTGTTGCCCCATATCATCTCGGGCGCCGCATAGTGAAAGGTGCCGATGCTGTCGGTGTGGCCCATCGTGCCGCGGGGCGTATAGACACATTGATTGATCGAGACGCAGCCAAAGTCGATGAGCGTCGTCGCCAGCGAGTTGGGATCCACGAGCACGTTGTACGGCTTGATGTCGGTGTGGATGATGCCGGCGCTCTCGAGGTGCAGCAATGTGACGATGAGCTGCCGCAAGATGGTCATGCCCCATATGTTTATGTTGGCCGGATTAGCGAACGTCTTGATCCACTTGCTGAGTGTGTCGCCGTGGTGCTTCATGTAGATGGCGATCGTCTTCTCCTCGGCGTCGATGCCCTTGAGGCGTGGCATGCCCGGCACGGCCTGAAAGCTCGACAACAAGGCCAGCTCGATGATGGTCGTGTACGAAGGCAGCAGGCGTGGACTCTGATTGGGACTCTGGCCGGGGCTGCGCCCATGGCTGACCTTGGGCACCTTCTTACACACGACGCTGGAGTTCTCATCGACAAAGACCTTGCCATAGCCGCCCGACATCATGTATCGATACTTCATGCTATGCTTTGTTGATTGCTATGCTAACGATACTTACGCCCTCATCCCCTTACAACGTAAACAGAAAGTCTAGGTGCCTACGGTGCCTTCGTTGCCTTCGGTGCCTTCGGTGCC
>Ga0208974_1000450_pt1 | contig 17035 bp, 28 predicted proteins | sample GreLakmeER15MSRF_FD_187699 | JGI IMG/M metagenome (GOLD analysis project Ga0208974, IMG submission 187699) | Freshwater lentic microbial communities from great Laurentian Lakes, MI, USA - Great Lakes metaG ER15MSRF (SPAdes) | ecosystem: Environmental > Aquatic > Freshwater > Lake | place: Great... | reverse complement strand
TTTATAACAAGCTGACATACTTCGTAAGGAGTGTGAGCAGAAGAAGAGCAGTCAATAGCCCAACCATCCATGTGGCTGGATACCTTAGAACCGCCAACAGCCACGTTGACATCAGGCAAGCGTAGCCAAGAATTAACACGAAGAGCGCCTGTGACATTTCGCACCTCCTCCAGTTTTTCAGCCGCCGACTTCATGTTTGCCATCTGTTGTTCATTGGGCTGATTGTTTATATTCATACGTATAGCTGTCTCGCTGTACGTTGCTTCCTCTAGGGTAAAGTGGTCGCTAAGGTTCATTTTTTACCCTTCTGCATATCTATGATTTTCTCCAGCGTTCTGCCACCAAAATAGAAAGACATAATTAACATGCCCCACTGACCAAGCAACTCCACATAGTTGTTATTGACTTCAACATCCCATGCGCTCATCATGGCAAAGGTTGTGTAGGTAATTAGGATAAACACCAAGGTCATAGGACGGATGTTTTTAGATAGCCAAGAGTCGCTACCCATGTCTGCTTTGAGGCGCTCGGTCAACTCATGTTGCTCAGACACATCGGCATTGAGTTTGGCTAACTCGCCGTTTTGTTGCATCTCAAGCAATTTGAGTTTGGCTTGCTCTGCCTGTGCAGGGTCAGGAAAGACTTTATCTAGTATCTTCCCACCAATGTCTAAAAGTGCGCCGATAGGTATCATTTGCTTTCCTTTAATTCACGCTTCAACTTACGCAATTCTTTTATCTCTTGCTTGAGTTGCGCTCGCATGTATAGGGTTTCCACATATGCCATCGAGGTAACGCCCACAATAATACATATCGCAACTCCTATCAAAATCCACCAGACAAGTTTCGTATTTCCCACATGAGCCACCCAAAGAATAGAGATATAAACGTCACGGCAATCACCCCACTTGTTAATTCAATGACCCGAATCTCGTCTTGCTCTTTTTTCCACCTTGCCAGCCTTGCTCTACGAATCATCTCAGACCTCGCCCACGCTTGTTCTTGTTCTATTTTGTTGTGCATCTTGAGGAATCGGCTATACAAATCTTTCAACTCAGGCGGGGCATAGACCATTGCCTCTCTGGTCTGCTCCATCAATTTCTCCATCTGCAACTCAATCAATGCCCGCTCTATTGCTTTTTTACTAGTGTTCTGCGCTGGGTCGTAGTTGGCCTTGCTTGTTTCTTCTAGTTCTGCGTAGTAGTTGTTAATCTCTTGCTGTGTGTCAAAGAGGACGCCAAGGTTTGCCCCAATCTCGCTGATGAGTTTGAGTTCAAGTTCCTCGTAGGACTGTTGCTGTTTGGTTGCTGGCTTGGCTTTCGCTTTCGCCACAGGCTTTGCTTCGGCTGCTGGTTTACTAACAAATAGACCAAAGAACCAATCAAAAATTCCTTTGATTGCCTTGACATCTCCGATGACTTGCTCTGCCGTCTTCTTTGCGCCCTCAAGTTCCATGCGGCCTTCATGCAGGAGAGCGCACCCCTGCTTGATGAAACCAACCGCAGTTTGGGCAATGAGAAGGGCAGAGAAGGGGTCCACACTTTAGTAGCCCCACCAAATAAAGACTGCGCCTTGGTATCCGCCAGCGGCTTGTTGAGCGCCATTTTGCTGCCCGCCTTGGTCAGATTGACAAGTTCCGCCGCCACCTCCTCCACCGCCATAAGCATATCCAGTTGTAGCCGGGCCTCCAGAGGGGCCATTAGCGCCTGCGGCAGAACTCCCAAGAGTAAGGATTGTTGTTGCACCAACAGTTGTGGAAATTGTGTAAGCATTCCCGCCATTACCACCGTCTTGATTACCATTACCGTCTCCGCCAACGGTTGCAGTAACAAGCGCAGTTCCCGTAGAAACCCCTCCAGCGCTACCACCAGAAAGATTAGGAGAAACAGCGCCGCCACTACCGCCTGTTGCAACCGCCACATTAGCGGCATTTACGGTTATGGTGGTAGTACCCCCCGCTCCGCCATGCCATTGGAGCCTCCAGTATAAATACCGTCGCGTGAAGTACCAGCCCCGCCTGCTCCACCAATAGAAAATGTAATAACCTGACCGGGTGTTACAGAAACAGTTGCATATGCGTTACCGCCTGCACCGCCTCCACCTGCACCATCAAAAAATCCAGCAAAAGATGAGCGCCCAGAGCCACCGCCTCCACCTGCGCCGCCAGCAATAGCCAATACTTTAATACTTGTACCTGTTGTGACAGGAAGCGTATATGACGAACCACTAGTAATAATCCCGCTATTGGCAGGAATGACATATGGCTTTCCCTCAGTCATTAACAACTGAATCATTGACATATTAGGTCATCCCCACGCCAGTGATTACGGCAGATGATGCGGACAAAAACAGAATGGTTGTAATACCGTACAGCGCAAGACTTCTGTTGCCCGTTGTGGATGTAGACTGCCCAGCGAATTGGAGAGTCAAGCCACCGCCCTGTGTAATCGTTATTGTTGAGCCTGAGTTGTTATAGACCGTTACGACATTACCTGCAACAAACACGCTGGCTGGGACTGTTACCCCGCTGTTGGTGATGATGCACTGACCATTGTCTGTTGCTACTAGCGTATAAGGCGCAGACTTTGTCTGCTGAACAATATTACGAACATTACCTATAGAGTCGTTTGCCGTGGAGCCAGTTACAGCACCCGTAGCGGTGACCGTACTAGAAGCCGCCACAGTAGTGAAAGAACCCGCAGCCGCAGTAGTGCCCCCAATCGCAGGGGGAGAAGCTAGATATGCGTTGATACCCGCACCAGAAACCGCACCAGTCAACACGGATGCGCCAGTCAGAGTGGTTACTCCCGTAACCCCCAAAGTTCCTGTTACCGAAGCAGAGCCTGCGGTGAGGGTAGCCATATAGTTGGTGGCATTGACTATATCTGTGCCGTTAGATACAAGAAGTATTTTTGCTGCGGCTGGGACTGATACGCCCGTTTGCCCGCTTACTTTGACTGTGACCGCGCCAGTTGAGTTGTTATAGATGAAGTACAGCTTCTTGTTGGCTGGCACGATTAAGTTAGTGCTTGCTCCGCCTGTACCCGTTAACTCAATAAACATGTTACGCGCAGTAGCTGACGCGCCGTTGGTCATAGCTAGCGTGGTATCCGTGCCAGTAGAGACTGCTTGGGTTACGTATCCTGAGATAGCCTGTTCAAGCAAAGTGCCGAGGTTGGTGTTGGTCGTTGAACCCCAGTTACCCGCTTGGTCGCCAGCGCCGATAAGCTCAATCGCTAGGTTGGTTGAATAGGTACTTGACATGGTGTTTTCCTTTTAGGGGATTATCCTAGAGTTACTGCGTCCCACGCTAGAGTTGTTTCATTCCAAGTGAATGGGCCACCCTCTGTCGGCATAGCCACAGGAGCATTCCACAGACAAGTGTCTTCGCTCATAGTCCATGATGGATATGGCTGTGGAGGGATAAAAGCATCACGACCAGTGTCGTATGTATAGCCAATACCAGCGTAGTTCTTACGCAGTTGCTCACGACCGCTTGGGTTGCCATCTTGACCATAGTGAACACCGCCACGGGTGTTGTACGAGGTCTGTACCCAGTTTGCAGGGTCACCCAAAGCGCCAGTAGAGATGAAGGCTTCTTCAGCCACCACGACCTGTACTACAACGCCATTCTCAATTTTTGCAAAGTGTGCCATTAGATTGATACTCCCAAGTTAATCTCTTTTAATTGTTCCACAGTAGTTACTGCTGTGATTGATGCCTTTGTTGCAGTACACCAAGCAATAACCTTCGCACGATATGTTGCTACATCAGCAGGTATATCAATGCTTCTCTCTACCTTGCGTATGACGTACCAATCTGTTGGTATCAGCGTCATGTTTGTATTGTGGTTGACTCTGGCAATCCAGTTTGACTTTAAGCCCTTGGTTATCAAGCGTTCTGTAGAGTCAACCATTGCAGGTTTGCCGTCTACTGTACCTAGCACCTTGACGTACATGGGGTTGCCGTTTTCGTCAGACTCTTCTTTGTCTTCCAAGGCTTTTGGAGTACCTGTGTAAGAGCCGTCTTGGTTTTGTGTGACCCAGTAATACTGGTCATCAGGTCTAATTTCGTCTTGTCTAGTGAATGACATATGTTTCCTTATCGAGCATTTGCAAATTTAAATGGATTCTCAGCAAAGCAAGCGTATATAAGCGTTGCGCCAGAGGCGTTTGTTAATGAGTTTATTGAACGCAGTTTGAACCCATTGGAAAGAATGTCTATATTATTTTCGGTAGTATTTCCAAGTGCGGCATAGTTTTCTGCGCCAGAAGAATTTGGGCCAAGTTTGTATGCACACATGTTGTATGGATCTCTTGCAGTATCTTGAATACACCAATCGTCAGTACCACTTGATTTTTTAATCATTACAAACCGAGGTCTAAAACCCGTGTAAATAAATGGCCCATCAGCAGACCCGTTACCCGTGTACGAACCAAAGGCTGAATACCCTGCTACTGCGGAAAAGCAGTAGGCTACTATAGTATCGCTTGCCGCACATGTAGCGCCAACACCCATACCAATAACGCTTGATGTAACTCCTGTTGAACCCCATACATTTGCAAAAGTAGATTGACCGCCTGTTGTATTAAGTTCAACATAATATGTAGTCCCCGGCGAACCGCTATTAAGTCGATTGTGCCAAGTAATCCAGCTTGTAGCCCTACCACGCACTTTCGTAATAACCATGCCCGGAGTTACACCTAACCCGTGACCCGCAGAAAAATTTCCTGATGCTGGCGCAGTAAATGTCACCACGCTAAAGCCAGCAGTAGTATTTGCACTTACCTGTGATGCGACAGAGCCATCATTATTGGTTACGGCTGTACCACCCGCTTTCCACAGCCAATAAGCGTAATTGTCCGACGCGCCAGATTGTTGGTTCCAGTTCCAACCATAACCAGCAGCATCAGCACCAATGTTCACGCCGTTTGAATTAAACGATGTGAGCAAGTCGGTCTGGCTTGTTACCTCCGCAAACGTGTTGCTTTGCGAAAGAGTGTTGTTAACACCGCGAACGCTATCAATCAATCCCCATCGTGCATTGCTTGATGAAGAACGATTTTTCGACCACACCATGTCTGGTTGGAATGCCAAGCCACTGATGACCTTTGCCACACCAGCACCCGGCCCCGATGTCGTACCTGTGTTGGATAGCGAAATGTTAAAGACCGTTCGACCATCAGGAATTGCATATGTTGTTGGCATTTCTATTCCTTATAGGTTATAGGTGTTGAGGGCTACAAAGTTTGCAGGAGCGGTGTAGGTGAATGGGCGTTGACCGAAGTTCCAATTTGCTGTGTACCCATTTCCTGTGCCATCGGATGAGTTATAAAAGAACCAAGGCTGTGTAGTTGTTGGTAGCGTAATTGCACCTTGACTTGTATTATTTAAATAAAAAGTAACTGTTCCAGCATCAATATTAAGCGCTATGCCAATCACATTTCCAGACGCAAAATAGTTACTTCCGTAGGATACATACCCATTAAATGAGCCAGCAGTAAAACCAGCCTTGTTGCCAGCAATTGCAAGACCATTATTTGCGGCAAGATAATAAATACTGTTGTACCCATTGGAAGAATCTGTCCAATTTTCTTTTGTTGTGACACCAGTAACAAGGTAATTATCGTTAGGCGTAGTATTAGTAACGCTAGTCCAAGTAATTTCAGCGTAATACTTACCAGAAGTTGCGCCAAATGTAGAAGCCGCTCTTGGAGAATCATTGGCAGTCGCTTTTGTCAGCGTTAGATTACCGTTTGATGTAGTAATGTTTGCACGGTCAATATCAAGAACATTTGATACAGCATAGTTAGCCGCAGTCGCACTTGTTAGTGTTGGTACATCGGTCATGCTGTCGTAGGTAGCACCAGCAGTTGTACTGATGTTGTTAGGTGTCCAGTTATTTCCATTTGGACTAAAGTCATATGACAGCGTTGTTGCACTAGTTTGATTTGTAAAAGGCAAATAGAAGCCGTTAGTACCATACGAACCACCATAGGTGATGGGTTGCCATACACCGAGTGAGTTGGTTGTTCCAAAACTGGTTGGTGTTAGGGCTTGTCCGTCAACAAAGTTAATTTCGGTTAGATAGCCGTCAAAGTAATCTGATGCACCCGCGTGATAACGAGCAATTGAGTGCGCCCAATTATTATTGATAGGCAAATCAGTATTTTGAGCAGGTACTGAATAGGAAGAAAAAGTTTGAGCAACGCCATTGACATACACTTTTAATCGGTCGGTACTTGTAGCCTGTGTCATATCAACAGCGACAACAATGTGATACCAAGCAGATGGGTCACGATAAACCGCATTTGTAAAAGTCTCAAACCATGCGCTACCAGTTGGATTAAACCCAATGTTTAAAGTATCAGTATTTTGAAATTGCCAAGATGTCCTTGGGTTTGATGTACCACTTTCAGCCGCAGAGAAAAAAGAACTATATGTCCCCAAAACACCTCGCTTTACCCAAGAACTCCAAGTAAATGTTTTGCGATTACTAGCTGTTGCAGGAGTTCTATTCAAATAAGCACTAGCACTAGAACGGAAACGCAAAGAGTTGCTGACCAATTCAATTGGTGTCAGGTATCCGCTTGAGTTAAATGTGTGAATGACATTACCACCAGTGATAGTCACAGTACCACCAGCCATTAGCTGTGTAGCACCTGCGTAAGAGATGATTACAACGCCAGAGCCACCTGCTCCACTATCGTAATTAAAACCGGGTGTTGTTTGCGTTGAGCCACCGCCACCAGAGCCAGTATTAGTAGAACCACTTGTTGCAGTTCCAGTTAAATTACCAGAGCCACCAATACCAGAACCGCCCGTACCAACAGTTCCTGCACTATAAGTTCCCCCTCCGCCACCAGCCGCATAAGTTACAGATGTGCCACTAATGGTTGATATTGAACCAATTCCACCATTACCAGCAACAGAATTTGTTGAATTGCCACCAACCGCACCTGCACCACCACCACCTGCCGCGCCATAATTTCCTGCACCCGCTTGTGCAGTACCACCATTAGTTCCTTGACCTGCTGTTCCTGTTCCATTTGTGCCAGTAGTGCCGCCGCCCGGGGAAGCGCCGCCACCAGAACCTCCGTTACTAGCAACAGTTCCACCAGTACCACCGCGACCACCGCCTACTGCCGCAGTTGTAACCGCGCTAAATGTGGAATTTGCCCCATTAGAAGGATAAGTTGTAATAACTCCACTTCCACCTATTCCAGCCGCACCACCTGCGCCAACAGTGACAACATAAATTGAATTAGAGTCAATGGTTACGCCAGAGCCAGTTAACATACCTCCCGCTCCACCACCACCGCCATAAGCAACACCACCTGCACCACCACCAGCAACAATCAAATAACTCGCTGTCAAAGAAGACAAAGGAGTCAATGTTCCTGATGTATTGAATGTATGAATAACATTAGCGCCACTTGTAGTGACTACTCCACCACCAAACTGTTGTGGTGCTGTGTATGAAATGATGACGATGCCAGAGCCGCCATTACCGCCTGCGGCTCCGCCACCGCTAACAGAATAGTGACCGCCACCGCCACCTCCAGCCCCTGTATTAGATGTGGCAGGAGAGCCAACTGTTGCGGGATTAGCACCAGAGCCTCCAGCACCTCCGCCACCTGACCCGCCCGCGCCAGCAGTGCCTCCATCGTATGTGCCACCTCCACCGCCACCCGCATAGGTAACGCTAGTGCCAGATATGCTAGATGCAGTTCCCGCACCACCAGCACCGCCCGCAGTTGTGGTTCCGTTTGCGCCAACGGCAGAATCTCCTCCACCACCACCGCCACCATAGTTGGGTGCGCCACCAGTTGAGCCACCAGCAAAGCCGCTACCTGATGCGCCAGCCGCACCACCATCTGAACCACCCCCAGCACCTAAAGAAGATGTAAAAGATGAAATTGTTGATGTTGTTCCAGCACTTCCATTGTTTCCACTACCACCAGCACCGCCAGCACCACCAGCACCAACAGTAACAGCATATGAAAGTGTTGGGTTTAAAGATGCTGTACCTGTTAAAACCTGAGATGCACCGCCACCACTACCTCTTCTTGAGCCACCACCAGCACCACCCGAAATTACAAGGTAACTAGCAGATACAGACGCACCACCTGTCCACCCAAAGGCGGCTAGTGCGGCGGCTCCAATCTTGGATAAGCGAGGCATTAGTTATCCTTAAGCGAACTTGGTCTGAGCGGCTAACACCGTGAAAGCGGCGCTTCCCGTCTTAATAATCACATAGGTGTAACTATCCACAGAACTTGCATTGCCAGAAGTAGGTGCAGAACCACCTTGCCACTTAGGAGTGACAGAGTTTCCGTCAATTGTTACAGCAGAGTTGTAGTAAGCGGTTGAGCCGTTTGTTACCAAGAAGGTAGCAGACAAAGACTCGCCTGTAGCCATTATTGTATTGAGTGTCGTGCCGCTTGAACCACGGAAGTTAACCGTAAAGTTACCACTAGCGTTAGTGGTGTAGTACAGAACCGATTGGGTTGTGACATCGTAGTTAACCGTGCCTGTGGCGGCAGTTGCAGAGATAGTTGCAGTCTCTAAAATATTGGAGGTCTTCAAGTCTGCGTTTGAAGATGTACCCGCAAAGGTCTGGAGTGCAGTAAAAGTGGTTGCTGTACCGGGGGCAACGTAGTCAGTTCCTGCTGTAGCCGCTGTGAACGCAGAAGTACCATTACCTTTTAAAACACCCGTTAAAGTGGCTGCCCCAGAGCCACCTGATGCTACAGGTAGTATTGCACTGTTAGATGCCGTAAGGACAGCGCCGTCAGCGTAAATAGAACGGCTTGATGGGTATGTTACAAACACATCTTTAGTGCCCGCACTAAAACTAAGTGCTGATGGCTGTGTAGCTGAACTGTTTGATAACACCGTTGTGCGGGCTAGGGTTGTTCCTGATGCGGTATACGTACCAATCCCAACTTCCCATTCATTACTTGTCTGACCTGCAATGGTGTAGTACGTTGTGTTTGCGTCGCCAATAACGGCAAAAGACTGAAACCCAGTTGAGGCTCCGGCAAGCGTCACGGTTCCCGTACCAGTCGTAGTGGTAGTTTCTTTTACTCTGTCTGCTAGTACGAGTGCCATATTTATTCCTTACTCTGTCTTGATTAATGTCCAGCCAGCGTCTGCAACGGTAACAATAGTGCTCCAGTAAACCGCTGAAACAGTTCCAACCGCGCCGCTTGCTACATTACCTGTTATGCCTTGGTTAGCTATTTCTGTACCTATATTTCCAACTGCGCCAACACCACTTATGGAATAAGTAGCACCCCCGTGAGATATTGTTCCTACATCTCCGCTGGCAGAAATGCCTGTCAGGGCAATCGTTCTAGCACCTACAGTAACTGTTCCAACGTCTCCAGTAGCGGAAGTCCCCGTTAAGGCAAACGACCTTTCATCGACGCTAACTGTTCCAACATTACCTGTGGCTAAGACCCCCGTTAGGGCAGCGGATATACTGACACTAGCAAGAGACGCAAATGGTGTTTCAGCAAACGAGGAAATGCCAAACATGCCACACCCCTATTAGGTTGTGGACAAACGCAACAAAGCGGTTGTAGTTGTGTTTGAAGGCATTGTTAAAGTGAACGTACCAGCAGTAATGGTCTGTGAACCAAACGTATGGACGCTGACTGCTTTGTTAGACTGTGTAGAGTTGTAAATCAACACGGTATCAAACGCTGTAGTTAACGTAACGGTTGTGTAAGTCAACGACGCTGAAGGCGTAAAAAACGCCACGCCCGCAGTTGCTGAAGCATTAGTTGCGGTAGGAGGAGTTGCTGCCGTCACCGTTATGCCGCCAGCAGAATACCCTGTACCAGAGACTTCTCCAGTAGCAGCGTATGCCGTGGTTGCCGCGTTGTAAGTGGCTGAAGCTAAGTACAAGGCCGCTTTAAATGTGTCAGTTGCGCTCGTTCCACGGGTTGGTGCAGTGCCAAAATTATGAGTCGCAGTCATTAACTCGCCCATGAAAGAGGTGCACATTGCTTGAGTATTTGCCATGATATTTCCTTTATGCTAAAGAAGCGGTTTCGCCACCGGCAAAAGTGGGCATTTTTTTCAAGGTCACATGTGCAGAACGGTGAACAAGTTCACCCTCTAACCAGTACTCCACCCATGTGGTGAGTTCGTTGTCGTTATCCACGGTTCCTTCTCGCTTTTCAAGCAAAGAATCGTCCATGTCGCCTTTAGTGGTTGTTACTAACATTATGAAATCCTTATGATTGCTGAAGTGCTAGTTACAGACGGGAATTGTACGGTGAATGTGGCTGTAGAAGTCTTATCTGCGCCAAAATCTAATACACAAACTGCTCCACCAGCCCCTGCTTTGTATATCAACGCACCCCGTGCAGTAATAGCGCCCGTCCATGATGTGTTATCAAACGATATATACGCTGTAGCCGCACCAGTCTGGCTACCAATCGTGGGGGCTTGCGCTATGGTTAACAAATTACCGCCCGCTACATAGTTGCCACCAGACGCTTCGCCCGTAGCCGTATAAGCCGTTGTGGTTGCGTCAAGCGTTGCTGAGTTGGTATACAAAGCCAGATAAAAACTGCCAGACGTAAAGTTAAACGTGCCATCCATTAAGCCCGTCTTAAACGCATTGGTTGTCCAATTCCCAGTAAACGCCATCAAGTCACCGCCTGTCTATATTGACCAGAACGGTAAGCATCTTGACGCTCCATACCATCTCCGAGGCGTTTAGCCAAGGCCAATGCTTCCTTGTACTTTGTATCGTAAAGCACAATTAAATCTTGCTCACCTTTCATGTATGTGTACGCCTCTACCAGCGAACCATACAAGAGGACAGTATCAAAGTTATCGCCCAGCCAAGTTTGCCCGGAAGATACTGTGGTAATTGACTCGGGATAATAGTAATAATGCAGTTCTAAGTTGTACACAGCATTGGGAGTTGGGCCAACAATAAAAGATAACTCTGGCTGAATAAGACCGGCAATGTCCACAGTGGGGCCAAACAACGCGTAGTACTTAGGTAATCCGTTATACGCCGTACCTGTTTGTGGGTAGGCTTCGCGTATAAAGTTAACGTCTTTGTTTAAAAGAAACGTATAGTTTTCTGTGCTAGTGCCGTAATTTTCAATGATTGCCATTGAGTACGTAGCTAAAAAATCATCTGGGGCAGAAACGTATTTAAAACCACTTATTGTGGCTCCAATCACGTTCTTGCGAAGCGATGGAAACTGTACCGTGTTGTAAATGCGTTGTTCAGCCTGCTCAATCAGACGGTTAATCTGAGTCGTTGAAGACACAACCGTGCTGTCCGCCAAAGTGGTAGACGGGAAGTTGTTCTCCGTATAGGTCTGAATTGCCGTTACTAACTCGGAATAGTTCATCCCATTGGTCCTCTTGACATTACGCCTTTAGTAGCACAGCCAGTACCACGCATTCTGATGCCGTCAGTTTTAATAGGCTCATTGCCAGCAGATTTGCTAATAGCACCAATGCTGACATCCATCGTATCTAGCTTGCTACTGCTTGGCTCTTTGCCGTTTGAAGTAACCTTCATTGCCTTGCCATCCATTGTGTGTGGCTCGGCGTAGACGCTAGCGTCACCAACTTCTTTACCCATTATTTTTTTGCTAAAGGTAGCCATTACTTGCTCCCCTGATTCATTGCGCGGGACATGTTACGTCCTTGACGCATACGGTCTTCAGAAGTGGGGCCGCCCTTTTTGAGCTTAGTCATTGGCTTGCCGGGGTGTAGTTTTTTCTCGTGCTTGTGCACAGCACCAGCAATCATTTTCTTGTCTTGCTTTAAGTCTTTCTTGTCCATTTTTAACTCCTAAGTTACGCTAACCGTTACTGTACCAAGTTGTACAACCAAATTCAAATTATTTGGTGTCAACGCCGCATCAAAACTGCTTGACCCACCAACAGGGTTCCAGCCCCATTGAAAGATTCTGCTACCGCCCCCGTTATACCCATCTGCTAAATTGCCAGAAACTTGATAACTGGTATCGGGTCTAGGCTCACGCACCGCCTGTGGGTCATTTACTGGATACAAACCAAGAGACAACTGCGGTTGATCTGGATCCCAGCATGATGGACAAACTTTTATCTGAAATAGCTTAGTCTTGATGACTTCCTTCTTCAGTTGGCTAAGTTTGTACCTCTGCCCACATCGGTCACATTCCGCAATCGAATACTTGCCTGAAGCAAACTTACTTGGCATGACTTACCTTAGTAGAACAACTGCCTTGGGACAAACCGATCCGACGCTTTCTCTCTATCTTCTTGTGAAGCCAACAGCCATTGCTGTTCGTATTCAGTCTTTAAAAATACAATTCGTTCAGGACTAGCATCTATTCGTTTAGAAGCAATATAAAACGCCAACCCAGCAACCATGCATGGGATAAATCGAAACGGAATGTCTTCTACGTTAACACCATTACCAGCGTCTTGCATACGCCGTAAGCGCCAGTAAATAAAAGTGTAGTCCCCACCAGCGTTAGGCGCAGGCCACACGTTAATACAGGGAAGGTTCTGAACATAGATAGCCGCGCCAGCAGTATGTGCTGCTGCGGTTGTGTAATTCTGGGCACGGGTACAGTTAATCAAACTAGTACCGTCAATGTTTGTATATCCAATTGTTTCTGAGTCAATCTTTATAAACCCAGTAGTGGTTAACCCTGATACGCTACTAAGAACAATAGTCGTGTCAGTGCTTGTGATTGTTGTCGATAGAGTGATAGATGTAGCGTTTGTCTGCGCTGATTGGCGGTTAACCCATACTTGGATAGGACGCCCAGTAGTAAGTTTATTTGGGATAGTGGAGTAGGTAGACTCAGAGATACGGCTAATGTTGATATCACTCTGGGTACTAGCCGTACCGTTGTTTTGGCGAATTACATGGTCTAGCAAGTCAATCGTATCGTCTGGGATTGGGTAGACAGACTGTCCAGTCACCATAGCAATAGCGCCCTCTTGGATTGTCCAGAGATTGATACCACGATTAGCCCACTCAATCGTCAATAAGTTTAACGAACGGCGTGCTGTACGAAACTCATAGCCAGTGCGAACCTCTATACCGGCCCGCTCATACGCTTCCTCAATCAGATCATTTAGATCTAAATTAAAAGTGGTAGTGTCTAAATTAAAAGTGGTAGTGTTACTGGTGTACGCCATTATCTAAAGCCTGCTGTTTTCTTTGCTATGCCTTTTGGCTGAGCCACAAACTGTTTACCTGCCGCTTTACCTGCACGCTTTGCTTTGGTGGTAGCCGCGTACTCCGCAGAGCTGAGACTTTTGATCGCAGCTTCTGGGAGATACCGCTCACCCGTTTTTGACGATGGCTTTCCCGACTTGGTACGCCATTTCTGGTCGCCCCAGTTTTTAAGGGATTGCTGTGGCGCTTTCAATCTTTGTAGCCCCCACCTGCAGCCTTATAGCGTTTAGCCATAACTTGAGCTTTACGTGCTGACCATTGACCTGCGCCTGTACCTACGATTGCTGCAGCTTTGACGCTGTTAAAAATCCGTTTACGTAAACTGGGCTTGGTATAGTTACCAGCCTCATTTACTTTGGACTTGGTCTTGCCACCTTCAGCATACTGTGTGAAGTCGGTATCATCCTTTCGGGCAGTTTTACTACCCTTGGGCATCTTAGAAGGAGCTATAGATCCCATACCGCGACTTGACATCATTTAGCACAACCTTCCGCGAGTCTTGCCTTTGGTAGCAATACCATCACCACGAGAAGAAGCAGAAGAGACTTTACCGCCTTTAGCAAAACCAAAAGTAGAACGGATGCTAGAACGGATGCGTTCATTTACAGAGCGAGTATCAGTTTTACCGCTACCTGATCTAGCACTTGAAACATTGTCTTCAATACTTTTCTTTATGCGATCATTGACGGGCATCTTGGTTACATCGGGCTTAGCTGGCGCAGACGACTTCTTAATGGACTCACCTTCTTCACGGCTTAGCTTGCGCACAGATGATGGCTCTGCCGCTTTGCTAATAGCAGATTCGGTTGCTTCACGGCCTACTCTACGCAACGATGATGTCTCAGGTGCGGGTTTAGGAGTAGCCTTTGGCGTATGTTTAAAGTTTGCTTCAGGCTCTTTCTCCATCATGCCAGCTTCAGGTTTATAACTTCTCGTCATGCCAGCTTCAGCTTTTTCCGCAGCCGCTTCTGCATCAATACGGTCGCGCTCTTCTTTCATCCCGGAGTTGCTATCGCTATCGCTTACTCCATCCCCTTCAAAAAAACGTTTTGTTCGTTTTACCATGATTAGCTCCTTAGCAGGTTCTGCCGCCCGTGGTCATCTTAATCATCTTGCCTTTGGTTTTACCCTTGGACTCAACGCCACCACCTTTAGCCATGCCCATACCGCCTTTGTTCATGAAAATAGGTACTTTTTTACCGTCTTTCATTTTCATAGGCATGCCGCCTTTTTTCATACCCATAGCACCCATACCACCCATAGCTGTATTAGCCATAGGGGTAGGTTTTTTCATGCCGTCTTTAGCCATGCTCATGCCAGCCTTCATTGTTGGTTTGCCCATTTTTGTAGCCATCTCACCACCTCTTTTAAAAGTTTTGCCTTTATCGGCGTTGTTGAACTCTTTACCCACAGACTGTGGGACTCCTGCTTTCTTAGCAAACGATGGGTTGTTAGCCACCGCAGCCATGAAATTGTGCTGTTTCTTACTCGTGCTTGGCATATTTGGCTATCAAAGCCTTAACTGTTTCGGTTTCCCAAATACGCAAAATTAACCACACAATGGTCAATATTCCACCAATGAGTCCTACGAGTGGAGTTACCCAGCCCATGAAACCGCCAAGTCCGACAACCACAGCCGCGCCGTCAGTCATTGTTTTTACGTCGTTGTTCATATAAGTCCTTTAGCATTTCCAAGCCCGTAGGCTTTTGTTAATCCTAGAGTTAGGATCTTTTGCTGTCTTGGGTGAAGTTAACTTTTTCTTCATCCCTTCCATACGGGCGCAGAAAGAATCTTTACGACTGCCGCCCTCTGGTTGCGGAGCCTTTAGTCCGGGTTTACCCGGATTGGCTTTGTTGTAGGAAGCCCTGCCCTTGGCGTTCAAACCGCCCTTCGGGTTCTTGCCTTCCTTGCGAGTCCATGCGGGACTAGCCATAGAACACCACTGCGGTGGTAGTTGCAGATATAACTGCGGATATATTGGTACTACATTTAATACCTTCTCCGGGAAATATCATGTATATAGAACCCGCTGCCGCTGGTGCGGTAAACGAGAACATGGCTGTACCGCCTGTACCGTCATTTAACACGACTGTTGCACCCGTTGAATAGAATAACTAATGGATATACCCTTGATACGGGCTGGGCCAGCAAAAATAGTAGTGGTCGCGCCAGCAGCGCCAACTGCTGACTTAACGTCTGTTTGCATCATAATTAATCTCCTGTTATGAGGGGGCCGAAGCCCCCATGATTAATTACTGTTGAGTGGCAGTTGGGTTAGCAGAACCGTCGCTGTCTTTCACAACATACGTAAGAGTCAAGACACCAGCACCAGAGGTGGCGGTGACGTTAGCTTGTGTAAATGTAATGATTGCATCGCCTGTACCTACGTTGTTACACAGCACAGCGCCAGCAGCGTTGTTATTGCCAAGCAGCAAGTTAACAATACCTGTATTTGTGAATACGCTTCCGTTTGCGGCTGTGTTAATGGCTGTACCATTTACAAACAAAGCATATGTAGGAGTGGTGGTTGCATAAGCAACAGTGGTGTTAAATACAGCGGTCAGAATCTGTGAGCCTGCTGGAATCGTAAAAGCAACCGTAGCTGCCGTAATGTCTGTATACAGGATGTCTTTGGACTGAGAAACAACTGTCGCGCCCAAATTGCGAATGGTGCCAGCAGTAGTTCCAGTTGTGTTTTTAACAGTGCCCAACAACCAAGGGCCTAAGTGAGTTGCGAATCCCATAAGAATATCTCCATGCGTTATGGCGTATCAATCTGCATGAGGTCAGCCGGACCTGTTTGATACACCGAAATTTCCGGTTAGTTAAATATACATCAAAAGAAAAGGGAGCACAAGGCTCCCTTCTCAGTCTTTCTTAGGACGAACCGGGTGAACCGAACATTCCTAATGGGTCAGACCAGCCGAACGAATAACGCTCGCGGGACTTGTAACGGACGTTACCGGTGTCAAAGTCACCATCCATGCTGTTACTCAAAGGAGTACGCACGAAGTGCTTCATACCGTTAGGTACGTCAGTAGTCAAATACCAACCGTTGTTATCGGTCAAGAAGTGGTTCTGTGTATATCCTTCTGGGATAGAACCATTGTTCTTCAAAGCGTTGATATCGTTATCGGTTGTGCCGACACGCAAGCTAGTCTCTAAGAGACGAGTTGCAACGAACTGCAATGCTGGAGGAACAATTAACTTGCGTGGCTTAGCTGCGATCAATAGACCACGCTCATCTGTCCAAGCTGCGATTTGAATAACGGCGTTTTCCAACGATGTTTCATTCAAGTCAGCGGCTGTAGCTGGGCGATTACTATTGGTGCCACCACCAGTCAAGGGATGAGCAGTGCTGAACAAAGCAACGCCGTCACCGCCAACATAGGCAGCGGAGAAGCCGTTGTTCAAAACAGCAGCAGCTTTAACCTGCTTGGTGTAGGACATAGCACGAGCCAGACCTTTGGTATAGCGAGCAGACAAAGAATCGTAGAGGTTGTCTTCGATTGCTTCTTCAGTCAAGCTAAAGCCCAAGGCGATAGTTTCGTGGTTGTAGCGAGCAGTCCATGCCTCTTGTGCATTGTCATAAGCGATGGCAGAACCTTCACTTTTGACTGGTGCGGCAGAGAAGCCAGACAGTTTGGTCTCTTCTTCAAAGCTACGCTCAGAAGTCTCTGTATCATAAATCTCTTTATGCTCTTCGCCGTAGCGTGCATACTCAAGACCGAACAAAGCATTAAGACCCGGAAGGAGTTCCTTCAGTAGTTGTGCGCGTGAAATAGCCATGATTTATGCTCCTTATGCGCCAGTGGCA
>Ga0208974_1000448_pt1 | contig 17137 bp, 14 predicted proteins | sample GreLakmeER15MSRF_FD_187699 | JGI IMG/M metagenome (GOLD analysis project Ga0208974, IMG submission 187699) | Freshwater lentic microbial communities from great Laurentian Lakes, MI, USA - Great Lakes metaG ER15MSRF (SPAdes) | ecosystem: Environmental > Aquatic > Freshwater > Lake | place: Great... | reverse complement strand
ACAAAAGATCTAATCCTACAGATAAAACTGATCCAAGAACAGCAAGTGCGCCGCCTAGTAATCCTTTACCCGATCCTGAGCTACCACCTTCGCTTGCGTCGTTAATTTTATCAGCAATTGCTTGAGCCAATAGTTCTCTTTCTCTTGCTCTTGCAGAATCCCCATATCTTTCTCTAATATAACTAATATCTTCTTGAGTCTTTTCAGTTATATCTCGAATAGCCGAGGTATCTTCCATCATTTTTTGTTGGTATTTAGATGGACCAAATAATTTATTTAAAGCAGTTCTAAAAAATCCTTTTTGTTCTGGGTCTTTATCTCCCATTTTTGATCTACTAGAAAATCCAGGAGTTTGTTGCTTTTGAAAATATTTTCGTATTTCCGAAAAATTTTTACCGTTACCCTCAAAAAGCTTTTTCTGAGATTCTTGTATGTCTTTTCTCAAATTGCTATATTCTTTTTGTTGTTTTGATATAACGTCAGTTAACTTTTCAAGCACTTTAGTCTGTGCTTTTAGTTTATTAGTTTGTTCGAGTGAAGCACTTAACAGTGCTCGGTCTCCTGCAGTTAATCCATCTGGGTTTTGAGGTAGTGCCATTTATTTACGATCCCTGATTTTTTGTTTAGTTTTTTCATTTTCAAGGTTTATATGATTAATCAATAATGTAACGTATATTTCTCTTTCCCACGGAAGCATATTATCTATTTCGGATAATGAAAAATTATGCTTTGTCATTAAATTGAAATTTAATTCATAATAGTTAATAAGTCCTTCATGCGAAAGAGTTAGACGAAAAAATTTTGCAGGCCCTCCAAATTTACTTCATTTTTAGATTCGCATTTAGGACACACCTGTTCTACGTGTTGAACAACTTTTGGCATGGTTAAAAAGAATTCTTCAAGTTTAGTAAATTGAGTTCTTGAAAACGAGTTAACAAATTCTATCAATTCTTCTTTAGTATAATCCTCATATTTTTGTTCTTCTGTATATACTGTTTCTATACAGCTACATAACATTTCAACAACACTTTCAGATTTAAAATTTTGATATATTTCAACCATTTCTTCAAATCTAGGATATCTCATTTCTAAAATAATCTCGTCTGTTATTTTAATCTGTTTAGTGTGATTGGGGTCTTTTTTAACAGTTGCTTTTGTTATGTCTAATTCAAAATCTATTTTATTTTCGCAGTTATTACATTGAAGATTTAGATTAGCTATTTCTCCTATTGATCTAGCTCTCATATTTAGAAAGATATATTCAATATCAAAATTAGCAAATGTTTCAATTTTTAATTTTTTAAAAGTACAAATATCTACAAGTTCAGTAATAATTCTGTGAACTTCCTCATTATCAGCTTCTAATCCTGTTAAAAGTATTTTATATTCTTTAACAAGAAAGGGTCTATATTTAATTTTTTCTCCGGTTGACGGTAACATCAATTCATATGTTGGAGTTTCTAATTTAGGTAAAGCCATGTTGTATCCTTAATTTTATTGTTCGTCGATTAGTGCCGTTTTTCTAGGAGCAAAATCTTGTGCTATATTTTCAGCAAAAACTAGATCATTCGCATCATGATTAACATAAGCATCAGTTCTAGGGTATGTTACCCCGTTTAGTCTTCGTTGTACTGCAGACCATCGTCTATAAGCAAATGTTACATTTAACTTATGTATTTGATTTTGAGCATTGTTATTTAATTCTAATAATGCGACGCTTCTTGGAAAAGCATCTTCTAGTATAACGGAGTATGTAGTATTATGTTTTTCATCTAATTGATTAATTTGAATCAATGAGGTATATGTATTTTGATAATATACAAAATACTGGATTGGGTCTACAATTTTACTAATCCATGCGTCAAAGAATCCTTTAACATCCATTTGCTGATCTAGTAAAAACGTCATAGCAATACCTTCTCCTCCATAATCTACACTAAAAGGTCTTTGGTATCCCGGACCATATATTTTTTGTGTTTTAACCCCAATGGTCTGAGTTGGTAAATTTGCAGATTCGCAAAATAAACTAACCAATCTATTATCTTTATCAGTAAATCCTTGATTTATCAAAGCAGAGGGCAATCGTAATGCGACCTCAAATCTTGATGGCTTTGCTAAGCCTCTAGATTTAACTTCTGCTTGAAAATTCTTAAGTGAAAATTGTGCCATTTAATATCCGTATTTTTGTTTTGTATCTTGCCAAACTTTTTCTTTTTTGGCATTCTTAAAATTCTCAACAGGTAACATAGCTGCAGTAATCCAGTCCGAAAAATTAATTTTAAGAAATCTTGTTCTAATATGATTACTTAAATAATGCTTAACACACGCAGTTGCCGGCTGATATTTTGCTGATGCATTTAATAATCTCCACGATAAATCTATCTTAGTTTTTTCATCAATTGGTCTAGTATTAAGTTTACTAAGATCTCGTAATAAATTAAATCTAGCCAAGTATGGCAAGTAGTGTAGGTTAATTCCTAAAAATCCATCTGCTACTTGACTAAAGGGTAGTACCAGGGGCATTACATCGTAGTATGGTAAAGTATCCTTGTGTTTAGGATCATACATAAAAAGATACATCTCCCCGGGAATAATTCTATTAGTTAATTGTTTCTGACCCAATAATTGGCTTCCTGAAACATTCGGCCCTAAACGCCTTACTTGATCTCTATACCATTGATACGATTTTTTCGCATCTCCAGCTTTCATACTGACATTGGTGAAAACATCTTCAGCCATATTTTATTCCTAAATCTTTTTCGGTTAAAATCATAAATTTCATATTCCTATCATTACAAAATTCAAATGCTGCTTTCCATTTGGCGTCGTTAACCCCATATTGGAATACCTCATCTACAAACCGTTTTGTCTTTTTCTGAGGAATTGCCGGAGGTTTTGTGAATCTCTCCGGTTTTATCTCTATTAAATACTTTTGCACTTTTCCGTCTCTACTTTTAACTTTAATATAAAAATCTACAAAGTATCGATGAACCTTTTTATCCAACGGGGAGACATATGGAACAATTACTGTCTCCGATCCCCATTCCGACACGTTTGGATTAGTATCACACCACTTCATAAACTTCAATTCCCACAGGGATCTATACACAACATTATTAATATCCCCCCGATATTTCGCGGGATTATTGATTCTAAACTTGCCCTTGTAGGTTTTGGTGTATAACATTTACTATAAATAATTATGATTATCAACAATATTTATTAAGAAAATATGGCCCAATCTAAATTTACTCCACCTCAAGATTATGTTGCCGAAAGAAGTCGAAAGTATGATGCTCCGTATTTAAATCAAGATCAGCAACGTGGATACAATATAGGAACTCTAGAATATCCAGAAGGATTGAGAACTAAGCCAGATTTGAACCACTATGTTGCTTTTTATATCAATGTCCGCGATAAATCTACCGGAGGTAAAGCCAACCCCGAGAATAAAGACTATTATGTTAGCGAAAGAGAACAAAAACGTATAGATGCGGTAAATGTTAATAAAATTACTACAAGCGCTGCTGAGCAAGGAGCACAAACCGTAAAACAAAATATAGCAACAATAACTGCAGGAATAGGGTTACTTTCACAATTAGCTACGGGTAAAGTACCCTCACTTAAAGGTGCTATTAAAATAGGTGTGACCGCATTAGCAGTTAAGGGATTAGTTAATTTGTATGATGCAATAAAAGTTGAGGAATTTTCCGCAGGAACCACTTCTAGATTAAAAGAAGTAATTACCCTACACGTTGAAGAAAGACCGTCAGTAAAATATGGCGTAAATTATTCTGACAAAGAAATGGGATTTTTAACGGGATTGTTGACTGAAGGATCTGCAGCTGCAGCTTCAGGTCAGTTGTCGGGCTTGGCTCCAGAAATACAACAAAGATTTATTGCCGAACTTATAAAAATACCGGCAATACGAAATGGGGGCGGAAATACGCTAAGTGATCTATTATCTTTGTCCACGAGAACTAGAACAAATCCATTTAGAGAAGTTTTATTTGAATCTGTAGATTACCGAACATTTAGTTTTAAATATAGATTTTTTCCAAAAAGCCAAATGGAAACTACAAAAATTAAAAATATAATACAACAATTTAAAGTACATATGCATCCCGAAGTTAGCTCGGGAAGATTGTTTTACATCTATCCTTCTGAATTCGATATACAATATTTTTACAAAGATAAAACCAATGATTATTTACATAAATTTACTCGGTGCGCATTAACAGATATGCAAGTAGATTATGGCGGCGAGCAATTTTCAACTTTTGAAGATGGATCTCCTGTAGAAATAGGACTATCGTTAACATTCAAAGAATTGGAACAAATGACCTCCGAAGGAATAAAATCATATGGCTACTAATTTATTTGAATCATTTCCGAGAATAGCATATACTCTAGATGATGGAGAATCTGAACAGGTAGTAATTGATATTTTTAAAAGAATAGTATTATCAAAAGAGTTTCAGGAAAATTCTTCATTTTTTGAAAGCTATGAAGTATTGCATGGAGAAACTCCTGAAGAACTATCATATAGATTTTACGGTACACAAAGTTTATATTGGTTAATATTAATAACAAATAATGTAATAGATCCCAGATTTGAATGGCCTTTATCTGAAGAAAATTTATTAAAAGTAGTTGAGGATAAATATGGGGGAGAAAATAATATATTTGCTATAAATCGAGCAATTAATTCTAAAGGATATCAAATAGAAACATTTTTTGTATTGTCTGAAGAATCTACACACACAAATCAGATTCGAGTAACTATAGAAGCGGATGGAATTAATTATCCTCTTGCATTCGATGAATCTCCAGATTTAGCAGGATATGAAAGTAACTACGATGTAGAACAAACTAATAATGAAACTAATAGAAGTATCAAAGTATTAAAACCTGAAATAGTTCAAGATATTTTAACAAGTTATAAGAAAACATTGACTACATAATGACAATAGAATCTTTTAAATTTGCTGGGGATGTTGTAATGAACTCCCTTACCTTAGCATCTCCCAACAGATCAAAATTTTTAAATATTAAAGATTATTTGGTAGAGTTAAATATATACGAAAGTATATTTACACCCGGATTAACTGGAACATTAACTTTAACAGATAGTAGAAATTTAATTAACTTATTTCCTTTAATCGGCGAAGAACTTCTTTTTGTTGATTTTGTTACACCGGGTATAGATGCAGATAGAAATATTACTAAAGTTTTTAGAGTATATTCCATATCCGATAAATTATATGCTAAAGATGGAAGCACTATAATATATCAATTACATTTCTCATCTGTAGAAATATTTAAAAATATTCATAATCCAATATATAGGGCATTTTCTGGACAACCCGAAATTATTATTAAACAAATTTATGATGAATACTTACTAACACAACGAAATTTTGGTACATTAGATTCAAAACAATCTGAAGAAAAATTTACTCAATTATTTTTATTATCCGAAACTGCAAATAATATTAAGTTTGTTAGTCCTGGTTGGACGCCAATGGAATGTATAAATTGGATTGCTAGTAATTCTTTACCTGTAACCGGCAGAGCTAATTATTTGTTTTGGGAAACAACTAAAGGATTTTATTTTGGAAATATAGATAATATTTTTGATAATAGAGAATCCGTAAATATAGGAGAATATGTATATTCAGAGACCTATATTAATACGCAAAAACCTGATGATAAAACTAAATTGATGAATGCAATAAAATCTTTATCTATAGACAAATCATTTGATCAGATGGAAAATAATATGTCGGGATATTTAGCAAGCAGAGTTTTGAATGTTGATTTATATAATAAACAATTTGAAAATGTAGACTACGATCATGGGAAAAAATTCTCAAGTTATACACATTCAGAAGATGATAAAATGGTCCCGTTATTTGATACAAATACTATAAGAAATCCTTTAACATACTTAAAATTGAATTATAGTTATCCTAAACTACATGATAATATAGATCAAAATTTTGATGAACAATATAAAAATATTTTTGGTAATAGAAGATCCAATATAGCAGAATTAGATAATTTTAAAATGAATATAACTATTCCAGGAAGAACAGATATACAAGTAGGCCAATTAATTTACATTCGATTGCCTAAAAGTTCTCCTATATATAGACAAGATCAAAATACAAATAATGATGATCCTTTATATAGTGGCAACTATTTAATAACTAATATATGCCATAAAGTAAATCCCGTATCGCATTACATAAGTATGACAGTGACAAAAGATGGATTTTTGCAAAGTACATTTAAAGAGGCAGAAACATTATGACAGATCCTAATACAGTCTGGTGGACTGGGGTAGTTGAAGATAGAGATGACCCCGAACAATTGGGTCGATGCCGAGTAAGAATATTTGGATTTCATACCGAAGATACAGAATTATTACCTACTTCCGATTTACCTTGGGCAATACCCTTGCAGCCTATTACATCTGCAGCAACATCTGGGGTTGGTGCTACTCCGGTAGGAATCGTTACTGGTACTTGGGTAATGGGATTATTTTTAGATGGGGCAACAGCACAAAAGCCTTTAATCATGGGAACAATTGCAGGTAAACCTGCAGCAACTACAAATGCGACAAAAAGACAAGAAGAAGAAACAAACACAAATGGATTAGTAAAAGACCAAAATAATAACATACTATATGATGGACAAGGTAACCCCATTCCAACAACAAATATTGTAACTAATGAAGCTGATCTATTAAAACCGCTAACACAATCTGAGCTTAATACGCTATTCTTCGCAATATCTAATCGAGTATCCAATGGCGTATTGAATCTTGAGGGAACAAATGGAGAATTGGGAAAATATCAAATTGGTATTTCTGCATTAATTGATTTGGGTTATGTAAGACGACAAGCGTCTGATAGTATATCCGCAAGTATATTAAATGATTCTACAAATTGGATGGGAAAAAATGGGGCTTTTTCTAAAGAGAAATTTTTATTAAGTTCCACAATACAAGAACAAGTAATGTTAGAATTTACTAAGGACAATTATGATACTTTAATTCGATTAGGAAAAATACAGGAAACAACCGACCGAACAGTTATTGCTGGTCTATTAACAACTTCTCATATAATGGGTGTAACTAATTCTGACAAATTAAATAAGAAAGATTTAAACGGAATACGAGCAAAAGAATATTTTATATTAGGAAATTCTGCATTGGGAGGTGATGCTTCTGATTATTTAAAATCTTTTGAAGAGACTGGAAATTTTTTACCTACAATAAAATCAACCACAAATGCAGGAGCACAAAACAATGAAGAATTAAAAAATCTTTCTGGGTTTACTGATCCTAATAAAAAATATCCAACTTATGATTACGTGGGACATACTGATATAAACAAATTGGCAACAGGTGACACCACTCATAAAATTTTTAATATAAAAGAAAACAAAAAGATAGATAAAATACCTTTAGCAAGAACATCGCAAACATGGGATGAGCCATCTCCCGCATATGGCGCCGGTTATCCGTATAACCAGGTTATAGAAACAGAAGCAGGACACGTAATAGAATTAGATAGTACCCCGGGAGCAGAAAGAATACAAGTATTTCACAAGACCGGAACCTATATAGAAATAGATGTAAATGGAACAATGGTAAGAAAAACAGTAGGTGAGAATTATGAAATAATGGATCGTAATAATTTTACATACGTAAAGGGATCTCACAATCTTACAGTTGAAGGTAAAACAAATATTTTTGTCAGAGATAATGCATCTATAGAAATTGAGGGTTCGGCCACCATTACGGGGCACGGAGATACTACTGTGCAAACTGCAGGTACATTGGGGCTGATATCTGAGACTTTATTAATATCTGCAAAAGATGGGTTAGATTTAGTTTCAAGTGGCTCTATTAATATACAAGGAAAAGATATTAATTTATATGCAAAAGATGGTTCAATAACACAAAAAGCAAGTAATGATTTTACTATGCAATCTGGGTCTTCTGGAACATTTAGTATTAAAGGTGGACTTGCATTATTAATGGATGCCGCAGTTGTTAAAACAAAGTCGGGAGCTAATACTATTAAATCATTGGCATTGGGCATATTAACTCCGCCGGATAAAAAGACTCCGGATGTTGCAGCAATACCCGTATTGCAACGAGAAGTATTATCTAAAGCAAATTATCTATTTGATTCGGGAGAAGACGGATCTGAAGAATATAGAAATAATTTAGCTAAAAGGGGAATACTTAATAAAAATATTAAATCAAAAATTTCTAATCAAGACTCTTTAACAAGATCAATTACTATAACTAACAACAATGCAGGATTAATTATTCCTTGCGATTGTCAAGAAATACAACAGTTTAAATATTTCCCAAGATCATTTATATTATCCAATAAAGATAACAGAATATTTACTCTAGGGGATCTATTGCAGGATGGCGGATTGGTTGCTCAACGAGGGTTGACAGAACAGCAAATAGTTTGTAATCTAAAACAAATAGTTGTCAATTGTCTAGATCCAATTAAAGCAAAATATCCTGATATGAAAATTAATAGCGGATTTAGAGCAGGAACAAACGGAAGCGACCACGGGTTAGGGGCTGCTGTAGATATTAAATTTACTGGAACAAGTAAATCTAGCTACAAAGATATTGCAGATTGGATTATTGCCAATGTACCGTATCGACAAGTATTGCTAGAATATATGTTTGTACAGGGCAGCAATAAATTAATATCTGTATGGATTCATATTGCTTTCTTAACAAGTAACGGAAATATTGTCAAATCTAGTAAAGCCCCAGTAGGAACATTTGTTAATCATGAGGCAATATATTCAAAATTGGTTAATCTAGCGTAATAAATAAGTATATGGCAACCACAAAAAATATAAAACAGTACTCAGATATAGATCTTTCATTTAGTATTAATCCCTTTACCAAAGATATATACTTAAAGACGGATGAAGATGCAGTAAAAACCGCAGTAAAACATCTGATACAAACCAAAAATTTTGAGCGGCATTTTCACCCCGAAATAGGTACTCAGATACATTCGTTAATGTTTGAACATTTTTCTTCTGCAGTAAAAATTGCAATGGAAAGAACTATAAAAGAAACTATTGAAAAATTCGAACCAAGAGTACGATTAGTAGATGTCACAATTATAGAGACACCTGATGCAAATGATCTTGAAGTAAATATAGATTTTACTTTAAAAAACACAGATAGACCAGTAACAATTACAACTTTACTAAGTAGAGTAAGATAAATGGCAAATTACAGATTAGCAGAATTAGACTTTGATGATATCAAAGTAAATTTAAAACAATTTTTAACTAATTATAGAGATAAAGATAATAATCTTATTTTTAAAGATTATGATTTTGAAGCCTCAAGTTTAAATATACTTATAGATTTGCTTTCGTATAATACTCATTATAATGCGTATTTAGCAAATATGGTTGCAAATGAGATGTTTTTAGATTCAGCAGTTAAACGAGAATCTGCAGTATCAATAGCAAAGCATTTAGGATATACCCCTTTATCTTATAGAAGTGCTAAAGCAACAGTTTCATTTACAGTACCTGCCCCTACAGGAAATCCGTCCTCATTAACTTTACCAAAATATTCTCCGTTTACAGCTACAATTAACAGTACACAATATACATTTGTAAATTTAGATACCGTAACAATTAAACCTGTTAATGGCAATTACACATTTCAAGATGTTACAATAGTAGAGGGTGAACCATTAACATATTCGTTTAGAGTAGATGTTTCTGGACCTTCGGAAAAATATACAATACCTAATAAAAATGTAGATACTTCTACTATACGGGTTGTCGTACAAAATTCATATAGTGATCTTACAATAACAAGTTACGAATTATCTGAAAGTTTGTCGGGCGTATCGGCAACTTCAAAGGTGTTTTTTCTAGAAGAAAACGCGTCTGGATTTTTTGAAATATTTTTTGGCGATGATGGGTTAGGTAAAAAATTAAGTCCAGGCAATATAGTCACAATACAATATTTAATTAGTAATGGAAATATTTGTAATGTCTCTGGGGAAATAGATCAGTATTTCTCATTAGGAACAACTGTAGGAGGAGTAACTCTTTCTTCAGGTATCCTTGCGACAACTAATTCATCTGGCGGAGACACAGCAGATACGTTAGATGAAATTAAATTCAAGGCTCCTAGATTTTTGTCATCTTTTAATAGAGCAGTTACAGCAAACGATTACAAAGCAATTATAGAAGCAAATTATCCTTTAGTTGAATCGGTTTCTGTTTGGGGAGGCGAAGATAATGATCCTCCTCAATATGGTAAAGTTATTATTTCGTTAAAACCATATAATGGATTTACTGTAAGTAATGCAATAAAAGATACTATTAAAAATACAATATTAGCTGATAAAAAAGTAATGGCAATAATACCAGAATTTATAGATCCAAATTATTTGTATGTGTCTATAGATACTAAAATAAAATTTGATCCTAAAAATTCTAGATATACATCTAATGAAATTGAATTAATTATTAGACAAACAATTACAGACTATTTTGATATAGAACTACAGAAATTTAATAAGTCATTTATTTATTCTAAACTATCTAAAACAATAGATGCTCTAGATACATCTATTATCGGAAATTCTTCATCTATTAAACTACAAAAAAGAATAACCCCAATTGTTAATGCAAACAACGGATATTCTAATTCTTCTGCTATTAAATTTGCAAATAAATTAATATCAGGGAGTATATCGTCTACATCATTTTATTATTATATAAATGAACAAATTAAAACAGGGTATTTAAAAGATAAACTTACATCTGCATCTAATAGCACTATTGATTTATTAGATTCAACAACAGATACTGTATTGGTGTCATCCATAGGAACAGTAAATTATCAAACAGGTGTTTTATCTTTTGATAATATTAATCCTGCAGGATATTTAGAAAATGTTTTAGATATTAGAATATCTGCAAAAATTGAAGAATTTGATGTACAATCTACTCGTGATATTATTATAGTATTAGATGATAGTACTTTATATACTACAGCTAAACGATATTCCGGTTTAAACATTAATGTAATTACTGATTAATATGGAATATCCTTTATTAAATTCCTACACCAAATTATTAGGGCCATTGAAAGTATATGGCCAATGTAAACCAAACTTTGACACAGGCGTGTTGGAAGGTTGGTTCTATCCTTTATTCATCACAAAAAAAGAAGCAATTCAATCTGATATAGATAGACAAGGAAAAGGAATTTATAAAGTAATAGAATTTTATAACCGAGAAGGAGAATTCTATGTACCAGAAAGTTATTATGAATATGGTGCAATTAGAGACCCATACATTTACACGGTATATGAGGGCGCCGGAGCAGAAAATCCTTTTGCAAGAATACAAAATAAATTATCAATTTTAATACAAGATCAATTACCAGAATTTATACAATCAGAATATACTACCTTTATAACATTTCTAAAAGCATACTACGAATTTTTAGAACAAAATAACCAAGCACAGGAAGTTCTACAAGATATAAGAAAATATTCAGATATTGATAATACATCCGAAGAATTAGTTACAAAATTTTTAAAAAATTATGCAGAAGATTTAACAGAATCAAAATTTACAAATAATAGATTATTGGTAAAAAAGATAAGAGAAATATATAGCAGAAAAGGCACAGAAGATTCATTTAAAATATTATTTAATATTTTATACAAGGAAACAATATCATTCTTTTATCCTTACGACATAGTTTTAAAAACATCTTCGGGTAATTGGAAAACTCCGTATATTTTAAGAGTAAAGAAAACTTCCGATACGCAAAATATTTTTGATTTTGAAAATACTGAAGTATTAGGAAAGACTTCTGGTGCCTCCGCAATAATAACAACTATAAGAGAGATAGATATAGGTGGTAATTTAATCTACGAATTACTAATTGATAGTACCAGCTTAAAGGGATATTTTCTTTCAAATGAAATAATTACTGCAGTAAAAAGATTATCATTCACTAATAGTGACTCCATTAATTTAGAAGCAATGTTATATTCCGTAGTTACAAAAATAGATGTTATAGATGGCGGAAGAGGATATGAGAAAAATAATTATATAAGATATATCACCGACAATAGAAATACTGGTAAATTTGCAAATGCAATAATACAAGAAGTAGATAGATATGGTACAATTAAAAAAATATTGATAAGAGAAGCAGGAATAGATTATTCAGATTCTGCAAACGTTATAATAGATGCAGGTATTCCTACATCAAATTTGTCGGGAACCTATAAGGTAGATAGGGGAGTTGTAACCGTAACATTTCGAACCCCGCATAATATAGTTAAGGGCACTAAATTGAATATTATGTATAATGGAAATATTAGTAGTCCGATTAATAATACTGATCATAATACTACTGTACTTTCAACACCATCAAACAAATCTATTAGATTTGTATATCCAGGTTTCTAATAATGTCATATTCATTATCAATAACAAGAGCATTAGTTAATGAAGGATCTTCATTAACCATCGTGTTGGATACTCCCGGTGAGGGTCTTCCAAATGGTACATTAGTTCCTTTTACTATATCAGGGACAGGAGTAACTACCGGAGATTTTGTCGGAGTAGCTAGTTTATCTGGTAATTTTAATATTATATCCAATAAGGGTAAATTAACTTTAAATCCGGCGCAAGATTTATTTACGGAGGGGTCTGAAACAATTTTATTAACTTTAACAGGTTCGGGGAGATCGGAATCCATAGGATTTACAATCTTAGATACATCAGTTAATCCTGTGAATACTCCAGAATTTTATATAACAACGTCTCCTTCTAGTGTGGTGGATGAAGGAACATATCTAACGTTTTTTGCTAATGCATATTATTTAAACGCAGGAATAGTAGTTCCTTATACCATTTCAGGCATATCTGCAGATGATATTATTTCCCAAACATTAACAGGGGATCTAACATTTTATACTCCGGCAAGTGGTCCGGCGGGAATGACTTCCGCAAATTTAACGGTAGGTATAACAGAAGATTTTATAACTGAGGGGTTTGAAACTGTAGTATTTTTAGTAAATCCTTCTTTTCCATATACGGTTCAATTGACCAGTACAGTTACAATATTAGATACATCTATTTCGAAAAAACCAAATTATGTTATTACCCCAAATAAATCTAAAGTAATAGAGGGGGGAAATGTAGTATTTAATATGGCTACTACAAATATAGATGATGGGACTATTATTGAATATAGAATAATTCCTGCAGGAACTGCTCAATTGACTGCATCCGATTTCAATATGACATTTCCAAAAAATTCCGATGGAGAATTTGTATTAACAGGTTATTTTTCGACAGTATATTCAAATGTTGCAAATGCAACAATTTATACTAGAGATGATTTTATATTTGAACAATCTGAATATTTTTATTTAGATATAGTATTTGCAGCTTCACCGCAAGTTGAAATAATAGATTCGGGTAATACATATCTAACTTCTGCCGCAGTATATACAGGAAATGTTAATGTATACTTTTTAGAAAAAGCAAATTTACAAGCAAATGTTGCAGGATTAGTAATTCAAGAAAGTTATTTTTCTGGAGATACTGGAAAAATATCAGATGCAATGGTAGTTCAAGGCAAATCTGCATTTGCTCCAGATGATGCCGCAGTATTATATCAACCATTTTCATATGTTTTACAATCCTCTAAGTCTATAGATGAGTGGAAAAATTCTGTTAAAAGTATGTTACATCCTGCAGGATTTTCAATCTTTAGTGAAATAAATAATGAGACGGATCCAAAGTATGTTAAAAGTGTTTCTGCAATTACGCAAGGAAATACTACAATATTTACGTATACTAGCATAGATTCAACTTTACCGTGGACTACAGATTTATCGTCAATTAACTCTGGAGCTGTTTATGTAAATGGCATTTTAGTATCCGAATGGAATCAAACTGCGGTAACTGTAAATTTGCCTCCGCCGTCTTATCCTATATGGATAAACTGAATTTAATACTAATTTTAACAATAAATAATAGATGTCTAATATCATAACTAAAAATTTTAAAATTAATAATGCGAAAGCATTTAAGGAAAACTACGCCAATGCATCATATGGTAATAGTTTATATATGTTTTTGGCAAGACCCAATCCGTGGAATAATGATTCTGCGCCACCCGATCCAACAGATGTCCAAGAAAATTATGCAAAAACTTGGGATGAAATCATAAGTTTAAAACGAGTTCTTTTAAACGATATTGCGAATGTAGTTAAAAGAAAAGATTGGAAATTTGGTACCGTATATGATGCATATGATCATGAAGACACATTATTATTGGAAAAGAATTTTTATGTATTAAATGGAAATAAATTAGTATATAAATGTATAGATAACGGGCAAGGTGTCTCTTCCCTTATAGAACCTACCGGAACAAGTCAGTATATTTTTACTACATCTGATGGATATAAATGGAAATATTTGTATACTATTAGTCAATCAGATCAATTAAAATTTTTAACTGATAACTGGATGCCAGTTTTTAAAGATGCAACTGTTGCAAGTAACGCAACAGATGGGGGTATAGAACATATTAAAATAATTAACGGAGGAACAGATTATTCTGTTTTTTCTAATGTGATTATATCCGGCGATGGGGCAAATGCAAACATATCTATAAGATCGTCTTTAGGAGTTATATCCGGATTTTCATATAACAATAATGGTATTGGATATAGATATGCAAACAGTTATATAGTTGATCCTAGGTCATCTGGCAAATATGCAAATATTAAAGCAATAGTAAGCCCAGTAGGAGGACATGGATATGACCCCGTATTTGAATTAGGTGCATATTATGTAATGATAAATTCTAAGACTAAATTCGATGACGGGTTTGGGGATTTTCCTGCCGGATTTACTTATAGAAAATTAGGATTAGTTAAAAATCCATTAGACAAAAATAACAATGTGGCAAATTCTATAACATTACTCGGATTGCCCGGAGCAAATATTTCAAATGTTATAGGAACATTTTTATCTAATGAAAATATTGAAGGGTCAAATAGTTCTGCAAATGTCTATATGGTATCAGCAAATGTTGTATCGGGCAATGGTTATATTAGATATATTCAATCAATAGAAACAACAAATAATTGGAAATCTTTTATACCTGGAGAAACTATAATAGGAAAACAATCAGGCGCAAGCGCAAAAATATCTAATGTTATTTATTCTGAAGTTAAACAGGATAAAGGCGAAATAATATATATAGAAAACAGAACACCAATAACTAGAGCAATAGATCAAACAGATAATTTGCATCTTGTAATAGAATTTTAAGGAAAAAATATGTCGGTAGTAACAAATGTTTCGCCTTACTTTGATGATTATTCAGAGGATAAGAACTTTCACCGAGTTTTGTTTAAACCCGGGGTGGCGGTGCAGGCAAGAGAACTGACGCAATCGCAAACTATTCTTCAAAATCAAATAAAAAGAATAGGGGATTCTATATATGTTGATGGATCAAAAGTTTCGGGACCCCAACCTAGTGTTAATGAAAATGCAAGAACTATAAGATTAACAGGAAAAAATGTATCTGGTCAAACTATAAATTTACAAAATTTATTAAACACGTATGTAATATCTGGTGATACTGATATTATAGGTTATGTAGAAGCTATATATGAAGCAAATGATCCTGCGGTGGGAGATCCTCCATCTATTGTTATTACTTTACAAAAATTTAATAAAGCTAACGATGGTCGATTCGCAGAAACAACAGAATTATATTTCTATACAGATTATATTAATGCATTAAATAAAACTACTCCTAATTATACTGCAATTACTAATACAAATATAGTAAAAAATGCAACATCAACAACTACAGAATATTCTAAAATAATAACTTTAACTAATCCTAGCACAATTATTGAAGAAGGTGATTTTTTAATTCATCCAAATATTACAAAACTACTTTATGTTACATCAATTAATAGTTCATTAGAAATTGAAGTAAGTGAGCCTGTCGGTATAGTTATAGATAAAGAAAATATACAGTATACAAAGTTGGCATGCTCGCCAACTTTAGTCGTAACACAAGATGAATCTTACTTTTATAAAAATGGATTTTTACTAAGATCAAATAAACAAAAAATTGTTCCAAATAAAAATACGGCATTTCCTACTAATTTATTGGCATTTTCTGTAGATGAAACTATTATCAATAGTAGTGACGATAGTACTTTATTAGATCCTGCAATAGGTAGTTCTAATTATTTTGCACCAGGTGCAGATAGATTACAATTTAAGTTAAGTTTAATTTCTTACGATTTAAATTCTGACGGAAAAGCAGATACTACTGACAATTTTATTCCTTTAATAAAATTTAACAGAGGTGCTATAGAATATTTAAAAGCTTCAAGTGGCGATAGTATTTTACAAGATACTTTGGCCACAAGAACGTACGAAGAATCTGGTAGCTATGTAGTTGATCCATTTTTATTATCTCCTATTAATACTACAGATAGTTATAAAAATTTACTATTTTCTATATCAGGTGGATTGGCGTATGTAGGTGGTTATCGAGTAAAAACCACAGATGCTACTAGAATTGCTATACCAAAACCATCTACAACTGAAACTAAAACAAATTACAATGTAACAACCACCCAAGGTAATTATATTAAAGTAGTGGACGTAGATAAAGCGCTAATTAAACCTGAATCAATAATTCAAGGTGAAATATTTTTAGAAGCACATAGTGTAAAAAATCCTGCGAATGCAAATACTGTATTAGGTACATTTGTATATAAAGGAATGGAGTATGATAGTTCTTTAGATTCAACTACACAATTTAGAATGTTTTTCCATAATTTTTCTTTAAAGAAAGATGCTCCGGCTACTTGGGGAGATTGGCAAAATAGATATGGGGTAGTTGCGGCAGAAGGACAATATATTTCTAATACATTATATTATACTTCTAATGCAAATGTGTTGCTTGGGCAATATGGAGTAGCAAAAACTAACAGCTATGGGTTATACAGAGAACCTGGAGTAGATGAAGTATATTTCT
>Ga0208974_1000447_pt1 | contig 17146 bp, 18 predicted proteins | sample GreLakmeER15MSRF_FD_187699 | JGI IMG/M metagenome (GOLD analysis project Ga0208974, IMG submission 187699) | Freshwater lentic microbial communities from great Laurentian Lakes, MI, USA - Great Lakes metaG ER15MSRF (SPAdes) | ecosystem: Environmental > Aquatic > Freshwater > Lake | place: Great... | reverse complement strand
CGAGTTCGCGAACAATGACAAAGTCGCGCAAGCTGATGTGCCGCAAAGCCATGGCTTACACACCCCCCTCGTTCCAGTGCATTTTTTTGCGCAAGGTGTCAAAGTAGTTCCAGCCTTGCGGGTGCAAGAAGCGCACCTTGTGGGAGGACTGTTCTACGGTAATTTGATCGCCGATCATGAGGCTGGCCAATGACTGCATGTCAAAGTTGGCGCTAGCGTCGCGGCCAGACACCACTTCAATGCTTATCTTGGACGTATCTGGCAGCACGATGGGCCGATTGGACAGTGTATGAGGTGCAATAGGTGCAATGACCCAGCCACCCAAGTTGGGGTGCATCAAGGGGCCGCCTGCCGACAAAGAATAGGCCGTCGAGCCAGTGGGCGTGGCCACAATCAAACCGTCTGCGCGCTGCGTGGCCACAAAGCGGCCGTCAACCTCAATGCGCAGTTCCACCATGCCCGAAGTGGCGCCGCGGTTGACCACCACATCGTTCATGGCAAATGCATCGAAAACGCAATGTTTGCTGCGCCAAACTTGCGCATGCAACATGCTGCGTTGCTCTTCTTCAAAATGACCCAAGAGCATAGGTTTGAGTGTATGGGCGTATTCCTCTATGGGGATGTCGGTGATAAAGCCCAGACGACCTTGATTGATACCAATGAGGGGCAGCCCGAAAGGCGCCACTTGCCTGCCAATGCCCAGCATGGTGCCGTCGCCGCCGACCACCAAGCCCAAATCGCACTGTTTGCCAATCTCAGCCATGGTGAGCGTGGGATAGAGGTTGAGTCCCAAGTGTTCGGAGGTGCCTTTTTCCATGACCACCTCAGCGCCAATGCGGCTGACAAATTGGGCAACATCGTCCAAAACCCGGCGCGAGCTTTCCAAAGCGGCGCCCGTGACCATGGTGTGGTACTTGCCAAATAAGGCAACATGACGAAATTTAGATTTCATTCTCAAATTACATCATTAAAATGTGTCAATGCTAGATGATCGTGCCAAGTTATTACTCAAAGCGCTGGTTGAACGCTACATTGCGGACGGCCAGCCTGTGGGTTCCCGCACGCTCTCTAAGGCTTCTGGCCTTGAATTATCCCCTGCCACCATCCGAAACGTCATGTCTGACCTCGAGGAATTGGGCCTCATTGCCAGCCCGCATACATCGGCTGGCAGGATCCCTACCAATAGGGGTTATCGCCTATTCGTAGACACCATGCTCACGGTTCAGAAGGGTGAATTGCTCACACAGCGCCTCGCACCCGACCAGCCGCAGAAGGTCATTGCCAACGCGGCCAACATGCTTTCTAGCCTGTCTCACTATGTGGGTGTGGTTATGGCGCCCAAACGCGCCTCGGTGTTCAGGCACATTGAGTTCTTGCGTTTGTCTGAAAAACGCGTGCTCTTGATCATTGTGTCGCCCGAAGGCGATGTGCAAAACCGGGTGATTTTCACCGAGGCCGATTACTCACAAAGCCAGCTCATCGAAGCTTCTAATTATTTGAACGCTCATTACGCTGGCATGGCCATCGAACAAGTTCGACTGCGCGTCAAGCAAGAGCTTGTCAATTTACAGTCTGAAATTGCCAGCCTCATGCAAGCTGCGGTGCAGATGAGTTCAGAGGTTTTGAATGAAGATGAAGGCGATGTGGTGATTTCGGGTGAGCGCAATTTGCTGTCGGTCAGCGATTTTTCCAGCGACATGGGCAACTTGCGGCAGGCTTTCGATTTGTTTGAACAAAAAACGCAGCTCATGCGCTTGCTCGATGTGTCTAGTCAGGCTGATGGTGTACGCATCTTTATTGGCGGCGAAAGTCAGTTTGTGCCCATGCAAGAGTTGTCGGTGGTCAGTGCGCCTTACGAGGTAGACGGCCATATTGTGGGCACCTTGGGCGTCATTGGTCCTACGCGCATGCCCTATGAGCGCATGATTCAGATTGTGGACATCACGTCCAAGATGGTTGGCAACGCTTTAAGTCAGTCGAAGTAAATCGGGTTCTTTCTGAGCTCGCTGTGTGAGGATGGTGTGGGTGGGTTCCTCATGCTGGAGTACCAGAAATCGTCACCCACCCACCCCATCCTCACACAGCTGCGAACAGCAGTGTTGGTACCCAGAAGTTTCATGCTTAGAAGTATCAACCCGGTTCATGCATCCAAGCAGCATGCTTAGGTGCGCGTTTGGTTTTGCTCCACTCGTTCAGCATGTCCCACTTCACTTCGTCCAAGGTTTTGTACATCTCGGGGGTGCCGGTGTTGGTGGCCAATTCCAAGCGATGACCGTTTGGGTCAAAGAAATAAATGCTTTTGAAAATGGTGTGGTTGGTAGGGCCTAGGACTTCTACGCCGTTGGCCTCTAGTTTGGCTTTGGCTGCTAGCAAGGTTTCCATGCTGTCTACTTCAAATGCCATGTGCTGTACCCAGCCAGGGGTGTTTTCATCGCGGCCCATTTCGGGTGAGTTGGGTAGTTCAAAAAACGCCAACACATTGCCGCCACCAGCATCTAAAAAGATGTGCATGTACGGATCGGGTGCTTTGGTGGAAGGCACCAAGTCTTCGGCAATGGCCAAGACAAAGTCCATGTTTAAGTTTTTGGCGTACCACTCAACGGTTTCTTTGGCGTCTTTGCAGCGATAGGCTGCATGGTGAATTCTGCTAATTTTCATGACTTTCCTTTAGGCGTCTATTTGAAGGGCGCCACGTCTAATTTGATCACGTTCTAAAGACTCAAACAATGCTTTGAAGTTGCCTTCGCCAAAACCTTCATCGGCTTTGCGTTGAATGAACTCAAAAAACACAGGCCCCAACAATGTTTGCGAGAAAATCTGCAAGAGCAAACGTTTTTCGCCATTGGCGGTAGAGCCATCCAACAAGATGCCACGTGCCTGCAATTCTGCCACTGGTTCGCCATGGCCCTTTAGGCGCTCTTCTAGCATCTCGTAGTAGATGTCGTTCGGGGCCGTCATGAGGGGGATGCCCGCCATTTGCAGGGCGTCAACGCTTTTCATCAGGTCGTCCGTGCGCAAAGCAATGTGCTGAATGCCTTCGCCGTTGAATTGCATCAAATACTCTTCAATTTGCCCGCCATTTTTGCCGGATTCTTCGTTCAAAGGAATTCGTATGAGGCCGTCTGGTGCGGTCATGGCTCGGCTGGTGAGGCCCGTGTGTGTGCCTTTGATATCGAAGTAGCGGATTTCTCGGAAGTTGAAAATCTTCTCGTAAAAAGCGCCCCAAAACGCCATGCGACCTTTGTACACGTTGTGGGTGAGGTGGTCGATGATTTTGAAGCCATGGCCCACGGGATGGCGGTCTGCGCCTTCAATGAACTCAAAGTCAATGTCGTAAATGCTTTTGCCGTCTTCGTAGCGATCGATTAAATAAAGCGGTGCGCCACCAATGCCTTTGATGGCGGGCAGTCTTAACTCCATCGGCCCTGTCGGTACCTCGACGGGTTGCGCGCCCATGTCTAGCGCACGGGCGTAGGCTTTGTGCGAGTCTTTCACCCGAAATGCCAGCGCACATGCGCAGGGACCATGCTCTGCAGCAAAGTAACCCGCCAGGCTTCTGGGCTCGCGGTTCACAATGAAATTGATCTCGCCTTGGCGGTACAGCACCACGTCTTTGGAGCGGTGCTTAGCCACCAAAGAAAAGCCCATTTTTTCAAACAAAGGCTCGATCAGACCCGCTACAGGTGACGCAAACTCTACGAATTCGAAACCGCACAAACCCATTGGGTTGTCAAACAAATCAGCCATGTCTATCTCCAAAAATTAAAAAAACGCTTAACGGAAAATTCAGAAGCGTTTGTTTGGAGGCGAGCAGATGCGCCCGCGGGTGCTGCGGGCGAGGTGAATACCGACGATGAGTGTTTGTGGTTGCATGGCTATGGGGCCTTGTTTGCAGTTTCGCATAACTTGTGCGTGAATGCACTCTTTTTTTGTGGCGCTTAAACCACCGGCACCTCCGCCCAATCGGTGGTGTAGTCGGGCGATCTTCTTTCTTGCCGCATTTGCCACCCGCTGTACGCGCCTTGCGTGGACACCTTCACCGCGCCGCGACCAAAGCGTTTGTTCAGGGCATCCAAGGTTTGCATCAATGTGCCTTGCGCCGGCGCAGGCTCTTCGAGCAAGTCGCCTTGGTGGTGTGACAAGGGGCTGATTTCGCTCAGCATGATGCCGGCTTTTTTGTATTGGTACTCGGGCTTGTACATGCGCTCGCACAGCGCGTCCACCCATCTAAAAATGACCAGGCTGTCGTTGGTGGGGTAGGGCAGTGGCACCGTCAAACTGGGCGAGTACTGTGGCAAATCTTTTCTAAAACGGTTGGTGTGCAAGAACACTTGAATGAGGGCGGCTTGGCTGTTTTGTGCGCGCAGTTTGGCGCAGGCGTTGGCCACAAACGTAGACAGCGCATCTTTTAAAACGGGCAGCTCGGTCACCATGTTGCCAAACGATCGGCTGGAAATAATTTGCTGTTTGTCGGGCGTGACTTCTTGCAAATCGACACACGGAATTTCTTGCAATTCGCGTTGCGTTTTTTCTATCACCACCCCAAAGTCGGCGCGCAGTGTGGGCGTGTGTGCAGTTTTTAAATCTTGCACCGTGTGAATGTTGTACTCGGCCAAACGCTTGGTGAGCTTGCGACCTACACCCCACACTTCTTCCACAGGCAATTGCGTGAGCAGCTTTTCTTTTTGTACTTCAGTGAGTGCATTGAAATTGAAAACGCCTTGTGAGCGCGGATGTTTCTTGGCCACATGGTTGGCCAGCTTGGCCAATGTTTTGGTGGGGCCAATGCCCACGCACACCGGAATGCCCGTCCACTGCACCACGCGCTGGCGCATGGCGTAACTTACCTCGCGCAGGTTGGGGGTGCCGGTGAGGTCGACAAAACATTCGTCAATGGAATACACCTCGGAGCGCGGCGAATATTCGCTCAAAATTTGCATTACGCGGTTGGACAAGTCGGCATACAAAGCGTAGTTGCTGCTGAGTGCGAACACGCCGTGCTGCGCCACCAAGTCTTTGCACTCAAACCAAGGCTGCCCCATGCGCACACCCAAAGCCTTGGCTTCGTTGGAGCGCGACACCACGCAGCCATCGTTGTTGGACAGCACCACCACGGGCACGTTGCGCAGGTCGGGACGGAACAAGCGTTCGCAACTGACGTAGAAGTTGTTGCAATCGACCAAGGCCAGTTGTTGAACAGGTGCTGGTGTGGCAGAACTCATAGCAATACACGACAAATTGAGGAGGCTTCAATACAACTTGTGCAAGTTGTACGTCACTACGCCCCAAACGCTTAGCTCCTCGCCGCTTTTGACCACAATGGGCGGATACAAATTGTTTTCAGCCACCAACTTGACCACACCACCGCGCTTGTACAAACGCTTCACGGTGAACTCGTTGTTGAGCACGGCCAACACAATGTTGTTGTGCTTGGCTTCAATGGAACGATCGATGACCAGCGCATCGCCTTCGTAAATGCCAGCGCCCACCATGGAGTCGCCCTTCACTTTGAAAATGAACGTGGCTTCTTTGTTGCGAATGAGGTGGTCGTTGAGATCGATGCGTTTTTGGGTGTGGTCGGCTGCGGGCGAGGGAAAGCCAGCGGGCACTTTCCAGGCGCACATGTTGAGCCACAGCTTGGGGGCGGAGGGGTCTAAAGGAACGGGCTGATGGCTTGTCATACCTGAATAATACTGTATATAAATACAGTATTTCAAGTGTAATATTTAAGCTCGCAAATCAAGCTGCTAGTAAGCCCCAAACACAAGGAGAACGCATGAGCGCCTATGTGATTTTTGATGTGGAAATTTTTGACTTAACCCGCTACCAAGAATTCATGGCGGGCGTTAAACCTGCTTTAGAAGCTGCCGGTGGCAAGTACTTGGCACGTGCGGGCGAGCACCGCGTTTACGAAGGCGATTGGGAGCCTAGGCGCATTGTTATTTTGGAATTTCCCGACATTGCTGCATTTGAAGGCTTCTACAACGGCCCCATTTATCAGAGCCTCAAAAGCATTCGAGACGAATGTAGTCGGGCACGCTTGGTGGCTGTTCAAGGTTTGTAGAGACCGCGCGAAAACATGGCTCAACATGAACGGCTCATCGCTTTAACGCAGCGGTGTGAGTTCATAGCTCGTACTTCTGCCGCTGGCTTCTGAGCGCATGAGCACTTGGCGGTCTAACAATTCTGCAATGTCACGCAGTGCTGTGTCTTGCGAGCATTTGCCAATGGCGGCCCACTTGCTGGTGGTCAGTTTGCCTTCTAAACCATCGAGCATTTTGTTCAGTAGCTTGACTTGGCGTGCGTTAAGGGGCGTACCCGCCCAAGCCTGCCAATAACGCGCTTTGTTGAGTACTGCTGCCAAAATTTGGTCTGCGCCCTGCAGAGCTCTGAGTAAACAGGCCAGAAACCACGCTAACCATTGCGTGACATCAAGCTTGCCCTTTTGTGTGGCTTCTAGTTGCTCGTAATAGGTTTTGCGTTCACGTTGTATTTGGGCTGACAAACTGTAATAGCGTTGCACCGAGCCTTCTGCGCGTGCAAGTGCCATGTCGCCCACAGCGCGCGCAATGCGGCCGTTGCCATCGTCAAAGGGGTGAACCGTGACAAACCACAAATGTGCAAGACCGGCCTTGATGACGGGGTCGTCTTGATGGTCTGCGTTGAACCAGCGGATGAAGCTTGTCATCTCGGTATTCACTTGGGACGCAGGGGGCGCTTCGTAATGAATTTTTTGTCGAGTCATGGCGCCCGAGACAACTTGCATAGGACCTTGCGCGTCATTGCGCCATTGGCCCACCCGTATTTTTGAAAGACCGCTGTAGCCCGTTGGGAACATGGCGGCATGCCAACCGTACAAGCGTTTTGTCGTGAGCTTTGTGCTGTGTTGTTGGATGGCATCGAGCACCATTTCAACCACGCCATCGACATGCCGGTCGGAGGGCGCCAATGCGCCAATGTCAACACCTAGCCTGCGTGCAATGGATGATTTGACAGACGCGGGGTTGAGGGATTCACCTTCGATTTCACTGGTTTTGAGTACGTCTTCAGTCAGAACGCGAAGGGTAGCTTGGTCGCGCAGATCCATGCCCAGATCGTGCATGCGCCCCTGTAGGCGGCCTTGTGCCAAATACACTTGTGCTAGCAAGGAGGCCAGTGACGGCTGGTCGTAAGTCCATTGGGGCCACGTTTTTTGCTGCCAAATGTAGATTTTTTCTCCGCGTTTCATGCGGTGATTGTGGGGCGTAATCACCGCACGGTCAAGCGAAGGTCGATCCAATACGAAATGACTTAACGTGCGAACAGGAGGGACATTGCAAAGAGCCACCTATAACTTGGTGTGCCATTGGTATATTAACTGTTTATAAAACTGAGGAGACCTCACCATGCTAGACCGCCGCTTATTTTTAGGAGCTGGCATTGCCGGCGCATCCGCTCTCACTTTCTCATCCGTGTGGTCTCAAGCAGCCCCCAACTTTGGCCCGCCCACTTTGCCCAGCGTCGGCTTTAAGCGCATGAAGTTGGGTAACATGGAAGTCATCGCTTTGAACGATGGCGCAGTGCGTCGTCCTTTGGGCGAAGAGTTTGTGACTAATGCCCCCCTTGAGCAAGTCAAAGCATTGCTGGCCAGCCAAAACCTGCCCACCGATTACATTGATGTGCCCTACACCCCCTTCTTGCTGATCAATGGCAATCAGCGCTATTTGTTTGACACCGGCTTTGCCGACAACGGCCCCCCCACCACCGGCAAACTGGCTGCCCAGTTAGACGCTGTTGGCCTGAAACCCACAGACATCAACAACGTGGTGCTTAGCCATTTCCATGGCGATCACATCAATGGACTACGCAACAAAGCAGGTCAGTTGGTTTACCCCAATGCGCGTGTGCACGTACCTGCCCCCGAGCATGCTTTCTGGATGGACGATGCGCGCATGGAAGCCGCACCAGCCGGCATGAAAGGCGCCTTCATGGGTGTGCGCCGTGCACTGGGCAATTTGGGCGGCGATCAGTTGGTCAAGTTTGAACCCGGTGCTGTCATAGCGCCAGGCATTACATCGATAGCTGCCTTTGGCCATACGCCTGGGCACACACTGTTCCGCATGGACTCAGAAGGCCAGTCGTTTGCCTACGTGGCCGACATTACCAATGTGCCCTCTTTGTTTGCACGCGCGCCAGATTGGTCGGTGTTGTTTGACATGAATCCTGCCATGGCACGCATGTCACGCCGCCGCGTGTTTGACATGTTGGTCAAAGACAAAATGATGGCCGGTGGTTTCCACTTCCCCTTCCCAGCGTTTGGCACGATGGAAGCCAGTGGCAACGGATACCAATTCAAGCCGGTTGCGGCTTAATTGGCATAGTCTCTAAGAGAGGTTCTTGGGCAAAGTACAATCAGCGCCCAAGGGCCTATAGCTCAGTTGGTTAGAGCAGAGGACTCATAAACGATTTTAATACTGTTGTTTATGAAAATTCTTCAATTAAATCAACATGTTACATCGCCACAGTTGTCAAAATTTGCTTCCACACCGCTTCCACACTTTGCTGAAAATTTAAGCAGCATTTTGGGGGTCAAAAAGGGGCAAAGTACAATCAGTTTTTCGGGCCTATAGCTCAGTTGGTTAGAGCAGAGGACTCATATTTTTCAAATGTGCCTTACGCGTGGAAACTGTGTAAGGGATGGTGTCAAAGTCGGAGAAAGCTAAGTGCAGCGATGCATATGCCAACGCCGAGCCAAGCTTGGTGAGCAATCACCTTGAAGGTGTAGAGACTTGACGGCACCCACCTACGGCGCAAGCTATGGTGAAGGCAAAGTCCAGGGAGTAGTGAAAGCTGCACAAACCGGAATCCTTTGGTCCCAGGTTCAAGTCCTGGTGGGCCCACCAATAGTGAAAAAGCCACTGATTTCGGTCAGTGGCTTTTTTTATGTGCTTTTCGATAAGATTAAAGAGATAAAGCGCTTAACCACATATGACTATTCAACCCACATCAACATTTGCAGGCGACGCTCTAAACAGGCGTGAATTTGCTGAAGGCATCTACAAATTGCTTCAACGACTGCACAAAGGTGTCGTTGCAATTGATGGTGACTGGGGAGTTGGAAAAACTTGGTTTGGTTTAGAGTTGAAAAAGCTCATTGAAAACAAAGGTGAATTCCATGCAATCTGGATAGATGCCTTTGAAGCTGACTGGACCGACGATCCTGCTCTGACACTAATTTCCTTACTTGCCAGTGAGCTGCCGGAGGCAGAACGAAAGACATTCTTTGATACGGTTACTCCACTCGTTACTAGAGCAATTCCATCCGCAGCTAAGTTAGTTATAAAAGCGGCAGCGAATTTCGCTGGCGTGGATGATGATGTTGCTGATGGCGTCGCTGACATCTTCAAAGACAGCAGCGAATCATTCGTACGGAAAAAATTAGAAGAGTTAGCTGATCGAGAAAAAACTCTAGAGTATTTGAAAGCTTCAATATCGACGTGCGTTGTTAAAAGCAAGGGCGGCAAAGTTGTTGTGTTTGTTGATGAGCTGGATAGATGTTCTCCTGCCTACGCAATCCGAATGCTTGAACGGCTCAAGCACCTTTTTGAAATTGATGGTGTTATTTTCGTATTGCTATGGCATAGACAGCAAATTAAGAATGCAGTTGAGGTCTTTTATGGGGCTGGCTCAGATGGAGCAATGTATCTGGATAAATTTGTCGACTACCCCTTGAGTCTTTCTGTGTCAAACGTTAGAGCGAATGATCCTCCGATGCAGAAACTTCTCTCGGAAATGATGAAGGAATTTCCACAGGATCAACAGCTTCAATTCCAGGAAAACATTAGTTGGTTAACTACAGTTTCTTTCTTGCTGCGATTGAACGCAAGGCAGACACAGCGAATTGCCAAGTGGTGGGTCATGTCTAAAACGCGGAACTTTGTAGCGCTGGAAACATGGCTCATAGGGATTAAGGCTAAATTTCCAGACGTCTATGAGGGGCTAAGAGGCGGGGAAAAATTAGCGCACGAGAGTGCAGCAAATTTGTTGGCCCATATTGAGGCAAAGCATACTGGTTATCGAACGGCTCAGATCTTTCTCAGGTATCACCAAAGCTATGCCTCCAATGTATTTGATGATAAAGATGAAGAGTTGAATAAATTTTGTGCAGCATATGGAGTTTTAATCTCTGAATCGCTCCATGTAGCCCTGAGACACATAGAGTCAACATTAGACTAATGTTAAGACATTTAGCGTTGTCTAGGTTTCGTTGGAATCTGTAAATTCCTAATCTTTTGCTTCACATTTAAGTCTGTCACGTTGCGAACAAGATGGACTAGCCACTGATTTCGGTCAGTGGCTTTTTTCATATTGGAGAGTAAATTTCTTCTCCCGAAACAGAAACCAGTGAATGCCACACTGAGCCGTTAGATAGTCTGGACTCTTCAAAAATACGATTGCAGAAGCCCAATGCTGACCCGGCTTCAAGTACCTCTGCGATGTCTTCACCTACGGGGATACTGACACCGACAATGTTGTCCTTTTCAGAAAAGAAAACTTCAAAGTCCTCAGCGTTGCTCCAAGTAGCAGCTCCATGAAGAACTGACTCAATTTTCAATATTTCTTCTGCAGTCAGAGAAGAAGTTAGCTGGATGTTTAACTTGGCATAGGCAACAGTTGAATTTGAAGTGATCATGTGAATCTCCTAGGTGTTGTGAAGGGGTTATGAATTTATTAATCCATGAGAAGTATTGTTGCAGCGGTAAGAGAATATTTAAATATAAAAAAAATTCGAACAAATTACTTGTTAAGAAATATTGAAGAAAATTAATAGAAATATATTGAAAAATCACCAATACCAGTGCTACTTACCCACCGAAAAGTGAATCCGCAGGGAGGATCCTCAACATCAATCGCTGCTGCTCGAATTAACTACGTACTTAAACTCATCTGCGCGCATTTTTCTCACCCAAGTTTTTATTGTCCGTACTCCAACATTGAAATGTCTAGCAGCAGAGTTGATGCTGGGAAAAATTCCATCAGGCGTACTTACCGCCTTTAGCCTTCGGCCTTTAACTTTTTTTGCATCATCATCAGGAATCACGAAGAAGAAATCCATGGGCATATCCCGCATCCATTTATGTAATTTGACTCCCGATACGTTGTAGTGCAAACAAGCTGCCGATAGAGTTGGAAATTCCCCATCTGGTGACATGACTGCTTTTGCTTGCCCGTTCTTAGCTCCGTAATTCCAATTTGTTCTTCTAGTGCCTTCTTTGTAACTGCGAGTAACAATTTCCCGCATTTTGCTGCAATGGTCTGGACCGTAACTTATGTCCTCCGATGTAGGGGTCAAATTCATCTTTTGTCTATACGAACTCCAACCTGAAAATTCATCCCAAGATACTTCAGCGCCATTAAAGAGTTTTACTGTTTTGTCGACTAGAAATTCCATAGCTCCTCCAATTAATTAGATTGATTCAATAAACCAGTGTTTGCCATCTGATACCAGTTATCAGGCGAATCTTTTACTAGTTGAGCTAATTTGATTGCCAATCGCAGGCTGATCTTTGGTAAAAATTCCATGTTGTCGTCAACATACTTAAGAATGTCGTGAGTCTGCTTTGCTGATAGCAAGAAACTGCTAAGCAAGTCTTTTTTCATAACCATAAAGCACAGTTGCTTGAACAAGCTTTCACTTGAATTATTTGCAATAGTTAATGTGTAGCTACGATCCTTTAATGCCTCTAAGTGAGCACCAAGCTTACCTCCAGACTTTCCAAAGCTTATGTTTGATATCAAAATAACACTACCTTGAAAATCAAATCCAGTTGGCATGTTCAGTTTGTTGAGCAACGAAGATGAGCTCTCCCAGTAGATTCGACGACTAGGCTTGGTGTCCATTGCTGCCTTTAAGATATTTACGCCTTCAATTTTGCTCAACACTGAATCAATGTCATCCAATACCAGCACATTGCCTGCTTCACGGTAATGGTACAAATTACCATAAAGAGAAAGCGTGCTCATATGTCCTGCAATCATTTTGTATTTCCTGGAGGCATGTTTCTTAAGATAAGACTCTACGGAAAAAGTCTTACCTACTCCAGGGGGGCCATTGATAATCAAACTACGCAATGAGCCTTGACTAATTTTTTCGATAAACGTTTCCACGCTGGCATAGCAACGCTCTAGTTCGCTGTAATCATCATTTACATAGAAATTGTTGTCACTTTTTTCAGTAGTTTCGTATGGCATGTAAAGCTCTTTCATTTATGGTTAAAACTTAAAATTTATCAACACCTTCAGTATTAACTAGCCACCAATATTAAAAAATATAAAAATAATTATTGCTAATTACTTGTTAAGAAATATGCGCCCAAAAAAAAGTAACACACATATAGTAAGAAGTCACTGAACCAATGCCATGAACCAAGTAGAAGAGGTAAGCCCGTAGGGCAATTCCTTCTATCAATCCCTGCCATTTGAATTAACAACGCACTTAATCCCGATTCCTGATAATTTCTGCTTTTTATCTAGGGAGGTGTGTGATGGAAAAGTCTCGGGTTGAGTTGTTTGATCTAGTTTGGTCCAAGCCCATGACCCATCTAGCCAAGGAGCTAGGGCTTAGTGATGTGGGGTTACGCAAGATCTGCATTAAGTTTGGGATTCCACTTCCACCTAGAGGCCACTGGGCAAGGCTTCAGTTTGGCAAGCAAGATCCACGTCCAGATCTGCCATTTGAAAACAACAATCCACAAATTCGGCTGCCTGACGAAGCAACGGCTGCTACCCGTGAGCAGTTGAGTCTGACCAAGAAGTTGGCAAAACAAGCTGAGCAGGATATTGAGCCAGTTCTTAGAGAGCCACAACAGTTCAGAGATATCCGTTGCATCCATACATATCAAGCCATCCTAGAGCGCATCAAGTACCTAGAGAAACGTACAGGACAAAGCTACCAAGACTACAAAGAGGGAAGAAGAATGTTTCCACCAAAGAAGGCTTATGACTTGGCCTTCTTTAGTTCCCTAGAAGATCAGATTCCAATTACTGCAACCATAGACAACGCACTCAGAGCAGTAGCTATCGCAGATGTTGTCATCGAAAGATTAGCATTGAGAGGAATCGAGGTAGAGCTAAGGCCTGTTCATGATTCACGAGTTTGTGAGATGCGTGCAGTTAAAGGGGATCAGTTCTATGAGATTAGATTTTGGGAGCCATCGACCAAAGCATCTCGAACAAAGTTGTTGACTGAGCTAGAAAAGTCAGTAACAGACTACTCTACCGGCTATGACACCATCATGTTGCCACGTCACATTCTGACAATCCAGTTTGGAGGCAGTTACGTAACCAGCGTCATTCAAGACAAGGTTTCCGTGAAGTTAGAGCAGCAAATTGACCGAGTAGTTGAGAAGATTGAACTAAAGCTAGTTCAAAAAGCCAAGGAGCATATTGAGCATTTGGCGTGGGAGCGTGAGTACAACCGGAAGCTAGCTATACGCAAACACAACGAGCGAGTTGCTGAAGATCGTGAACGACAGCTTGAGAGGGCAATCGGCGAAAGTGAGAACTTTCAAAAGTCTCTGCAACTCAAGAGTTATTTAAAGCAACTCGGTCTTGCCATTGACCGACTGCCAGCAGAGCAAAAGGTATTCGGAGTTGCTTGGCTTCGAATGGTTCGTGAGCAAAGAAAAGTCTTGAATCCAATTGCCGAAAGATTGGAGTCTTTTCGAATTTTGGCATCAGAACAAGCTGAGTCTTCTGAAGAGTACTGGGGGATGGATTACATGGATGAAGATGAAGATCCGGATTTTGACGAATCACTAGAAGAGGACGAATTAAATGGCGGATGGTGACGTTATTCCTTAACAAGTTAATAGTATAAATTAAATCAATATTTTAATAAAAATACAAATTACTCATACTTCAATTGTGCTGATTAGAAATTATTCGATTGGTGCTTTTAACAAACTAAGAAGAAGGTTGAATTATGAGAAAAGACTCTGTTAAAAAATGTGTATGCAAGGCTTGTACTGGGTTTAGTAACTTAGGTGCACAGGAGTCCGCGCTTCATACATTTATTGGAAATTGCCCGCCGAATGTGAGCGGTGAGGTCGGTGAATTTCAAAGCAAGCTTGAGTTTACTAATGCCTTGCATTGGGATGTCGGCTTCAGTGGTGAGGCACGTTATTACATTTATCGTGATAACGAAGGTAACTTGCTTGCTTGGTACGACCGCTTTAAGAAGGCAGGCTTTAGGTCTGATTTTGATAGCCTTATTTGCAATGTTGAATTAATGGAGGAGATTTAAGCAATATTCAATGCCTGCAGATGTCAACCAATATTGCAATTACCCCGATCAAAAAGAACGGACAAATAGCAAGGTTGACTTTGCTGGCGATCAGAAAATAAATTGTTGCTATGCCCGATAAATTAGAAAGTACTTTCCAGCTATTGCCCAAGAAATTGATTGTGTACAAACGTGCGCACAGCGTGGCTTGGCAGTGCCGCTACAAGATCGGCAATCGTTGGTTTGCTGCCTCAACCAAAGAGTCTGATCTCAACGCCGCGAAAGAACGTGCTCAAAGACTTCTGATTGAAGCAGAAGTAAGAAGTGCTGCAGATATTCCTGTGGTGACCAAAAGATTCAGAGATGTGGCCAAGCTGACATTGCAGACCATGGATACAGAAGAGACTAGAGGAAAGGTGCCAGTTTCCTACAGGGACTATCGACGGATCATCAATGACTACATCATCGAGTTTTTTGGCAACATGAGTATCAGCAGCATCGATGTCGCTGCTATGGACAAGTACCGAGCATGGCTAGGAGTGAAGTTGGGCCGTGCCCCTGCCTACAGCAGTATGCGTACTCACAACGTATGTATGAACAAGATCTTTGAAGAGGCTGTAAGCCGCCGCTTCATCAAGTCATCAGAAGTTCCCAAGCTGGAGACCAAGGGACGTAAGTCCGACAAGTTCCCAACTTTTGAAGTTGAAGAGATCAATGCAATCATGGCTAACTTCCCGGCTTGGATTGCTAGAGGTACTTCTGAAGCCAAGCGCCAGCAGCGTCAAATGCTTTTTGACTATGTGCGAATTTTGATGGATACAGGTGCACGTCCAGGTAAGGAGCTACTTGACCTCCAATGGAAGAAGATTCGAGTCAAGATTACAGATCGAGCCGAACCCAAGCGAGTCTTAGATCAAGATGGTCAAGTCCAATCCATAGCCTATGAAGAGGATGATGAAGGCCTTCTGGACGAAATCTTCGCTCGCGACTACTACGTGTTCATGAGCGTATCCGGTAAAACCAAAGAACGTACAGCCAATGGTTTCGAGCAGACCTTCAAGGTTTTGAGTGAAATCGTTGGACGTAACTACGCAGGTGAAAAAACCAGCGTTCGTAAATTGACTGAAAAGAACGATGAACGTTTTGTGTTCCGAACCAAGGATGGTCTTGGGCCCGGCAGCTTTAACCATGTTTTTGAAAGCTTCCTTGAGGAGCACAACCTGCTCGTAGACCCGATTACAGGGCGTAAGCGCGTGTTTTATAGCTTGCGGAGTACTTACGCTACCACGGTGATGAATTACGACGCTGTGCCCATTCGTGATTTGTCCAAACAGCTAGGCAACTCAGTGGGCATTATTCAAAAGCACTACGACAGGGCTTCGGGCGAAGCCATTGTTGAAAACATCAAAGCGCCAAATGCCAAGAAAGCTCTTTTTGACACATCAAAGGTTCGTGAAATTTACAAGTCCAAAAAGCTCTAGGTAGTAGGTATTTAAAATAGATATTGATGCTTTGTATCTGCAATTAAATATCCATTGCGTTTAAATTGATCTCAGACCTTCATAACGAATGCGCATGCCAACTCCCCTGAATAGGGGAACGTAATTGCCATTGCTTTTAGCACCGGGATCAAAAGGATCATTAGCACTCGCTACGGCCACCGAGGCAAAGTGTCCAGGAAAGCCCATCTTGCCGAAATGCGATTTGAGTTCAGACTTATTTTCTGGCTCAGTGGCTTCTTTTTCAGGGTGGCGAACAGCTCGAACGAGTACCCACTCTGGGCCACCAGAAGAACCGACAAACCAGACAGAGGGATTAACGCGTGGATCACCATTCCACGACATAAGCTGATGCCCCTCTTTTTCAATTTGCTGCCGTACAACTTGTACCGCAAGGTCTTGCAGCTCCCAATCGGTCATCTCCAACATCTCATCGGTAATCAGCGCAGGCGGATTAACCGGTAATCGTGTTCGCGCGTCGATAAGACCCCAGCCACTTTCAGTGGGCTCCCAGTCTTGGCCAACTCGTTTCATAGGCATCAAACACGCATGACCCGCGCACCCATCTGCGATAGTCAGCAACCCTTCCAGGCTGCCCGGAGTTTGAAGAACGCCTTCAACATCTTCAACTTGAATGTAGAACAACTGGTTGCCGAGACGAAAAGACAGGTGTTCTAAAAATGGAGGGTTGAGGTGCGAACGAAGCCAACTCTGCAATTGACCTTGCGCTTGATTTTGAATTCGCAAACCGCCTAAGTTTTCCAAGGGCACGTAGATCAAGCTCTTGGGGTCCAGTGCATCATTCTAAATGTTGAGACATCTTTAATTCGAGTAGCCGGTCTGGATAAAACACACCTGACCTAACAGTCAGGTTCAGGCGCGGCGCTTGGTTTTCTCGGCGGATAAAGCGGTCATGAATTCAACGACGAAGTTGCAGTCATCGTCCTGCAACACGCTCATGTCACCCATGGCAACCGGAGCCATATAGCCTCGAATAACTTGCAAACCGGCAATGCGGTCATCAATTTTCGACAACACTTCTCCCGCCAGTAGCTGTAACGCTTGTTCATCCAGGACACCCTGATCGCGATCAGACAGCAGGAGTGCGATTTCTGCCAGCGTGAGGCCGAGTTCCTTCAGATGCAATATGGCCCTGAGCCGGTCCAGCGTTTCGCTGCCATATTGGCGGTAGCCAGCTTCCGTTCTGCTCTGGGGGGCAATTAGCCCTTCTTCTTCATACAGGCGCAATTGACCACGGGTCACGTTGGCCGCCTTGCACAAGGCGCTGGTCGTCTGCAAAGTCTTGAAAGCCTTTACGGTAATTACGCTTTTCATAGTTTGTTTCCGGTGACTGAGAGCTGGGGCGTCTTCCTAAAGCCTGCGT
>Ga0208974_1000444_pt1 | contig 17218 bp, 17 predicted proteins | sample GreLakmeER15MSRF_FD_187699 | JGI IMG/M metagenome (GOLD analysis project Ga0208974, IMG submission 187699) | Freshwater lentic microbial communities from great Laurentian Lakes, MI, USA - Great Lakes metaG ER15MSRF (SPAdes) | ecosystem: Environmental > Aquatic > Freshwater > Lake | place: Great... | reverse complement strand
TAAATCAGAATAAGATGACAGCATATCAAGAAAAAATAAAAACAGCCTTAATGAATGGTGCTTTACTTCAATGCACAGAGGGTAAAAACTATAAGACTTGGCTTGTTTATCCAAATGGAACAATAGAAATAGTTAGAAGAGATTCAGCAGAAAAGGTGTGTGAATCGTGTTTTGGTAGCCTTGTATTTGGTGAGCCAAATGGAATAAGATGGTATAAAAAGTAACAATTTAAACTAAAATAAAGATGAAAGAACCAGTAACATTTGAAGAAGTAGTAAAGCCATTAATGAAATGGCTATGTGAGAACAAGCATCCACACACAACAGCAATTGTAACAGGCAACGTTGCAGAGTTAGTTGAAGGAGTGGAGGTTGTAAAGACGGATGAATTTATTGTAGACTAAACAACAAGAACAATGAAAACAGCAGTAGAATGGCTTGAAAAAGAAGTAAACCAATATGGAATTTTAACAAAAGGCTTAGTACTTAATCTTCTAAGTCAAGCTAAAGAAATGGATAAACAAGCCCACAAAGAAACTTGGGATGTAGCACATCAAGCGGGTAGATTTGAAGGCAAAGGTATTGCAGAAGAAAATTGGCAAACATTTGAAGAGTATTGGGATGAAACCTTTAAACAACAAGAACAATGCAGGTGTGGTCATCCAAAAGTTGGTGGATATAGTTGCCAAAGAACGGATTGTAATCAAAACCTTTAAACAATAAGAACAATGAAAAAACAAACACTTGAAGAAGTTGCTTTGTCATTCCTACCAAGTTCAGAAGTTGAACATGACACAGATTTTATTATAGGTTTTATTAATGGTGCTAAATGGCAACAGAAAAGAAGTTATAGTGAGGAAGATGTTAGAAAAGCAATTTTATTCGGGCAAGGTATGGAGCTTTGGAAAGAAGAATTTCAAATAAATGGCTTTATTCAATCACTACAACAAAAACACGAACTAAATAAATCAGAATAAGATGACAGCAGTAGAAAAAATAATTGCCAAGTACAATAAACAATGGAATAAGTATGGAATAGCAATAGGTTATTTAATATTTTAAGTATGCTAGAGAAAATAAAAGAATGGATTGAAAGAGACGGCCTTGATGGCCCCAGTCAGCGCATTGACTTGGTATACAAGCGCAACTATTTGTTCAGTATACTTCGAGAAAACATGACGCTTCAAGAGATCGGTAGGTTGTTCAATAGGAGACATTCATTGGTCATTCATGGAATCAAGACACATGAGAAGATGATGTCTGAGACCTATGAGTACAATGGTATGGAGATCAAGGGAAACCTTGCCTATTTGTCGGTGATTAACGAATTTAAAAAAGAATATGATAACCTACTTTCAAACGGTGACGAACACCAGCAAACCGTTCTACGTGTCAATAGAGACAGCGCTACAGAGGATCAGAGAGGGCAAATCGCAGCAGATAGTGGAACAAGTGAGAGCCCTTACTCAAAAGGATGCGCGAAATGAAAAGAAGAAATTACTTCCAGCTATATGCTTTAGCGGTAAGTTTGAGAAGCGTGCCGACACTGCATGCATAGAGCACAGCGGAATCATTTGCTTAGACTTTGATGGATTTGACAGCGACCAAGAGCTAGAGGACTTTAAGTTTGATTTGATGCTCGATAAGTTCACCTTGTCGGTCTTCCTATCCCCATCAGGCGATGGCCTCAAGGTTTTGGTTAAGATACCAAATGACATTGAGAACCATAAGTTCTACTTCAAGGGATTGGAGAAGTACTACAACCGCAAGGAGTTTGACACCACAAGTCAGAACCTCAGCCGTGTATGCTATGAGTCGTATGACCCTGACTTGTATTACAACGCTGACGCTGAGTTGTTTACTGATATGGTTAAGCCAAAGGTTGCGCATCCAAGAGCTGTACAAACAACAACCATACGGCTTAACGACTACAACGAAATAGCCAGACGACTGCTCACATGGTGGGGTAAGAGTTATGGTATGGTTCCAGGACAGCGAAACAATAACCTATATGTGTTAGGTGTAGCTCTAAAGGAGTATGGCATCGACAAGACAATGGCCCATTCAATAATGAACGATCAGGACCAAGGCGGTGAGATGGCATCAGAGATAGTGACGATTGTGAACAGCGCATACAAAGACATGTCGACGTTTGGCACCAAGTTTTACGACGAGTTTGAGAACGTAAAGAACGAACTGAAGAGAGGTGTTCCTGCAGAAGAGGTCGCTGAGAAGTACCAGATCGAGGAGCTGCCTGAGATCACTGAGTTCTGGACTAAGTCAAGTAAGGGAAAGGTTGAGTTGGTACCACACTTATTTAGATTGTTTCTAAATAACAACGGCTTCTTCAAGTACTACCCACCTGGATCAAGGACGTTTGTGTTTGTTAAAGTGCTTGACAACTTGATGAGCGATGTGACTGACGACATGATCAAGGACTTTGTGCTGGACTATCTGATGGACATTGATGATATGATGGTATACAACTATTTCGCCATGAATACCAAGTTCTTTCAAGAGACCTTCTTAAACTTTGTCCCTAAGATCGACGCTGTGTTCAAGGAGGATACCATAGACAGCGCTTACTTATACTACTTAAACTGCGCTGTGCAGATAACTAAGGATGGTGTGAATGTCATTGACTACAAGGACTTAGGTGGCCATGTATGGGAAATGCAGCGTATCAACCGTGATTTTGTATTCACCAATGATATTGGTGAAAACGAGTTCGAGAGATTTGTTGCTAACATATCAGGCGACGACGACTCTCGCAAGCGATCAATGGAATCAACGCTTGGTTACATGATGCATAGTCATAAGCCAGCGAGCTATTGTCCTGCTGTCATTCTAAACGATGAGGTCATTAGCTCCAACCCTGAGGGTGGTACTGGTAAGGGTATCTTTGTCAACTCGATCAACCACATGAAGAAGATGGTGAAGATCGACGGCAAGGGGTTCAGTTTCCAAAAGTCATTCCCATACCAACGTGTACAGGTTGACACCCAGGTGTTGGTTTTTGATGACGTATCTAAGGGGTTTGCCTTTGAGAACTTATTCTCAGTAATCACCGAGGGTATTACTTTAGAGAAAAAGAACAAGGATGAGATTCACATTCCTTTTGAGCGATCTCCAAAGATATTTATCACCACAAACTACGCCATCAAGGGTGCAGGTAACTCATTTGAGAGGCGTAAGTGGGACCTTGAGTTCAGACAGTACTACACCAAAGAAAAGACTCCTGAGGATGATTTTGGTCACATGCTATACAGCGGGTGGGACGATAGTGAGTGGGTGAAGTTCGATAACTACATGATCCGTAACCTTCAGTTATATCTCAAGAAAGGATTGATTGAAACTGAATTTAAGAACCTAAAGGTCCGTAAGTTGATCGCTGAGACATCACCTGAGTTTTGGGAGTGGGCTACAGCTAGAGACAACATGGACACCAAGCCAAACGCCAAGTCGGTAGGCCAGGACATGCTCAATAGGTTTATTGCTGACTACCCAGACTACGACCGATATGGTAGGTATAAGTTATCAAACGCTAAGTTCTACCATTGGATTGATGCGTATGGCGAGTATGCGTTCGGTCAGAAGCCAAGGGCATACAAGGGCATGAACGGCAAGGAGATTCATTTTATTGTTAAACATCCAAAACAAACAAAGTTATGTTAGAAGAAATTTTAGAATGTTACCCGGATGAAACTTTTTTAAAAGCTGATGGGTTTGATGACGCTGTGATTGGCCTTGAGATAGGTGATCCAATGCGGCTAATCTACTCAGTAAAATTAGTCATTGAGACATTGATTACTGAGGATGAGATGTCGTTGGAAGATGCGCTTGAGCACTTTGAGTATAATATTCGCGGTAGCTATGTAGGTGAGCAGACTCCTATCTGGTGCGACGATATGTATATGTTATGAAGCTGCCGCTAGTTATCCTACAAAAACGCATGGAGGCCGCCGTTGAGGTAATCAACATGAACAAGAGCAAGAAAATCCGTAAGGAGCTTAGTGACATGCTTGACTCATATCTCAATGCTATAGGTATACTTAATGGTTCTCACATGGAATGGTATGCTGATCATTACTATGCCATCATGGCCCTAAGAAGAGAGTTGCCATCGGTGAGTAAATCTAAAGAGCTTACAGACGAATTAAATAATGCAATTAAATTATTAAGAGATGAAGACACTAAGAAGCTATCAAAGTGAAATTGCCAACGCAGGTGCCTATACTCTACTCAAACATAACCTGCTTTATCTCGCCATGGAGGTGCGTACCGGTAAGACGGCCACCTCCTTGGAGATAGCTAAAAGGTTTGGTGCTAAGAGGGTATTATTCCTTACAAAAAAGAAGGCAGTTGGATCTATTATGATGGACTACGTAGAGTTTGGTCATGACTTTGTCATCGAGATAATTAATGACGAGTCCATGCATAAGGCAAAGATGACTGACCCTGATCTAATCATTCACGATGAGCACCACAGGTTTGGGGCTTTCCCAAAGCCAGGTTTGCACACCAAGATGTATAAGAAGATGTATGGTCACTTGCCTATGATTTTTCTGTCGGGTACACCATGCCCAGAGTCATACAGTCAGATGTATCATCAGTTCTGGGTGAGCGATTATTCGCCATTTAGGGAGTACAAGAACTTCTACCGATGGGCCGATGACTACGTTAATAAGTTCGATCGGGTAATCAATGGATTCAAGGTGACTGATTACTCAAGTGGAATGGAGCTCAAGATCATGACAAATGTGGCTCACTTGATGATCAGCTTCACGCAGTCACAGGCTGGCTTTGAGACATCGATAGAGGAGGAAGTTCTTTATGTCGACATGTCGGAGAAGACAAAGATGATTGTGAAGAAGTTAGAGCGAGACTTGGTTGTTGAGGGGAAGGATGAGGTGATACTTGGAGACACTCCAGTTAAGTTGATGCAGAAGCTACACCAGTTGTGGAGTGGTACTGTGAAGTTTGAAAGTGGCAACAGCATGACGATTGACACCACTAAGGCTGAGTTTATAAAGTCGCAATTTGCGACATCAAAAATAGGCGTGTTCTACAAGTTTAAAGAAGAACTGAGCGCACTTAAGGATGTCTTTGGTAAAGACTTGACCGAAAAGTTAGAAGACTTTGATACAGGCCAGTACAAAGTAATTGCACTGCAGATCGTATCAGGTCGTGAGGGTATATCCTTAAAAAATGCTGACTACGTGGTGTTCTATAACATTGACTTTAGCGCCACGAGTTACTGGCAGGCTAGAGATAGGATGACCACAATGGAGCGTAAGTTCAATAAAGTCTACTGGATATTCAGCGCAGGCGGCATTGAGGATAAGATCTACAAGGCCGTGAAGAGTAAAAAGAGTTATACGTTAAACATATTTAAGAAAGATTATGAGCAGACTAGAGAAGATAAATGAATTGATAGAAAAGTATTCACTTAAAGAAAAAACAAGAAAAAGAGATGTCTTGTTTAAGAGGTACTTTATTTTTAATGAGCTAAGAATATATGGACTAAGTCTTAGCATGATAGGTGAAATATTTGAAAAAAATCATGCAACAGTTCTGAATGGACTTAGGGTTCATAAAGACATGCTAAGCTATCAGGATGCAGATTACGCGTCAGAAACGGCTGCCATTCAGGCTGAATTAGAAGGCCTTGAATTTGCATGGGTCAGTGCTCCATTTAAGCGTGATCGATACTACGACCTTAAAGAAGACATATTAGAAGCTAAACATTTTTACACATTTAAAAGAATTCAAAGGCGCGTAAAGATGGGTTTTTACGAAAAAAACTCTACATTTGTGGGTGACCGAGCAGCAAATACAGTCGAAACTGATCAAAAAGTTGGAGAGTGAGGGCTTTTATGTGCTTAAATTGTCGGTTACCAATAAGCCAGGTATCCCTGACTTAATAGCCATACCGAAAAACTCAGATGTTAAATTTATAGAAGTGAAACGTCCAGGACACAAGCCGAGAGCTCTGCAGGTTTATAGAATTAAGGAGCTAAAAAACCACGGAGTATCGGCTACCTGGTATAATGGTGAGTATTATGATATCGAATGAAAAGAAATTAGCTGCTGTGATTGGTGTACTGCCAGTCATGATGGACTTTATGGAGGACATAAGAGATGAATATCCGAATGTTTACGACAAAAGGATAAAGAAGTCTGGAAATGATTTCATTGAGGCTGTTGAAAAGTCAATTAACCATTTGTACAAGAAGATGGATCATGAACATGAGAAGGATGTGCATGAATTTTACCATGAACTTGTCAACATGGGTAACCACTTCAGACAATGGTTGGAAGATTTATAAAGTTCACAATCATCTGGATCAGCCAAAATTTGGCCATTCCCTTTTGGGTGGTTGGGCATGTGCATTTGAGCTTGAATGTATATAAGGACATCACTGAACTTATCAGCTCACTGAGTATGAATATTCTAGTAGCGATAGGTTTTTATTTAGATTTTAAGAGGGGAGTTTAGTATTAATAAAGATTTTAAACTAAGTCAGGCCTCCCCTCTTTTAACTTGTCATATAAGTCGCCAAAAGCCATCATTAAGTACCTTATATGACCACTTATGACTAATAAAAACAAACATTATGGACAAACAAATAGTATACAACTCAGTGACGTGCTTAGAGTGCAACGAGACCATCGTTAGCTACCATCGTCACGACTACAATATGTGTGAGTGCCCTAACGGGGCAATGGTAGACGGAGGAACGGCCTATCTCAGATACGGTGCTAAGGACATGAGAAAGATTAAGCTCTTTGCTGTCTACGCTGACGATGACTACGAGGTGGTGCGTAAGTACGCAACGAGAGGTAGCCGTGGTGTTGATGGCAAACAACCATTAAAGTGGATACCACTATGCGACATGGAGGATGACCACTTGGAGGCAGTACTAGACTACGGTGGAGCTGATTGGCACATGGAGCTAATCCGCAAGGAGATTGAGTATCGTAAACCAATTCATAAATTAAACAATGGCAGAGGTGCTACACTATGCCATAAGTGCAGCGTAATTATATCAGTTGGATTGACTGATGATTTGTATTGCGATAGTTGCACTCAGCAAAATATACCAAAAAGTGGTACAAATTGCAAAGACGAACTAAATAAATCAGAATAAGATGAACGAGATACAGATATTTATCAACCGGCTAAAGAAGATAGGCATCGAGTTAGAGCTCGTTGGTAATGTACCTTGGATATACCTTGATAAGGTAAATGGAAATAGAGTAAGGCCTGAGGACTACAATGCTAATCACGGCTACACCATCGCTTGGTATCCAGTTAGAATGGGTGTTGAACCACATCTAGATTCGGATTTAAACCGAACTTTTGACATCATTAGAAAGTATAGGGGGTAATTTTTGCCACATAAAATAAATAGAAATGACAAAAGAAGAACAGATACTTGAAGATCTCATAAACAAAATGTTTGAGATTGCAGGTCACGACGTGAAGTATAATGACATCAAGGGCCGAGAGGATGCTTGGTATACCGATTGGACGATGACTATGGAGCAATATGAGCAGTGGAAGTTATGGGGTACCGACTACATCAAGAAAAATTTAAGGATGAAAAAAATTGCAGCCAAGAAACAGATGGCTTGGTTTGCATTGAACTACGGATTAAAATTTAGTGACCTATGAAACCAGGAGTATACGCGGCTAACATAACAATTAAAGCAATCCCACTTAAGAAAGGAACTAGGCTTTACCCAATAAATAAAGTACTAGAAAAATGGCCAGTCGGTGTGAAGGAAGATGGGTCTGTTGTTAGTGATTATTTTATAGCTAAGAACATAAAGCAAGAAAACATTAGTAAATATCGGATAACTTACCAAGTGGAATTAATAAATTATTTATCAACATTTAATTATGTTGTCTAATTTATTTATACATTAGCCTGCGTAATGCAGAACGTCAACTATGTCAACTCAGTTATGCTCGAAATTAACGAGCTCACTGACAGCATCTATGAGCACCTCATGGACGAAGACTACGACGCTCTAATCCCTATTATTCAAAATCTAATCATGGTCCTTCGGGATCTACATAAATCCCATTACGATGAAACAGTACATGGACAGAATTCTCGAGCTATTAAACTCGGGAATGACAAAGGCTGATATAGCTAGACAACTGATCTCAGAAAACAATCTTACAACCAACCAAGATACGATGCGTATCTATGTGTCTCGTGCTGTGTCTAGGCACAACAATCAGGGTGTAAAAGACGCATGTGATGACATTCAGGTTGCCCCATCTAACGTCCCATACCTTTGGTTGAAGACCAAGCAGGCATCTCTGTTTATCAAGAATCCGGCCTACCGAGTTGACGAGATTGACTACGAGTCAATTATATCAAAATGCCTTGACGGTAAGTTGCCAGTTCCTAAGGGCGACTGGAAGCCAGGTAAGACTGTCGATCGATTGGTATGGACTGACGTCCACGTAGGCATGGACGCTAGCCGTAAGGGATTGGCATTGTATGCAGCTGATTGGAACGAGTCTGAGCTCATTAAAAGAGTCAAGGAAATGGCAGAGTTTATTCTAGCCAATAAGTCGTCAGATAGCCTTGTTATAGACGATCTAGGAGACTTTATGGATGGTTGGGATGGTGAGACAACTCGCAAGGGTCATAAGCTACCACAGAACATGACAAACGAAGAAGCATTCGAGTCAGGACTCAAAACCAAAGTCTTGTTGATTGACTATTTAGCACCACAGTATAAGAACATCATGTGCAATAACATCTGTGAGGACAATCACTCAGGTGCCTTCGGTTACATTGTCAACTCAGCATTTAAGCATGTCGTTGATCGCAAGTACAGCAACGTTCACGTCGTCAACCACAAACGCTTTATAAACCACTATATAATTGGAAAACATGGGTTTATCATCAGCCATGGCAAGGACTCTCGCAACCTTAAGTTCGGCTTCAAGGTCCAGCTTGATCCAAGAAGTATTGAGAAAATATCTCAGTACATTAGACACGCCCAAGACATAAGGTCATGCGAATATGTTGAGTTTAGTAAAGGTGACTCACACCAGATGCTGTTTGACTACAGCTCGTCTGATGAGTTTGATTACTTCAACTTCCCGGCATTTTCACCAAGTTCAGAGTGGGTTCAGACCAACTTTAAGAAAGGCCGATCAGGATTTGTGTTCTTCCAGATCGACCTTGATTCCAATCGTAAGGTTGTTATGCCTTACTTCTTTTAGTCTAGTAAATTTCTAGTATTTCCGGTCTCTTTAATTGACTTAATAATGTCTTTAGCTTTCACGTTCTTTTCTAAAGCCTGTAGGATAAAGAAGTCATAATCACCGTATTCTTTAATTACTTTAACATATTCTTCGCTTTGTACAGGTGTTAGATTCGCAAATCTTTCGGCAAAATTAATAGCATCAACAACTCCAGTAATTTTCTTATCAGTATTTATGACTAGGTTTTTCTCCCAATCTTTTGGCTTACGGCCAAGCTCAGTCTTCAGTTCATCAATCATTTCGTGTTTATTTTCTGACATGGTGCCTTTTTTCTTTAGTAGCTTAAATGCTTTATTTGCAACCTGATCTATTTCTCTAATTGGAGTGCCCATTGCAACACTTTTTAGCATTAAAACAGTAGCTAGTTTTTCTTTGGCTTCATCATCAAAATATTTCTCATTGCCCCTGTCATCAGTATAACTTCCAGTTCTAAGTGCCTTTTGCATTTCATATATCTCTGAGAATTTTTCAGCTTGTATGCCCATTGTACCAAAACTAAACTCATCTGATATATAGAATCTCATTGAGTTAGCAATAATAAACTCCTCTCTTTTTCTAATCTCTTGATCATCAGTTAAAGGATCTAGCCTTTTTAATTTTCGCTTATCGTTCTCTTCTTTTATAAAATCATCTACTTTTTTCTTATCTGGTTCTGCGATATTAGCCCAATCCATTAAATCATTTGCTATCTTAAGAACATAGTCATCAACCAATGCTAAAGGAGAAACAGTATCTACGATTGACTTTGCCCAAGCAGATGACTCTATATTTTTCTTTAGTTCTTTAATTAGTTCCTCTTGCTCTTCGTCATCGTATCCAAGTAAATGCATTGTTGCTATCAACAATAGTTTTGACGTGTAGAATCTAATTGTATTGTATATTGCCTGCTCAGCTATAATTGAAGTCAATGATCTAGCTGTATCTAAGTTCGCGTTACCGGTAAATACCTTTTCAATATCTCCCCACATCCTTGTCCTTTGGTTCATACCAAAAGATGAGAATGGGATAAACATTCTAGTTAGTAGCTTTTCGGCATCATTGGTTGATGTATACACCTCACCTCTTATCCTTGCGTCAGTAGCATCCATTGATCTGTCAACCATTGACTGAGCATAAGCAGCTGCGTCAGCGTTTGGCTGCGCATTAAAGTCTATAGGACCAAGTTTGTTCTTTACTGCATACTTTCTGTAATAAGCCATCCAAGCAATACGTCTGGCTGAAGCATCAGGATTTGATACAAGAGCTTGGAATGCAATTCCGTTCATTTCTGCATACCAATCAATTCCCATCTCGGCAATGTTTTTACCTACTGTAGCTCTCTTTATTGACTTATCTAAATTAGTAAGTGAAAGTAAGATGTCATTTTCTCCAACATTTGCAATAGGCTGACCTGATCTGTTCATAAACTCGAATGCAGGCAATGTAAAGTCAGAAGGTCTTATGTGCTCACCTGCTTGAATTATTGTACTGCCCATACCAGATGAGAACTGGTTGACAAACTGACCAATTCCAGCTAGCGCTCTAACAGAACCCAATGTACTTAGGGTGTCTAATAACTTATTCGCCCATCTATCTTCATTTTTAGTAACAAAATTCTTACCCTTTATTGACTTTATGTATGTAGATAGTTGACCTCTTATGATGTTATAATCTTTCTCAGATCCAATTATATCTTCATTCTCTTTTGAGTTGTAGAACGAATTAAGTTTACGAATAGATTTAGCCGTATAAGCATCGGTAAGAGCAAGTCGATATGATCTAAACATATTGTTATCAAAGTTTAGGTCTACATATCTATCTTTTAAATCATCTGGTCTTGTAATTGGCATCAACACACCAGCCTCATTCATCTCAAAGTTATTTGTGTACATAGAAAGACCAGAGTCATTCATATCAAATTTATCATCTTCAGACATTTTTGACAATAAATATGTCTTTGGTGTGTAGTTAATATCCTGACCAAGTATGGTATTATAGATACTCATAGCTGTATCACTAAGCAGCTCATACTTCTCAGCAAACATATCAACTACAAAGTTTACAGCATCTACATTTGTTTTATTGGCTTTAGCTTTTACACTTTCGATATCAGCATTTGCATCATACAATCCAAGTTTTTTGAATGCTTTATCGTATAACTTACCCATCTCTACTTTAGTCTTATCTGTAGATTCTAGTAGCATATCTTTTGAGTTCATAAGTATCTTAACTAATCGCTCAAATTCAACATCTTGATCAATACTCGGATTGGTTCTAATAAGGTCAGCAATAACACCTCTCTCGTATATGTTTTCATTTGAAAAGAAACCCTTTGCCTTTCCAAATTTCTTCATGTACTCAAGTTGTTTTCTAGAAGCCTCAAAGTCGGCTCTGTTTGCCCCGGTAATTATATCATTTATACCGCTAGCCTTTAAGTAAGATAAACCTTTCTCTTGGCTTCTAAACTTTCGCTCCATTATAGCAGGGAATCCTACTAATTTTTTAAATCTGAGTCTACCTATTCCTTTTATGCCTAGAACACTTATAGGACTAGACTTATCTTTAAACTTCTTCACATTTTCAAGTCCTTCGTAGGTTCCCATCAAAGCCTCAATACCAGCCAATGACCCGTTTGTAAAGTATGTATCGAGTGAGTCAAGAATTTTGACAACATCTCTCCACTCCATTATATCGGTATCGATATTTATAGCATCAACAATAACTTGTGGATCTTCATCTGTAAGCATCTCAGCATACTCAGCAAGCTTCTCGTCAATCTGTTCTTTAATCTTATCTGTCTGATCGACAGTTGGGTTTAAATCTTTCAATATAGTAAGCATTGCCTTCGCATCTAAACCAGCAGCAGGCTTACCAGTAATTCTTTCGTAGCGAGCTTTTAAGTTGTCAAGCAACATCTGCGTTTGAACAGTCTGCTCAGCGTCAATGTATTCAGCAATAACTTGTAGATCTGGCTCCTCCTTAAGTGTAAGAACACCACGTCTAGCTGTGCTACTCTTAACGCCATCAAAGATCATCTGAGACACTGCAATGTGGTCGTCAATGTTCTGAACCCATCGTGGGTCTAATGTAGTAAACATCTTAGCCAATACAGCAAATGGATTAGCTGTACCCTTTAGACTAGCCTTGATTCTTTTATTAATTGACTGAGCTCTAGCTACTTTCTCTACGTAGTCTGCATTGGCAAGAGCTCTAGACACGTAGTCAATAAACGCCTGTACCTTTGTTTCGTTATCAAAGTTTAAGCGCTTTAGGTTCTTCATGATGGCATCAAACTGCTTGACAGATATGTTGCCCTTGCTTTTAAGCGCTGTGACTCTAGCTGAGATGTCTGCAAGCACTTGCTTGTATGCCTTCTTCTGCTCGCGTTGCGCTCTGACCTCAAGCTTGATCTGATCAACCAAAGCTCTCTGCTCATCGTTCACAATCACCACTGTAGGCTTTACGCCTAAAATTTTCGGCTTCAGTTGCTTTTTTCGTTTAGGAGCTTCCATATCTCCGGCACGTCCTTCAGTCCATGTCCATTTAGGCATAAGACCTACTTTTTGATCAGCAAAAATAGTATCTTCACCACTTGCAGTTCTATTTTGCTCTCCTTTAGGCCCGTAGTTTACCCAAGAGTTTTGACCTCTTGTTTCACTCGTCATAGCACCTATAGCACTTCCTGTGTACAATCTTGAATGAGCTTGCCACGCATTCTCTTCTCCTCTTGCTCTAAAACCAGCGCCCTCAAGACCATGTCCAAATGTGTCATGTACAGCTCTAAATAAATCATTTGCTGTAACATTTTTCATTTCTCCATCTAGTCCACCTGATGGCCACATGATGCCTGTGTCCTCTAATAAAGGATTTTTAGACACATCCATATATTCATTTGAACCAAAACCTTGTTCTGTTGGGAAAACACCCATCTGTTTGTTTTGTCGTAAATCACGCATAGCGTTATACGGAGATGATATGTAATCAATATTCTCAGGATTCTTTAAATCAATAAACCAAAACTTATAGCCCGCATCTATCAATGCTTGGTATTGAGCCTTAGTTTGTTTTATTAATTCAGCATACGCCTCTTTAACTTTTGGATTTTGAGGATCGTCAGCCATCTGCTCGTAGGCGTCGGCTATTCTCTTGGCTCTTTGTTCGTCTAATTCGACGTACTCTCCTTGTCTTTTGAGATCAATATCGTTTTCATCTGCATATTTTTCAGCAACTGATACAAGTCCTGGGTTTGGTCCGGTTGCCCCTTGGATTGTTGGAGCACCTTCGAGAGGCGCATTTTTGCTGATTGCAGACCGTGCAGTTCTTCCGTCTCCGGTTCGTTCGGGTTGTATGTTTCCTTTTTCATTTTGCGCTAAGTTAGGGAGTTTTTTGTTATTTCCTTTTGTTTGTAATTGTTTTTTTCGCTGAATTGTTTCTTCTTCTATATCTTCGTCAGCGTCCTCTACAGCTTGGCCTTCTTCTTCAGCTTTGATTTCGTAGTTAAATTTCTGACCAGATTCTTTCCACTTATCATATGTATAATTTGCAGCATCCTCATAACTAATGCCTTCAATTTTTGCCTGAACTCCAAGTGTTTTGTATAAGTTCTTTTCAAAATACCAAAGTATTGCTTGAACGTCAGCTATACTTAACTCATAACCATCCTTATTTAATTTATTAACAGCGTCAGATATAGTGTCATACATAAATTTACGATCGCTTCCATTAAATGGAGCGTCATTAATATTTTCAAAAGCTGTCTTATAAATAGTATTGGCTGCTTTTTCTATTTCTGTGCCATTTTTATATTCTTTAGCAGCGTAAGAATCTCTATAAGATTTTGCAGCTAAAAGAGCTTCTTCATTGCTCATCCCTGGATTTCCAAGCAAACTCTTAAATCTATCAAGGCCAATAGCTTCGCCTTTTTTAGTAAATCCGCTTTTTATTGCAGGTATTAATGTACCTCTATATCTATTAAAAGTCCTAGACCACCATCTGTCAAGTGTTGGATATGCTTCATTTCCTGATAGGTTTGAATAAAACATTCCTAATTTTGCACCAAATAAAGATGCTGCAAATGGAGCTTTAAAACTAACAGGCCAACTAGTTTTTAACGGGGGAAGACCTTCTGCCTTTCTTTCTTTATTTATATCTTGAATAGACCTAACATCCATTAAGTCTTTCTTTATAGCGGCAATATCACCATTATATTCTGTAAGTAAATTATTAATTCTTTTTAAGTTGGCTCCAAAAGATGTAGGGCGATGACCAGAAAGAGTATCTGGCATTACTCCGTTCTTTTTGTAATAATCGTATGCTTCAGAAGCTAGCCTAAAATTACTCATGACTTTTTCACCATCAGATGTAATTGCTACAAGCATGGTAAATAAATCTCTAGCATTCTGATCAGTTTTCATTTCAGGGAAAACCTTAGCCATAGCATCTAATGAATTCTGATATAGCTCACCATACCATCCTTTGCCGCTTTTATCACCCATTAATTGAACAAAGTATTTAACTTCGTCAACCATCCAGTTTGATATCTTTTTTCTAGCTTCTGGAGAATTGTCTTTTTGAGCAATTGTGCCGTATTTAGCACGTTGTCTAGCCTCAAGAGCTTCTCCAATTTTACGAGTGATATTTCTACCAGGACTTAACCCAAACTTTTTCATGGATTCTTTTCCTTCCATGACAGTTACGGCTTGTCTTTTAGCTTTTCCTGTCTTACCAGGTTGTAATTTACCTTCAACAATATCACCAGTAGTTAATCCACGAGTAATGGTATTAATAAAATCAGCCGCTTCTTTGCTATTTGCAGCTGCAGAGAATACCATTCCTAGACCAATCTTTTTTGCTATTCGATTGATCAATGCCTTAAATTGAGTAAGCTTTGTGGTTGTAAGCTCTTTACGATTATTAGCAAGTATGGCACCTAATTGAGTGGCAAATTCTTCTGCCTGCATTTCAGCTGTTTCTTCTGAATAGTTTGCAACAAATTCATCTAGCTCGGCAAGCGTAGCTTTATCTGTAACAAGTGAACGAAGTCCTTTCGCTAGGTCAATAAACATTCCGTTCTTTATACCAAGTGTAAGGAATGCGTGATGAAATGCCTCATGTAGTAACGTAATTAAATCAGCCTTTGACATGTCAATATGGATCTCACCATCAATGTAAGAACCTGCTTCATCAAGATCTTCTTTTATTTTTATTGATTCCTTAACTCTAGCACTTACTTCTTGAGCATACTGATCAGAGTCCTCATGTAAGTAAATCTTTACACCTGGCAAAGCTTTGATGATGTTTAGAGCTGCCTTAACAATTGCTTTCTTTTCAGGAAACTTAACGGCCATCACCTTGGCATTTCGCTCGGTAAATCGATTGGCTTCGCTAGGCTCTGCTTTAGATTGTTGAGTTTGCTCTTCAGCTACGGCTGTTTCTTGCGCAACAGGCTGTCGCTGCAATGAATTTAAGAAATTGGATGAACTTTCACTCCATTCTTTTCTTAGGTTAGCAAAAGAAATAGGGTCAGATGTTAATTCATCTAATACTTCTTGCTTTGCTTCTTTATTCGTATCACCGTAAACTTCATTTATCAATTCAGTCTGTTCTTGAACATACGCATCTATAAGCGCCTGATTTTCATTTTTTTCAGCAGGTTGTTGTGTCTCTTCTTTTGCAGCCGGGGTCTCCTTAATATACTTCTTCTCTACCTCTTGGTAGACAGTATCAAACTCAGCCTGTTCAACAACACCAAGCTTGTTCTCGCGATCACGGATAGCAAAGTCAAGTGCCTGATCACCAGTAAGTTTAGCTGTATTGCCAAGTCTATCGGTTACTGTGACAGCCTGAAGTGCGCCATTGTCATCAAACTCAAATCCATCCTCGGCAATCTCCATGGTAGGTGTGTCTAACACAACCACCTCACCGTTTGGCATCTGAGCTTCTACTCGGCCCTTGTTATCTGTAAGTGTTACTTCTTGGCCATTGACTGTGGCTTGGACTCCATCGAAGTATTTTTCGGCTCTGATTTTTTGGACCGCTTCAGAAGTTCTTCTAGTAGTTGTAGCTGCGCCTGCTTTGGTAGTTGCGACAGTTTCAGTCTTTGTTCTAAATTCATAGTTATCTAATTTTTCAGCGATGTTTAGTAGCTTCTCCGATAATGCAGCTTTTGTCTCTGCACTGTAGTCTGACTTATCTAAACTCTCGACTTCATTAAAAATTGCCTCAATGGCGTTATCAATATCATTGTCGTTGATGTACTCAGCATTAGCCATCTTTTCCATAACCGGATTGATGGTATTTCCAATACGGGCTTCAGCACCCATATCAGCAATGTACTGATCTACTTCTTCTTTACCTTCTTGGGTAACTTCTTTAGATCCTGCTTCGGGTTTTCCTTGCGCCACTTCTCCGCCACTTTCGGCTCCTGGCTGTAAAGGTACTTTACTTGTTGCTTGCTCTTGAACGGCATTTTCTCCAATTTTTGTTAGTTCTTCATTAATAGTCTTGATGCGCGCCTCTAATGGTGCAACAAGGTTAGGGTCCTTCCCTGCTTTTTCTCTTGTTAATTGAGCTCTCTCTGTGATCAAAGAAAGCGACTTATTCATATCTGCTGTAGATAAACCATCTGGCATCATATCAAATGCTGCCTCAATCTCATTTAAGTTGTCTAAGTTTTGTTGTGCTTTTGACTTAGTGATTTTTCCATCTAGCATTTGTGTCTTCATAGATGCTACGTATAGCTTCTTGAAGTTGCTATCTGCAACAACATCTTTTAAGAACTTAACGTCATCTTCATTGTACAAAGAAATGTTACCATTGACTACAGCTTGTAATACTGTACCGACAGATCCCATTGTAAAACCTCCAATCATCTCAGCTACGCCATCCTCGAATGTTTTTGAGCCTAACTCTTTTAAGCTGTCAGCTGTATCAAAGTATTCACCTT
>Ga0208974_1000442_pt1 | contig 17300 bp, 18 predicted proteins | sample GreLakmeER15MSRF_FD_187699 | JGI IMG/M metagenome (GOLD analysis project Ga0208974, IMG submission 187699) | Freshwater lentic microbial communities from great Laurentian Lakes, MI, USA - Great Lakes metaG ER15MSRF (SPAdes) | ecosystem: Environmental > Aquatic > Freshwater > Lake | place: Great... | reverse complement strand
AAAAACCCCATCATTAATTTGGTGGGGTTTTTGTGGTTATTGTTTAGATTCTAGTTGTGAGATTCTATTTTCGAGTATTTTTATTCGTGTGGTTGTTTTTTGTAGTGATTAGCAATAAATGTTGGTTTATATATCTTCACATTTTATGTTAATTCTCTTACTATTAATGATGGATATACTGTGTAGGTATTATCTAATGTTTTGATACCAATAGCTAAAACGTCACTGGTATTATCTATTTTTCTACCCAAACCATAGTATGGATCTAGTACAGCCATTTCAGCTACACTATTAGCACCAGTACCAGCAAAGTATCCAGTTGCTATAATTGTACCGGGATTTGTTATAACATTACCAGTACTTACCACAGCCACTTGTGTTACTACACTACCACTTGCATTATTATAAGTTACAGCATTAGTTACTGTAGGATTTACCAACAATTCCCATCTACCAGCAAATGTACTGCTATTACCAGGCTTTATTAACAAATCTAACTGTTCTGGGATAATTTGAGCCCCTTTAGAAGTACTACTATTATATCTGATAAATAATACAGCATCATATTGACTTGCTCCAATAGTAGCACCGTTATTGCTTGTAATAACCACTCTTTTGCCTGTATTATCAAAACCACCTTCGCTTATAACTGTACTACATATTTGAGTCATCAAGCTACCAGTTGTGGTATTTTTGTGGGTACTCATTTCGTATCTTATAGGCAAATTAGGATTACGTAAATAAACAGTGTCTAAACTATTATAATTGTTTATTTCGTGTACATATATCAATATACCTTTTTGTACTACACCATATCTTACTCTACCCACACCTAACCATTCATAATCCATGGTATATATTTGTGCTTTAGTTATATCTAATGTATTACCCGATGGACCCAAACCATTCATTTTATCCAAGTTCCAAGTGCTTTGACTTATAAATGTATCAGTTTTTACACTATTTATTGTTTTTCTTAGTACCACACCAAAACTGCTACCACTTGTTTGGAAAAAGTATCCATCGTTATCATCAAAGCTACCAATACTTTTCTTTATACCATCTATTTTAGTACCAAATTTGCCTGTACAAATGATCTGCTGACTTTTGCCTGGTTGATATACAAATATTCTTTTGGTTTGTTTTATAGCTCTACTACCACTTGTGGACGTTACTTTCATAGTGCTTTGAGCGCTACCACTATTCCACGTTACAGTACCGTCAGATGTTGTTTTGATATCAAAATAGAAACTACCACTATCTACGATTTGTTTACCATCAAATAGAGTGGTTGGTTGACTTACTCTCCATTTACCGAAAGCATCTACACTTGGACTATCGGCTGATAATATTCTTGTTTTTTCGAAGTATGACATAAATTATAATATCCAATATTGGTTTGTACCATCACTTTGTATGGTCATATTTGTACCTCTATGACAAATACTTTGGGTAATATCATAGTCTATATAAGAAGCATTTGTTACCATCACGTTTACACAATGACCTGTGCGATCTATTTTTTTTATGTTATAAATGTTTGTGTTACCCGATGGATTTGGCAATTTAACATCAAAGCTACCACTAGTTGCATCACATAGAATAGTATAATCAGTGGTTCTTACTATAGTGTAGTTGTTATTGATTTTTCTTACTGGATAACTTACACCTGTAACTTGTATATAACTACTGGTCAGTGTATATAATGCCCAACTACTTGTAATTGGATAAGTACTGCCTGTATATAGTTGTGTGTTGACTGATCCTGACGGACAGTTACAATTGAGTGCATAACTTGATGTAAGATTTAAAAATTTTATTAAACTACCTGTACCGTTTAGAACTAAGCTACTGCTATATACTTGTAACAATTTTGGATATGACTCACAAATTTTTTGTGTATTTAGATTTTGTGATGGAAAAACTGGCATATCATATTATATTAATTATAAACCTTTTTGTAATAGATTTTTAATTAATTCTTTTTTTGCCTCTTTATTTATTTTTCCGTTTGCTTTTATCTTTTTGATTTCTTCGTTGATATTCTTTAAAAGACTTTGTTTTGGACTATCTACAGGTTTTGTTTTTTCAACGATAACTTCTTCTTTTGGTTCTTCTTTTATTTTAATTTCTACCAATGGGTTTTGTTTGATATTTTTGATTTCTTTGATTTCCACCTTATTATAATTATCAAATTCAACTTCACTTTCCCACGGAGTAACCAATTGATTTTCTACAATAACTTCCAATTTGATTTTTGCACTATCTTTTTCTGTAAAGTATTTCTTTAAACTTTTGATTGGTACATTGATTGTATTTTTATCGACGTTACCATAAAACACAAGATTTACGTCGTCGCTTTCGAGGATCAATCGAGCAGAACTGTTTTTGTATGATGCATTTTTAATTGCTGCTTCACATTCAAATGCAAAATCTTTATCCAAGTAAATTTTGTAGCTCATCGTCTTTGTACTTTCTTATATTTTTTATGTCAACGCCTACCTCATTAAGTGTATCAATAATAAAGTTTACGTCATTTACTTTTATAAATATCTTTTTGTCGGGTATTTCAATAGTTTTCTTATATTTTTTATTTTGACACATTAATAATATGTCAACAAGTTTAGCTGTTTTTTGTGGATTCTTTAATTGAAAATCTTGTAACGCTTTTTGTTGATCTTCATAATTATCAAAAGGATGATCTCCCCATTCTTGAGGATTTCTAGCTCCTCCCTCCAAAACTTCAACAACAGAAGCAATACAATCACCCCAAGTGAAACAATATGAGTTCCAAGTTTCACAAACTGATCCAAATGTATTAGTAACTGCCATTAACTATAAGTAGTTATTATATTTTCATATTTTACTTGACCTACTAAAATACTCGTTATATATTAATAGACAATATGGCACATTTAATTAAACTAAATCAGTTGGATCTGAATCACGATAATACACGCAATTATGTTCCTATTCTATTTAATTTGGATAGGGCAATTAGTATGGAACCTAGTGTAAGTGGTAAACACACAGCGATTATTACAGCGCATAATGGTGCTGGTATCCGAGTAAAAGAAACACTTGATGAAATTTTAGCTCTATCAAAAGGATGTGTCAAAAACGTTTTAAATGGTTAATATATGATTAATATAAAAAATATCAATGCGTCTGCTTATAAAGAAGAATTTATCAAAAACAGACGAGTTGTAATAGATAACTTTTTGACAGAAGAATGGGCTGAAAAGTTGCAAAAATACTATACAACTGAGATGAATAAAGAGCATTGGTGTGCTACATATATGCCATCCCTTAGATATGAAGGTGATTGGGAATGGTGGCAAAATGTTCCTACCAACAGATATGTTATGGAACAAGCGTATCAACACGCTTGTAATGCTAGAGATAACAATTTGTTTAGTTATTTTTTCTTTAAAACAATGCCTGGGGTAATGGAAAAGTTCAATTGTACTGTTTATAATGAAACAATGGCTTTCTTTAACGGTAAAGAAATGATAGACTTTATCAATAGTGTAACAGATGTAAATATTACGACGGGTGATAAAACATTTGTAAGTCGTTATTCTGAAAAATGTTTTTTAAGTAATCATACAGATGATGTAAATGGCAAGCTGGCATTTGTGTGTCATTTAACCAAAGATTGGAATCCTGATTTTGGTGGGTTATATTTGGATCTGAGAGACAAAAACAACATTAGAGCTATTAATCCATCTTTTAATAAATTGGTTATTTTTGAAGTAACCGCTGGAGTTGCACCTCATTGTGTAACTCAGGTGGTTAACAATTCAAACAAAGAAAGAATTAGCGTATCTGGTTGGTATAATTAAAAATATAAATGTTATGTATATTCCTGTAGAACACGAAACCATTCCTCTTGTAGTAATTGATAATTTTCTTCCCAGAGATTATGTAAAAAAACTATATGAAGACTTTATTAGATTAAAACCGCATTTTGGTGTACCACATTGGAGTGGTGGTTATAATGATGGACTTGCTTATAATCCAGATGAACCATTGAGTCCATTGTGTACTGGACAAGATGTTTGGCTTCCGTTTGAAAAACAGAACCAAGAAAAAAATCAAGATTTGGGTTATTATATATCAAATCTGAGCAAATATATTTTTCACCAAGGAACACTAGATTTTCTAACCCACGCTAAAAATGAAGAATTAAACGCGTATTCAAAATACAGATATTTGTATAAGTATCATATCATCAACTATGGTGACGGTGGTTATTATAATTGGCATCGTGATTTATCTGTTAGTGGTATGACTTGGGATGGTATAGAGGTAAACAAACAAAACGCATTTACATTCGCGCTTACATTAGTACAAGATCCAAGTGTAATGAAAGGTGGCGAACAGTACTTTATGTACAAGAACAATACCTATAAGTTACCATTAACCAGCAATCAATTGGCTATTTTTCCATCTAGTGTGTTTCACGCTTGTAGTGAAATTACAGCACCGAAGGATTTGTCTTGGGAAAACAAGAGATTTAATATACAAGCTTGGTTGTGTCACGCTTAGTTTATGAAATTCATTCACACGTATTTGGGTTACAACAATAACCGAGACGAATACAATTGTGAAATTTTAAATAAACAAGGCAATGCTGTTGGCTTTTGTAAGTATTACAAGGTCAACAGCTATGATGATATTGTATATATTGAATTTATTAACATAAGTTATGAACATCGTCGTAGAGGATATGCTACGGCGATGGTTAACGAATTACAAAGTCGTTACACCCTAAAGTGGGACTATAGATTTAGTGAAATTGGTAGAAAATGGTATGATGGTTTGATAAAAAAACAAATTATAACCAATTGATTGTTATATTTATTTCTATAACATCAATATAATACTATTATGACCAAAACAGATTTAAAAAAACTTATACAAGAAGTATACGAAGAAGTAGCAACCGAAGTTAAAAAAGCTGAAAAAGCTGAAAAACCAAAGGCCGAACCAAAGGTTGAAAAGCCAGTTGCTAAAAAAGCTCCAAAAGCTGATGCTCCAAAAGCAGAAGAACCAGGCAAGATTACCAAGAAATTTGTGAATAAAATTGACAAACACAGTGACAAAAACAGATTTGCTGGTGACCAAGGCGATGCTGACTTGTTTGGTAAAATCAAGAAAATACTTACTCCATATGTTGGTAGAAAACTAGAAGAAGCTGATATTGATAAGATGATGGAATATATGGAATGTGATGAATGTTACGAAGAAGGTGCAAAGCCTGACTTTTTAGATTTGGATAAAGACGGCAACAAAACAGAACCAATGAAGAAAGCAGCAATGGACGCTAAAAAGAGTAAAAAGTTAAAAGAAATTATAGAAAAAGCAAAAAACATTTAAAGTAAAATCAATTGACCCGTTCAGAAATGAACGGGTTTTTTTGTGTAAAAAAATAATATGAAAACCCCGTGTAAAAGAATCTGTGTAGTAGTTGATAATAAACTATGTGAAGGATGTGGACGTACTTGGGAAGAGTTGAGGGATTGGTCGTTTTATACTGATAAACAACGTGAAGAAATAATGGAACGGTTGAAACACTTTAAAAGTAAGCATAAGAGTAGGTTTGACTAATATTTATAACTATATGACCAGATTTAGAGACTTACTTTTGGAGAATCCTGATACTGTATATTATAAGAGAAAGACTTATAGTTATCGTAGCCCAGCGAATAAATGTGCTTTTCTTGTATATAAAGATGAAAAGAGTGGTAAAAACACTATATTTGGATATAGTTATGAAAAAGATTTTTATTGTGATGACCCCGAAGTTTTAAAGGATATAGACGAACTATCTAAGCAGCCAAGTATCAAATTGGATACAAACAAGAATTCTGACAATCAACTTAGTTATTGGGGACAAAGAGCAATAAGTAACTTAAAGAATGGAAATAGTGGTGGTGGTCATTTAGATATAGAAAATCTTTTAAAAGGAATAGGTAGATATGGCATTTATGCTGATCCACTTTTGAAGGGTAGAATATTTGAAGTGGACGATGCTAAAGATATTGTAGATGATTCTGATTTAAAGATTGAGAGTACAATACCAAGTGGTAAAGCTATTATTGTCACATTCTGGGATTATAATAAAAATAAAGTACTTCCATATAAAGAACAATATGAAAAGGTCATAGAGTTCAACGGATATAACCCCGAAGAATGTTTATATGAAATTGGCAGCGGAATAATTTCATACAATGAACTGTATGATAAAGAAGAACCTAAGAAAGAAACTCCTCCACCAGAATCTAAACCCTCTGATGTAGATAAAGCTGATGTGGTTTTCAAAGTGGGTGATAAAGTAAGACTGAAAGGTTTTAAGGATGTTGTTGGTGACGTAACCCATATTGACGGTGATTATGTTACAGTTAACATAACAAGTTCCAAATATTCACTTGGTCCGTTTAGACAAGGAAGAGATATTAAACAACTAGCATCTGGTATGGAACTTGTTCAACCAGATGTTGGCACCAAATCTTCAGACAGTTTCAAAGTGGGTGACAAAATAAAAATCGTAGGAATGGATATAAAAGCGGATGTTACAGCTATTAAAGGTAATAATGTATCAATAAAGGTAACTGATAGTAATCTTCTAAGCCTTCCAGTTGGTAGTGAATTTGATTATCCCAACTGGGGACTTCAGAAAATAGAAGAGCAACCTAGTTTGGAACAAGTAATTCATAATAAGAATAAAGAGTTTGTAGAAAAGAGCGGTAAATTACATTCTGCTGGAGCAGTAGGAAAAAATGATAAACCTCCTACACCTGAAGAAAAGGCCGCATTAGAAAAAGAAGTTGATGGATTGGATATTGAAATCAAGATACTAAGAGATTTATTAGCTTCGGGTGAAAAGTATTATACAGATAATATAAAAGACGTTGTAGCTACATCTGTACAACGTAAATTGCATGCGTTGGAAAAAGAAAAGAAAAATAGATACAGTTTGATTGCTCAAGCTGAAAAACAATATGGTATGCCTATTGCACAAATAAGACAAAAGTATAGAGGTATACCATTAGATAAATTGGTTAAGAAAGAGTCATTATACAAGAAACTATTGAAAGCATTACGAGGATGAAAACAAAGAAACTTAGAATATTTGATCTGGATGATACGCTTTTTGAAACAGAAGCTAAAGTTATTGTTACTTCAGTTGATGGTACTAGTAAAGAAATTACGCCTGCTGAATATGCTGTATATGAACCACAATCAGGCGATAAGTTTGATTTTAGTCAATTTCAAACACTTATTAACCCAACGTTAATTCGTTCAATTGGTAAACGATTTTATAAGATAGTTACATCTTCGAATGGTGATCGTAAGACTGTGATATTAACAGCTAGAGGATCTGAAGCAGCACCACACATAAGAGATATAATTAGAAAGTACTTTAGAGTAAATATTGAGGTAATCACTTTGGGTACTGGTGATCCTATGGCTAAAGCTAACTGGATATTAAACAAGATACAAAATGAGGGTTACAATGATATATTCTTCGTGGATGATAGTAGCAAGAATATATTAGCTACATATAGAACTATTAACAATTTACCCATAAAGTATAAGTTGGTTGATATTACTACCCCAAGAAAATATGAGGGTAATAATTTACCTATGAGTAATGCCAGTTTGAAAGAAATGTTGCAACGTATAGTTTATAAAAATAAGTTAAAATAAGATGTTAATAGATACACCATTTATCAAAGATCCTACAATATCAGGATCTACAGTATTTACTGGGTCAATCAAAATACAACCCAGTGATTTATCTGTTCAACCCAATGCTGTATATTTAACAGTTGATAATAACACTGGTAGAGTTGGTAAATCCACTGTTATTTCAATCACCACAAGTGGTACCAGTGGTACTGCAGGCAGTAGTGGCACTAGTGCTACAGCTGGCACAAGTGGTTTAACTGGTTATCCAGGCAGTAGTGGTACCAGTGGTGCTGGATCTGTATTATTCACAGGCAGCACGTATCCTATAACTGCAAGTTGGGCTTTAACGGCCAGTTATGCATTAAATGCAAATGCTGGTGGTACTCAATTGTATACTGGTAGTACTTATCCTATTACTGCAAGTTGGGCACTAAACGGTGGTACACAATTATATACTGCTAGCACTTACCCAATAACTGCAAGTTGGGCAGTTAGTTCCAGTTATGCTTTATATGCATTAAGTGGTGGTACTCAATTATTTACTGGCAGTACTTATCCCATCACATCCAGTTGGGGTATTACAGCTAGTTATGCTTTGAACAGTGGTACCAGTACTGCGGTATTGTTTACTTCTTCCTTTTTCAAGGGCGAAGCATTGTCCAAGATAACTTGTTCAGCTTATTATTCTTATTATCATTTAAGCACTGAAAACAATTTAAATATAAGACTTACCGGCAGCAAAACACCATCTGCTTTTTCAATTAGATTGGTAAATAGTGGTAGTATAAGTCATACTGTAAGATTATCGCCATATAATACTATTGAATGGGCTGGAGTTGCTAGTGGATTTGATAGTACTGGATCAATATTGATGGCGGGTAATCAAGAGTTATTTTTCTCATTTATTTTTTATGATAATGCTGCTATTGGCAGACCTGTAAGCAAGTCTATAGCATTTATAACCGATTTAAAGACACCTGGTTTACAAGACAAAACCACTGCTCAAAATTTGTATATATTGGGCGAAGGATTGTCAGGTATGGTATCTGGTAGTATAAATGACCCAAATACATATATATTCACAGCTGATGGAGGTGGTACAGAACCATCTGTAGCTGGATTAACTAGCAAATCTTTTTGGGGATGGATGCCAGTATATGTTGAGGGTTATGGCAGAAAATTCCTACCTCTATATGAATAAATAAATATTAAGTATATCTTCTTTCTATTTATAACTATAATATTATCTATGACAAACACACGTGTAGAAAAAGAACAAACAGTAACATTACACAGAACTGTAAAAGGTTTTTATAAAGCCTCTGTAATGGGTGTTGATGAAAACAACCAAGTAAGCGAACAATATTCAACAGGCTGGAAACCCAACACAATTTTAAACAGTGGTTTGGACAAAATTGCTTATATGCCATGGGCACAAGTGTTTCAATTTTGTTTGGTTGGCGATTATCCATATGGTCCAACTGATACACTAACCGCTTCTTTTAGCGAAAAGATGTTGAAAAGACCAAGAAAAATCAATGCTTTTTATCTAACAGGCGAAAACAACTGTGGTCATAAAGTTTCAGGTAGCTTGGTTAGATTGTATAGAACATTCGATTTCTACAAAGAATTAGATAATACCACATATACTGAAGTAGGATTTAAAGAAACACCTGCTGCAACAACATTATTTAGTAAAATTCGTTTGGACCCACCAATTACTTTGCACGCTGGTCAATATCTTCGTGTAAACTACGAATTGCGTGTGAATATGAGTCCATTTAGCAGCAGTGTTGGTGGCAGAATTCCAGCTCAATATCCTTCATTCACAGGTTGGACAACTGGTTCATTGGATAGAGAAGCAATTCAAAAGATTGGTTTGTGCGGTATTGATAGTGGTAGTGGTTTGGCAATACCAATTGATGAAGGTGGCTTTTGTAACGAACCATTTGCTCCTGGTCAAATTAGTTTTGGACCTGGTTTTGGTTTCGTAAATAGATATTATAATGGTAGTAATGTAAACTATGTTCCAACTGGTTCATTTTTCCCAGCTGTAAGTTATGAACAAAATCCATTCAAAGCAGTTGGACCGCTTCAAGAATTTTTTGCAAGCTATCAAAATCCATATCAATTTTTAGACTTGGGTATATCTGCTAGTTTGAGTGTCGCAAATGGTAGATATAGTGGAAGTTTTTGTATTCCAAATACAACTACGTATAAACCAAGAAATTATTTCACTAGCGATTTGTTTTATCGATTATCCCAAGTTTTTAGTAATTTATACACTGGCACAGGTACAAATTGGGCTGTTGACCCTCCATCTGCGGGTACCGGTCAAGGTGATACCACGGAAACCCAAGGAACTTATTACGTTAGTCAAACAATTACAGATAGTCCAAACAGTGGACAATGGGGATTTAAAAGTGGCGTAACAATCGCAGATACTGTTGTATATTATAGTTCGGATAAATTTACAAAATTAGACAATTTGTGGACTCCATATTGTAAGTTGGCAACATTGAGTAGTATAACTGGGGTAACACCTAAGTTGAGTACTTTTAACAACAATACCAATTTGTTTAATGACTTCTTTTACGATCCGTCTATGCAAAATAGTGGAAGTTTGAGTTATCCAAAGTTTCCAAGTAAATTGATGGTACCAGGCGGTAAAGGTACAGGATCCAAATATGAAATAGAAGAAAGTGCTGCTACTCAAACCACTGTTGAAGGTAAAAAGATGATAGCAGGCGATGGTGTTATTGATAAGAAAATACCAACTCAGTTCTTTTATTGGGATGATTGGAATCCATATCAAACTACTGCTTCATTGTCAAATATGCCACTGTGGGTAAAACGCACCGGTTGGACAGGTACCGCATCGCCAACTAGTGGTCGTAAGATTGGTACAAACTATTATGTGCGTGGAAGCAGTTGTTTCTTATCAACATTTAGCGGATCTGCTACATCTTCATTCAACACAGTTGACAGATCTAGAAATTCTACAACCAAGATATATTCTGTTGAGTTGCCTATGTATTTGAATCCATATACACAAAGCACATACACCAGAGACAAGGTGGTTATTTTTAGCAATGGTGTTGCTAATAATGAAGATATTCCTAACTTGTACAGACCAAATCCAGCTGTTGCTCCGTTGTGGAGAACAATTGGTGTGGGTCCAACCAGTATTAATTTGACACCTGAAGCGATGAATGATGCTGCTAAGAACAATGGTTATGTGTATGTATTGCAGAATGGACAAACCAAGAGCAAAGATTATTCATTGAAGATGGTATTTAGATATACTTGGGGTAGAGGTTAAACGTATATAATGTGTTATGGCTTATATTTTAGTAAATACAGGATCTATTGCTAACAGTGATACTGCTGATACTATTAGAGTTGGTTTTCATAAAGTAAACAGTAACTTTATTAGTTTAAATACCAGCGGTATTACCAGTTCACTTAATCTGGCTGGTACTGCTGGAGGTAGTAGTGGGTTATATTTGCCTATTGTTATAAATGGTACCACGTACAAAATACTATTAAACAATAATTAGATACATTATCTTAAGTACTATTTATATCTTAGTAAACTATGTCTTTAAAGAAGTTAGATTTATTAAGAATTATAACCAGCTCAAATTATCTTTATAATTTCAGCTCCAGTTATTCCAATAAAGCATTAACCGCAAGTTATGCTATGAACGGTGGTGGTGGCGGTGGTGGTACATCAGGTACAAGTGGGGCTTCAGGCACATCAGGATCATCGGGTTCAAGTGGTGAATCAGGCACAAGTGGCAGTAGTGGTACATCCGCAACAGCAGGTAGCAGTGGTACAAGTGGAGTAGGTAGTCCAGGCACATCAGGTTCAAGTGGTGAATCTGGAACTAGCGGTAGTAGTGGTACTAGTGCTACAGCTGGTAGTAGCGGAACAAGCGGTGTAGGTAGTCCAGGCACTAGTGGATCTTCAGGTGCTTCTGGCACAAGTGGAAGTAGTGGACAAAGTGGTACAAGTGGAAGTAGTGGACAAAGTGGTACAAGTGGATCAAGTGGATCAAGTGGAAGTGGGGGAAGCAGTGGTACTAGTGGTGTTGGATCTCCTGGCAGTAGTGGTACGAGTGGCACAAGTTCTACCCCGGCTTTATCTTTGGGTCAGACATATATTGGAGATGGTACCAGCACTGTATATGCTTTGAGTCAAAGTTTAGCTAATAAAGATCAAATACTAGTAAATGTTGATGGTGTTTTGCAAGGTAGAAATGGCAATTATTATACTGTAAGTGGTACTACTTTGACTTTAAGTTCCCCACCTCAAAATGGAAGCATAATCGATATTAGATACATAAATGGCGGTAGTGGTATTGTTACAAGTGGCAGTATTGCTAATCAAACCATATTATATAACGTAACGTCAGGCAGCCAAAATGTTATAACTGGTTTAAATTTAAGCGGCAACAAGTGGGGTGTAGATATCAAAGAGGAGTGGGATGCTAAATCGATAACAGGCGGAGATCAATATTATCCAAGCTGTAGCTTATTGATGCATTTTAATGGTAGTAATGGAAACACCACATTTATAGACAACAGTCCGGTTACAAAATCATTTACAGTTAATGGCAATTCGCAAATAAGTACGGCTCAAAGTAAATTTGGTGGAGCAAGTGCTTATTTTGATGGTAACGGCGATTATTTGAGTACAAACAGTTCAAATGATTTCGCATTTGGTACTGGAGATTTTACAGTTGAATGTTGGATTTATTCATCGGATGTGTCTAACCCAGCTCAACGAGGATTTTTACAAACATCCGATACAGCGGGTGGTTTAAAAACAAGTTATACAACTGGTATAACTATACTCCAAGGGTCAACCGTTAGTAGCGGTTTAAATGGCGGATTAGTTGCTAATGTTGCTGGAACAAGTGTTGGTTCGTCAACGGCGGTAATAACAACAAATACTTGGTATCATATTGCTTTAGTAAGAAATTCAGGAACATCTACATTATATCTTAACGGAACATCAGTTGGTTCAGGAACAACCACAGGTAATTGTTCTGGAACTTATTTGTCTATTGGTGGATATTACAATACATCATATTTGTATCAAGGTTATTTAGATGAATTAAGAATAACAAAAGGTGTAGCAAGATATACAAGCAATTTTACACCACAAACATCTGAATTTCCTAACAGTCAATTTTTAACACAATATGTTACAAAGTATATTGGTTTGATTGGTGGTTTGAATGATAAAAGCGTAGATTACGGCGTACAAAAGATGAGCGACACTTCGCTTAAAGTGGTCAAGATGACACAAACTACATCGCCGTTTCCAAGTGGTTCATTGAGCGCATCAGTTGATAGAGTGTATGTGAATGTATTGGATTACACCAAAGTATTGACCACTAGCAGTTATGCTACGAGAGCATTAACAGCAAGTTATGCTTCCAATAGTTCTGGTGGGGTAACTTCTGGAAAAGTATTTGCTATGACGTTGTTATTCTCATAAATTTTAATATTTAATAATATATGGCAGCTCCTAATATAATAAGTGCAACTACAGTTAAAGGTAAAACATTTGTTACCAATTTAACTACCACTGGTAGTATATTGATATTATCTAATAGTTTCAACAGCAATAAAGTATTTAAAGTGGAATCTTTGTTGGTAGCAAACAGAGATACAGTTAATAACGTTAATATTACCGCTAATTTTTACAATTCATCATCTGTTAGCAAAGCTTTAACATCAGGATCTTTGGCATTTAGTGTAACCGTACCAGCTAAAAGTAGTTTGGTAATTTTAGACAAAGCTAGTTCTATATATCTTGAAGAAAATAAATCTATAGGCGCTATAGCAGGTACCGCTAATAAATTAACCGTGGTATGTACTTACGAGGACATTAGTTAATGAGAATCAATGGATCAGTTATAGGTTCTACAGTCACACCAGGATTAGTTACTGGAGCTACAGGTTTTTGGAACTTACAAAATATAGATATTGCAAATAGATCAAGATCTTGGCCAACAGATATAATAACAAATGGAATTATTTTATTTTTAGACGCAAATAACACAAATAGTTATCCTGGCTCAGGCACCGCTTGGTACGATTTAAGTGGTTATGGCAATACAGGTACATTAACCAATGGACCCACATTCAGTAGCGCAAATGGCGGTAGTATAGTGTTTGATGGGTCAGATGATTATGTTAATATTGCAAACGCAAGCAATTTAAATGGTACTTCGCAAACAGTAAATCTTTGGTTTTTATATACAAGCATACCTGGCAATGGTGTATCTGTAATAGGTAAACACGATAGTTTAGGAAGTTATAGTGGTTATAATATGTTTTTGTATGCTGGTGGAATCACTTGTCAATTTAAAAATGGATCTGGTGGGGATGCGGGATCAATAGGTACATCTGTAGCATCTAATACGTGGATATTTATAACGATGAAATTTACTATTAACGGAACCCTTACTGTTTATATAAATTCCAGCAAAATATCCACTACTTCATTAGGCAGTGTTTCTATATCGTCTCAACCAATAAGAATTGGAAGATCTGTAGACGCATATTGGAGTGCATTGCCAGGAAGAGTAGCAAATTTGCAAATATATAATAGAGAATTATCTGACGTTGAAGTATTACAAAATTTTCAAGCAACAAGAACTAGATTTGGAGTATAAAAAATATGCCATTACTAAAAATACGTACATATCTAATTAATTCAGGTTCCTTTACAGGTTCACTAAATGGCACAAGCAGTTACGCACGAAGAGCATTAACCGCAAGTTATGTGATGGGTGGAGGCGGAACTGGATCTAGTGGTACAAGTGGTGCAAATGGTACCAGTGGTAGTAGTGGACAAAGTGGTACAAGCGGATCTAGTGGTGCTTCTGGTACAAGTGGTAGTAGTGGTACTAGTGCAACAGCCGGTAGTAGCGGAACAAGTGGTGTGGGTAGTCCAGGTACTAGTGGATCTTCAGGTGCTTCTGGCACAAGTGGAAGTAGTGGTACTAGCGTATCAGTATCTGGTACAACAAATCAATTGGTTAAATTTGCAACTGCAAGTACTCTTGGTGCAACAAGTACTCCAATATATGAAAGTGGATCTGCTTTTATTGGTATAGGTGTAACAAGTAGCTTGGTATCAAGATTGCAAGTTTACCGCAGCGGAAGTAACGTAAGTGTACTAAAAGTAGATGGTGGTAGTGGCACATTGTTTGAAGTCACCGACAACTTAAGCGGCAGTTTGTTCAATGTAAATGACATCACTGGTCTGCCACTCTTTGAGGTATTTAGCAACAACAGAATTGTTGCTGGTAAATATGCTGCAAATGACTTGGTTATAAGCGGTAGCAGAGTTGGTATTGGTACTGCAACTCCAAGTGCCAAACTACAAGTCATAGGAAACATAAGCGGAAGTCAGTTTACCTCCAGTAGAAGAAATGCTGTAGGTTTCTTGGGTACTTCAAGTTATGCTAGAAGAGCATTAACTGCAAGTTTCGCACTAAATGCAAGTAGCGGTGGTAGCACACTAAGAACAGGTAGCACTTATCCAATTACAAGCAGTTTTGCCAGAAGAGCTATTACCGCAAGTTACGCATTGACTAGTGCCGGTGGTGGAGGGGGAAGTGGCACAGTATCAAGTGGTACAACCAATAGATTGGCTAAATATACAGGCGCAACCACAGTTGGTAGTTCTGCTGTAATATATGAGAGTGGATCTGCTTTTGTTGGTATAGGTGTAACAAGCAGCTTGGTATCAAGTCTTCAGGTTTATCGTAGTGGAAGCAATGCAAGTGTACTAAAAGTAGACGGTGGTAGTGGTACATTGTTTGAGGTTACTGATAATCTAAGTGGTAGTTTATTCAACGTAAATGATATAACAGGTTTACCTATATTTGAAGTATTTAGCAATAATAGAATTGTCGCTGGTAAATATGCTGCAAACGATTTGGTTATAAGTGGAAGTAGAGTTGGTATTGGCACCGCAACTCCAAGTGCCAAACTACAAGTTATAGGTAATATAAGTGGAAGTCAGTTTACTAGTAGCAGAAGAAATGCCGTTGGATTCTCAGGCACTGCAAGTTATGCTAGAAGATCTTTAACTGCAAGTTTTGCATTAAATGCAAGTAGTGGTGGTACTACATTGAGAACTGGTAGTACCTATCCAATCACCAGTAGTTTTGCTAGAAGAGCTATTACTGCCAGTTACGCATTGACTAGTGCTGGTGGAGGAAGTGGTACAATATCAAGTGGTACAACCAATAGATTGGCTAAATACACAGGTGCAACTACAGTTGGTCAGTCTTTTTCTCCTATCTTTGAAAGTGGATCTGCTTTTGTTGGTGTGGGTCCAATCTCAACCAGTCTAGTATCAAGATTACAAGTTTTCCGTAGCGGAAGTAATGCGAGTGTGTTGAAGGTAGATGGCGGCAGTGGTACTTTATTTGAAGTTACTGACAATTTGAGCGGTAGTTTATTTAGTGTAAATACCATAGCAGGATTTCCAATATTAGAAGTGTTTAGTAACAATAGAATGGTTGCTGGTGCTTATGGTACAAATGCATTAGTTGTGAGTGCTAGTAGCGTTGGAATTGGTACCACAACTCCAAGTGCTAAACTACATATACAAGGCAACGTAAGTGGGAGTCAATTTACATCAAGCAGACGAAATGCTATAGGTTTCTTAGGTACTGCAAGTTATGCTAGAAGAGCTTTGACTGCAAGTTATGCGTTGAATGCTAGTGGTGGGGGTGGTGGTAGTACATTAAGAACTGGTAGTACCTATCCTATAACTGCTAGCAAAACAAGTGCTATTGGTGCGGGTACGACCAACAGATTTGTTAAGTATAATAATGCTTCTGCGGTGGGACAAACATTTACTCCTATTTTTGAAAGTGGATCTGCTTTTATTGGTATAGGTGCTATTTCAAGTAGTTTGGTATCCAGATTACAGGTATATAGAAGTGGAAGCAATGCAAGTGTGTTAAAGGTAGATGGTGGTAGTGGCACATTGTTTGAAGTCACAGATAATTTGAGTGGTAGTTTATTTAGTGTAAATACTATAGCTGGTTTTCCAATATTGGAAGTGTTTAGCAATAACAGAATTGTTGCTGGTGCTTATGGTACCAATGCGTTGGTTGTGAGTGCTAGTAGTGTTGGTATTGGTACATCTAATCCAAGTGCTAAATTGCACGTTCAAGGTAACATAAGCGGCAGTCAATTTACTAGTAGCAGAAGAAATGCAGTTGGCTTCTTTGGTACTAGCAGTTATTCAAGAAGAGCTTTGACCGCGAGTTATGTATTGGGAGGTGCAGCTGGATCAAGTGGTACAAGTGGTGCGAGTGGCACTAGTGGATCAAGTGGTACATCTGGTACATCAGGTACTAGTGGAAGTAGTGGAACAAGTGGAGTTGGGTCTCCTGGGAGCAGTGGTACTAGTGGTACTAGTTCTACTCCTGCGTTATCTTTGGCTCAAACATTTGTGTTAACTGCGTCTGTGAGTCAATTTCAATTGACACAAAGCGTGGCTAACAAGGATCAAATATTGGTTATATTAGACGGGTTGGTTCAATCCAGAGTAGGTACTT